>Ga0307375_10000476_pt1 | contig 50087 bp, 47 predicted proteins | sample TR1MG_FD_202531 | JGI IMG/M metagenome (GOLD analysis project Ga0307375, IMG submission 202531) | Soil microbial communities from Risofladan, Vaasa, Finland - TR-1 | ecosystem: Environmental > Terrestrial > Soil > Coastal area > Acid sulfate soil | place: Finland: Risofladan, Vaasa | collected...
GTACACTCACAATCGAAACTCAACGCGGTAGCTCGTCAGCTAAATGAACGTCCACGGAAGACATTAGCTTTCGAAACACCCGCAGAGAGATTTAACGCATGTGTTGCATCGACCGGTTGAGCTGGCATACCCATAAGAGACAGTCAACGTAGAAAAAACCTGAGCGCAGGGTTAGGGTGCATTTTGCCTCCAATAAATGGTAATTAGAGCTGTTAGAGACAAGCCGAGCAAAGAGAAGCACATGATGAGTTGGTTTCTCAGAATAATTTGTTGTGACTGAACATAGTTGAGCCATATCTCATGCTGTGTTGCCGCGATTTTTTGTTGATACTTAAGCAGAGTCAGAATATCAGTTGCGTTCTGACTTTTGCCAAGATTTGACTCGATGGTGTCAAGAATACTTTGAGTGGGCGTAGGCCGGAGAACTTCAGCCGTGCTTAGCATTATCTGCGTTTTACGGTAATCCATATACGTATTACCCGAAGCAAACAGCGAAAGTAAAAAAAGCAGAAAAACTGCAAAGTGAAGTACTTTGGACTTGGTAGTTGTTTTCATTGTGCCCTAACCTTGCCAGAAAAACGACATTATCAAATCCCTCGACTTCACCAATATTTAATCTGTCTGCTATTGGCCGAATTTTGCCGATGGCCAAGCGCATCTTCCTATGTCCGTTGTTCGCCCGCAAGCGGTCAGATTGGCTTTGTTATTCGAACCGGCCAAGCCCGACCCATTTCGGTCATTCAATTTTTTCATCGCCCGGCAATACTCGACGCCTTAGCAGGCGTCGGCGATTTTTTAAAAAGGCTGTTGGTGAAGCATGTAGGAAGATTTGCCTTTAGCTTTAGCGAATGGTCATTTTTAATCCAGAGCGGGTACATTTGGACGCGCCATTAGCTAGTTTTTAATGTACGAAATTACCAATTGCAATCCTCAACGACCGACCCGCCGTCTATCACCGAGCCAGTTTTGACATTGACCCCGCACCAATGTACTTCAGAATTATGGTTGACCATTTTTATTTGTACCTGTGGCGTATTGCTGGCGTCATCCGCTGCACCAATATACAAAATGCCAGCCCCATTTATCGAATCAACCTGTGCGCTATTGGAAACTTTGACGTAAACCACGCTTCTGTCATTGATCAACCCTATATGCAGGGTCTCAATGGATAATGCATTCATATCAACCTTGCTTCTGCCATTAGCAAGGGAAATATCTACGTTCGATACTGCACCCTGAAAGATGGAACTCCCGTACGCTTGCAGCCTTAGCTTGTTGCAGGTCAAATCGGCTGTCAGGATACCCCCACCCGAATAAAGAATAAGGCTGTTGCAATGGTATGAAATGCTCTTCGTGGGTGGAAAACCAGTAGGGTAGGAGTTGCTACCAAAGGAATACTGGTAGTCGCCGGTAAGTTCCTCTGCTGAAGCCACAGGTATTGCAAAGCCCGCAAGCAAAAAAAATGCAACTACTAATAAATTAGCCATAAAAGTAAATCCACTAAAAATTAAGCAAAAAGCAATCTTTACTCTGACTATATTTGGCCGCATTCTGCCTGTTTGCGTTCCCGGATGCTAGGGTCCGCTTCCGGCTGTATTTCAGCCGTTCACTTTTTATTCTCTCACCAGGCAATCCTCGACCCATTTCGGTCATCCGTATTTCCCGAAAGCGGTCAGTCATATTTGCAACTTACCCGGTTCATTCGTTTTAGATTTAATCTCTCAAAAACGGCCAATCATCTGTCAGTTACAGAAGGTACTTTGCATTTTCGCGTAATCTGAGTCAGATTGACTGTCGTGTTCGCAATAATCTATCGTTTCATCTGGAAATTCGCATGTTGCATTTTTAGATTCATTTGACAACTGTTTCTCGCAAGTCCATGTGTTAAATTCCTGGTATTTGTTATCAAGAATTTGAATCTCGCACCCAACCTCCAATACAGCTTCAGATGGATTGTGTGGGCCATTCCCTTCTATTAGATCAGTGCAAAAATTCTCTGCGGCCTTACGAAATCGAGCAAGATTAAACGGCTTCGAAACACCATTCCCGTGCAATTTATAAAATTGGTATGAAATGGCTAACAGTGCTTTGGTTGATTGCGCCACCTTGAACGTAACAAACTCCCCTCCGCCTGGAGTTCCATACATCGCAGGGTCACGCCTCTCAGGACTCCAACCTGATAGTCTGAGCCTCGTTCCGGTTGTGTTATCCAATACAAATTGGCCACCTCCCCACCCACCTTCTTTATCAAACATACCATCGTTAATCTCAATATTTAGAAGCCATTTATCACCTTCACATAATGAAGAATATTTTGAGTTGCTAAGCTTAGTAAGCACCGTGCAAAGATCCTGATATTTATAGCCGTTCTCCTCCCAGATTTTTGAGGAGGTAATTTTATATGTGAATGAACCACAATCTGGAATTGAAATCGTTTTATCGTTGGTGATTAACACTTCACCAACAGGCTCATCCCAACGATTAAGACGCTTATTTTTCCCACCCAATACGTCAGCCTGATCAATATTCCATGATCCACATTGTGGGCAGGATAGCGACTTGTGCTCATTGGCGCTTATACCGCCAGAATTTGGATAGGAATCCAATTTTGAAAGGCGTCTTTCATAGGAAAGCTTCACACAAGCAGAATCGGAACAGGCATTGCGATTTTTAATCCATTGTCTCTGTGATTGTCTGATTGCGTCAATCCGAGTTCCTTCCTGTATCGCTTTGTTGTAGGCAGCATTTATGTCGTCGTCAAGTTTCGAAATTTCAGGATTGTTGCAAATCAGATACTCGACTTTGTTCTGTGCCTTAGCACAATCAAAGCTCGCAGCCTGTGATGATGCCATCAGAGAAAAACAACCAAAAATAATCCACGCAACTTGTTTCATACTGCCCCTTTTTCAGTGCTGAAACTTGTGATTGGAGGACACCTGCAAATGTCCGGTATTGGCCGGTTTCCGACCTCTGCATCGTCGTACTTACATCGCTTTAACGTCTGAAAATGGCACATTTTCGACCTGCATTCTAGCGTTACATATTTGATTCCATGTTTGCTTTCGATCTCATGCCAGACGGCCTCTTGTTCTTTTCAATCACAAATTCCGGATACTTAATTATTTAAACAGCAGGAACAGGCCCACGACCAGGCTGGCTGCTCCCCCGATATAGAATCGCATCACCTGGTCCGTATCGGCACCGGTCAGCGCATAGGTCAACTGTGAACCAATGGAACCGGACAAGCGATAACCCCAGAATATCAGGCCAATACCGACCACCGCCAGAACGATGCCGATAATTTTCATTGTGGATGATGAATTGTTTGCCATGCCGATCTCCCATAGTTGGTAAAAATGAAGTTTACTGAGTCAAGCTGCCGGCTGCCATTCTAATATTTGTCCAAGTCAATTTTGTTAATTCGGCAGCCTCGCCGGCCGGTTTTGGACAGCGACAATCCCGCCGCACACGATACCTGGGGTATACGCCAACATCGGCAAAACCACAACTTGCCGCGCAACCTGCAACACGGATTGTGCACTTGCAATCAAATCCGTTAATATATGTATTCATCATATACATTTACGGTTATTTTTTTGCCATGCACGACACGCCGAACAACAGTGCCGACATCCCCTCCATCGAAGATGATGTTCCCGAGATGGAACTTACTGATGGCGATATCCTGGATGCGATGCAGCACATCCCCGGCTACCTGGACATCTCGACTGAAGATTTTCGCGCCATCTACCACCTGGCCCATCGCCATGCCGTCGGCCGCCTGTTTGGCAATTTCAGCGCGGGAAACCTGATGCGGACCGGGATCGAACCGTTGCGTCCCGACATGTTTCTCGACGAAGCGGCACAAGCACTGGTCAGATCAGGCTACAAGGCGCTTCCTGTGGTGGGTGCGGGTGGCAGTGTGATAGGGATACTCACCGAAAACGATTTTCTCCGGCGGCTAAATGTCGTTACCTTTCTGCAATTGCTGCTGAGCATGCTGGACGAGGCGTTCGAGTTGAAGCACCGCTGCCATGAGACACCCGTCAGCAAAGCGATGACTTCCCCCGCAATAACGGTCGGCAAGGATGCAGGTTTCGCAGAAACCATTGCCGCTTTCCACCGGCATGATGGCCGTAGCGTGCCTGTGGTGGATAATGATGGCAGGCTGCTCGGCTTGCTGCTACGCAAGGATTTTATAAGCGCCTATCACTTGGAAAATCTGCTTTGAAAGCCCCCGGATATTTTCGCAAAATGCGGGGCACCACCCGCGGCAGCCCGCCGCGGGTAAGCAGCACCGAGATCATGTGGTCGTGGATCGGTGCATTTCTGGGCCTTGCGTCAGTTGCATGGTTGAATCATTTCTTTTTCGAAGGCAGCGACCTGTCGCTGATGCTGGGTTCGTTGGGTGCCAGCGCGGTGCTGGTATATGGCGCGGTGCGCAGTCCTTTGGCACAACCGCGCAATCTGATGGGCGGACATATCCTTTCCGCGATCGTCGGCGTCACTTGCTGGAAGCTGTTTCACCAGTATCCCTGGTTCGCGGAAGCCATGGCCGTATCGACCGCGATTGCCCTGATGCATGCCACACGGACACTGCATCCGCCCGGCGGTGCCACTGCGCTGATCGCGGTGATCGGTTCTGCAAAGGTTCACAATCTGGGGTTCTGGTATGTGCTGATCCCCGCCACTGCGGGCCCGCTGATCCTGCTGGTGGTGGCATTACTGGTCAACAACATTCCGGCATCGCGACGCTATCCGGAAATCTGGTTCTGACGCGGCAAGCAGCCGCACGCCCGGGACAGGCGCACAACCCGCGCCTCCGGCAATTCCGCCTGGCGCCTTTCGACGCCCGGATAAAGGTGCGATCAGAACTTGATGAACGGATTGTCCCAAAGCGTCTTGATCACCTTCAACAGCTCGGATGACGACGGTTTCTTGCTGTCCTGCAACCGGGCATTTTCATTGCGCAGGTAATCCATCACCAGCTTGATCTTGAGATGGGTGTTGACGCGCGCAAGCAGGATCGGGGCGTTGATCGGCTTGTGTATGAAATCCGATGCGCCAACCGAAAATCCATACTCTTCGTATTCGTCCTCATTTTTTGACGTGATGAAGATCACGGGCACATCCACCAGCCTGGGATTGGCTTTCAGGCGCCGGCATGCTTCAAGGCCGTCTATGTTCGGCATCATGATGTCGAGCAGGATCAGGTCGGGTGGGTTGGCAAATGCATAGTCCAGGGCTTGGTTTGATTCGTTGAACAATTTCAGCGAGTATTTCTTCGCCAATACCGACTCGATTATCAGCAGTATTTCAGGTGCATCATCCACCACCAGTATGGTGGGGCGCACAGCAGACTCTTCCATTGCTTTCTCCTTAATTTCGGGCATTAACCAATTCGATTGCCAGGCGGCGATGTCCCGGATCCGCCTGGCCGCATTTCTGGCGCTTTCATACCGGACAGCGGTTGGACCACTGCCGGCTCACGGGTAGTATCAGGGCCGGCATTTCTACAGTGCATGATCGATCGCACCGATGAATGCGGCCAGCTCCTGTTCGGTCCGTTCAAGCAAGGAATCGACTTCGCCGAATTCCGCTTTGTGGATACAGCCTTCCAGCATTGCAGCCAGTTCTTGCAGGCTTTTCGCGCCGAGCGTACCGGCGGAGCCCCTCAGGGTATGCGCCATTCTTTCCGCTGTGGCGTGGTCGCCTTCGGCCAACGCTTCCCGCAGCGTCCCGGCAAAGTTGTGCTCCTTGACCCGGAACTTGTCGAGCAGCATGCGATAAAGAGCAACGTTCCCGCCCATCCGGCGCACGCTTGCGGCAACATCTATGCTGGGCAAATCCGGCAGGGATTCGGGTTTGGATTCGGGTTGCTGCACCGCTTGCTTGACCGGATTGTTTTCTGTTGTCCGCTTCGGGCGCACCCATTTCGCGAGCGTTGTCACCATACGGTAGGGATCGATCGGCTTGCCGATGTAATCAGTAATGCCGGCTTCCAGAAATTCATTCTGCTCCCTGACCATCACATTGGCCGTCAGCGCGATGATGGGCAGTTCGGCAAAGCGCGGGTTTTTGCGTATCACCCGGGTGGCGGTGACGCCGTCCATCACCGGCATTTGCATATCCATCAGCACGCCGTCGAAATCTTCCGCCACCAGCAGTGAGATTGCTTCTTCGCCGTTTTCCGCGGTCGTTACGTCGATACCGAATCCTTCCAGCATCTCCTGCGCAACCTGCCGGTTGATCTCGTTGTCCTCTGCCAGCAGCAGGCGCGCCCCGCGGATGCGGGAAATGAGCTCCGGGCTCAACTGTTCGCTGATGATCTTGAACCGGCCCGATGACAGCACACTCCTGCCGGAGACCTTGCTGACCGCATCGAGCAATTTGCTTTGCTGGAATGGTTTGGCCAATATGCCGTCCACGGTCTGGCTATCCATCCGCTTCAGCAATTCATCCTGGTCGCTGGAGGTGATCATCAGCACTTTCGGCCTGAAGCTCAGGAAGCTGATTTCGTGCAGTTTGCGTACCAGGTCGATACCGTCCATCTCGGGAAGCTTGCAATTGACCACCACCAGGCCAAATGGATTTTTTTCCTCGTTCGCGTTGCTGACCAGGTTCAGCGCCTCCTCGCTGTTGCCGGAGATCGTCACATCGAGATTGAATGATTCCAGGTAGCCCCTGAGAATTTGCAGGCTGTTCGGACTTTGATCAACGGCCAGTACACGCAGCCCGCGCAGATCGTCGATCGCTGCCGGATTGTAGTGCAATTGCTTGGCCGGTTTCTGGAAGCGTGCGACGAAAATGAATCTCGAACCATAACCCGGGTTGCTTTCGACCCAGATCCGCCCCCCCATCAATCCGACCAGGCGTTTGCTGATTGTCAGCCCCAGCCCGGTACCGCCGAACTTTCGGGTGGTGCTGGAATCCGCCTGGGTGAACGGGTGGAACAGCTTGTCGATTTCCGGCTGGGTCATCCCGATCCCGGTGTCAATCACGCTAAAACGCAGCACAATCTCGTCGCTGGTCTCTCTCGCCCGCGCCACACGAACCGTCACTTCGCCGTGTTGGGTGAACTTGACGGCATTGCCGGCCAGGTTGATCAGCACCTGGCTCAGCCGCAGCGGATCACCGACCAGCAATGGCGGCACGTCCGGAGCAGTCTGCATCAGGAATTCGAGTTTTTTCTCGTGGGCGCGGTTACCCACGATCGTGGCCACATTGCCCATCACTTCTTCCAGTTCGAAGGTGACCTGCTCGATCTCCATTTTCCCCGCCTCGATTTTAGAGATATCGAGAATGTCGTTGAGTATCCTCAACAACGATTTTGCCGAACCATTGATCTTCTTCAGGTAATCCTGCTGTTTCACCGACATGACCGTCTGCAGGCACAGATGGCTCAAGCCAATGATGGCGTTCATCGGGGTGCGGATTTCATGGCTCATATTTGCCAGGAATTCATCCTTGATCTGGTTGGCCGTTTCCGCCTCACTCTTGGCAGCTTCAGCCTGGCTCTTGGCATCCTCGGCTGCTTTCAGTTTGTAGATTTCATGTTCCAGCTCCTGGTTGACCGACACCAGCAGCCGGTTCCGTTCCGCCACATGTTTTTCCAGCGCCAGAATGCCGCGCGTAACCCGCATGGTAAGCCCGGCGATGACCAGCAGCATCAAAGAACCGATCCACAGACCCCAGTTCTGGGCGTGTTCCGACCGCGCTATCGCGCGTGCCACGTCAGCATGGTATTCATGTTCGGTATCGGCCTTGTATGCCATGGCCTCGGATAAATAGTCATCTCGCAAGGTGCGCATCTTGATGATTTGGTACTCGCCGGGCATATCCTTTCTCGCCGACATCCGGGTCGCCACATCCATCGCCAGGTTAAAGTAGGTATTGAAGTCGGTTTGCAGCTTTTCCAGCTTGTCGTGATGGTTAATATCCAGTTTTTTCAATTGCTGGTAGCGGACCTGTATTTCGGCCGCCTTGCCATTGGCAATATCCAAAAAATCCGCCTCGCCGGTAGCCGCCGCGGTGTTGAGCGCATCCACGACACTCATGTAGGCGTTCAGATTTTTCTCCGCCTGATCCAGTATCGGGTAATCGACATCGCGCAGCTCCTTGAGGACATCATCCCCTTCCGACATCACCTGGGATGAATAGGCCAGGTATGCGGCAAAACTCAGCGTGGCAATCACCGGCACCAGCAGCAGTTTCCAGGTTAGGGAGTAGCCGTACAGTTTTTTTGTCAGCTCAGTCATCTTTTCCAACAGTCAAAACGACCCGGACACTCCTGTTTACATATCGTTTGTCGATATAGCCGATGGCATTCCGGTTTTTTGCGACGACACTTCTGACGGTGATATTGCCTTCCAGCTCTACCGGTGGCTGGCCGTTACCGGTGAATATGACTCGTGCCCAGTAGGCTGAAAGTTGCGTGGGATTCTTGTGCACCACTTTTTCATAAAATTCCTTCCTGGCTTCGCTGCCTTCGACCTGGTCAACGGGGAAAGCTGTCCCGTTATCCGGAAACCTGCTGGTTTTGCCGAGGAAAATTTTTGCGGTTTGCTCTGCCGTCAGACTGATGACGGGGCTTCGTTCGGAAACGATGACCACCACCTCCGCATGGGCGCTAACGGCAACCGTTGCCAGCAGCATAAACGCCAGGCCATTGACAACGACATTCGGGATTTTCAGGTAATCCATCGTGACTAGAATATGAAATCGACTACCGCAGACATGACATAGAACTTCGACCCGTACAGTGTGACATTGGCCGGAACATTGGCCAGGAAGCCATTAGAATTGTCGCTGAGTTTCACCTGATCGAGCTGAAGTTTGAAATCGGTATTTTTCATGAAGTCCCAGCGCACGCCCAGGCTGACGGTGCGCTGTGCTCTTGTTGCCAGCCGGACCGCTTCGGGCGTTGGTGGCGAGAATCCGGGAAGAAATGAGCCCTGGCTGCTCGACGCGTAGGTCAGGTAGGGGGTGAACTGTTTCACGCGATAGCCGGCGCTGGCATACCTTGCGTTGGTCTGGTAGGTTGACCTGCGCTGTATCCACTCGGACAACACGAACCAGTCGCCCGTGTCATATTGCACTCCGGCGGACAAGTCACTGTCCTTCACCCATGTACCGCCCTGGCTGGTCAGAAAAGACCCGGAATCGGTGTCGCGTTGCAGGTAGCCGGCGTGGATGATGGCCGAGCCATATTCGGTCGTGTCGAATATCCCCCACATGTTTTTTGAAGATATCGCATTGCTTAACTGGGAATCATTGGATTCAAACGAGGTCCTGCCGAACACTGTCTTGACAGAATGCGTTGCATCTCCGGCATGCAGGCGGTAATTGAAATCCAGGCCATCCCCGTGCGTGATCGGTTCCTGGCGGTATACCTCGACGGGCGGGTGTATCCACGCATAGGTATAGCCGACATCGCGGTTCTCCGATTCCAGAAATGTCGGCAGGGCAACGCGCCCGGCCCGAACGTAACTATCGGGCGAAAGTGCATATTTGACATTGACGAACTCGACTTCCGGCGCATAACTGTTACCGGTGTGATATTCCGCATCAACCTGCATCACGACGGAAACCTTTGGCGACATTTGGGCTGCCATATGCCCGGCAATCCGGGTATCGTTTGTGGTCGATAGATAATTGCTCAGGCCGGGCCCTTTCGGGATGCCGCCGTCCACAACATAGTCGCCCGAAGCCATGGTGGAATGGCTGATGCCCAGCGAACCGAAACCGCCAAATGTGACCTGCGGCTGATCCAAACCCGCTGCTTCTGTATTGGCAATGCCTGCAAAAATGCACAGCAATGCGATCCAGAAATTTGTTATGTTCATGATGCCCCCCCAAGCCGAGAGAAAAACAATTTTCCGTTCATCGATGCATTCTGTGTGGATGTGATGGCCATCGTGGCATTCTAGTGTATTTATTCAAGTGATATTCGTTATCATAACGAACGGTCCTGGAAAATGAAATCGATTACGCTCGGTCGAGATGCCATGAGCAGATTGCGTTATCCAATATGGTGTTATATTCTCGTTTTCAGGTGATGCGGCATGCTGGTTGATTCCGTAATCAATCCTGGCGTGGCAAAGCCGATGGGCAGGCGTAATCGTACTTCAGGAGAACAAGATGCAAGAGACAAAAAATCATCCAAGAATACTGGTTGTAGATGATGCCCCTGAAAATCTGATGATAATTGAATCGATATTATCGCAAGATTATTCTTTGAAGATGTTCAACGATTCCTCACTGGCACTTGAGTATGCATTCGCGAACCCTCCAGACCTGATACTGCTCGATGTAATGATGCCGCAAATCGACGGCTACGAGATTTGCCGCCAGTTCAAGGCTAACCCGCGGCTTGCGGATGTCCCGGTAATCTTCATTACCTCGAAAACCGATGTTGAAGACGAAGAACGGGGCTTTGCGGTCGGCGCATCGGATTTCATCCACAAACCGATTAGTGCGCCTATCGTGTCGGCTCGGGTCAAGACCCATATCAAAATAAAGTTCCTGCTTGACTTCCTGAGAGCCGAAAACACCAGTCTGCAGCAGAACGCGCAACATGCCACTTCGGAGATGGCCATCCTGCAAGAATTCGTCTGGGGCGGAAAATACACCAAACGCTGATTTCCGATCAGCCGCTATTCCTCATACCATCCCGACAGCCTCAATGTTTCCACCAGCCCGCAATGCTGCTTCCGACAGCGGGATTCACCAGATAACCGTATGAACGATGGCAATTCAGGCCTGCATCACTGCGAAAGAAGTTGTAGATACCGTGGCAATGGTCTTCAATAGATTCGACCAGGCCCAGTTCCAGCATGGGCTCAAAACTGTCCTTTAGATTCTGGTTGAGGGCGGTTACATCGCCTTCGGCCGAAAAATTTACCCAGTGGCGGATCAAGCCAGGGTAACTTTTCTTGCCGCCCCCATTCCTACCCAGCAGGCTCCGTTGTATGTAATGCAAGCCCAACGGGCTGCCGAGCGTCAGAAAGTCGACTTTGCCTGTTACACCGTCCTGATGTGACAGCTCCCACAGGGTATCGTAGGCGATCACCGAACCGAGACTGTGCCCGATCAACAGCACATCTTCCTGTTGCGCAAGCATCGGCCGCAGCGTCTGCTTCAACAGGTCGCGAATCTGGCGGGCGACACCATCGCTATTGTTGAAATAACGGTCGATCTCCTGTGCGGTTCCGCGCACCGCTTCGGGCAGCATGCGTATCAGCAATGGAATATGGTCCGCCAGCGTCAACATGAAGCGGCTCAACCAGATGTTCCAGGAACGGGCATCGCTAATATCCTGCTGCGTCGGGCCGTGTTTGTTGATCAAAGCATCAATCCACGGGATGTCCAGGGTGACATCCTTATAGACATGGTAATAAAGATAGTTCCAGCCGACCAGATGAAACTGCGGGTAGCTGGCCCGGATTTCATCGGCCGCAGCGCCATCGGCGCGGCGCACCCCTTCGACCAGGGCACGCCACAGCAATGTGCGGTGCAGCTCCGTCTCGGGCTTGGGATTCTTCCCCGGAATATAGATGACCTGCTTCGTTTTCATAAATCCAAAACAAATTGAGCAGGCAGCATCCGGCCTGTTTTCCGCTTTAAAAATACAACCGCACAGGCTGCATACATTTGCTAAATCCTGAATCGGCCCTGAAACAAACGCGACTTGATGCCGGCCAGCACATTGTGCGGCGACAACAGGGCAGCACCGAATTTTGGCAATTCGATTGCATCCAGCGTGTTTTTTGCCACCAACCCCAGTTCCGTGTCCCCCTCCACCATGAGGCGGCGGCTGAAAAACAGCGTGTCCGGGTCTTCCTTGCGGGTAGCCAGAAGATAAAAATCATGCGCGGTGGCGCTGATCACCAGATCCGGCACCTTGCCGGTACGGGTCGGGGTGAATTTACCTGCCTCGATGATGAAGAAAAAACTGAGCCCGAGATCCTTGACCCGGATCGCTATCTGCTTGTCATGCAACAGTTGCAGGTTTTCGGCGGGGATGATCCGGTCCAACACCAGGTTGAGCACCCCGGCAAAGGCCAACGAGGGCGGAAAAGTCGGCAGCAGGGCAACCAGTGTGGCAAGAGGCTGCGGAAAATTGAATGCGGGCTGTTCCATGTTATTCCCTTACATTGCGGTTGATTGCGGCCGGTCAAGATTCGGCTGATCAAGAATTGCCGTCTGTTCGATTCCTGTCTGCCCGATTCCTGTCTGCCCGATTCCTGCCTGCTCGATACCGGGTCGGTCATGCCAGTAGCCGTCACAGGCTTCGTCAGGCATCAGGCGAGCCATCTGCTGCAACGCATCGGCACCGGACAGGCTGCCGTCCAACCTGTCGCGGAACAGCGCGAGTATCTTTTCGGTATGGAACGGCTGCGGGCTGACGCGCACCACATCCACGCCCAGTTGTTGCATGCCTTCCAGTTCAGCCACCAGATTATAGATTCTGGATGATTGTGTCTGGATGCCGTTCAACGCGAGGAACGGCTGACCCTCGCGGGTCTTCAGCGTCAATCCGCCGGCGTGATCGAGGCAGCGGAACTGACAGTCATCCTTGGGCAGGTTGTAATGGCGGGCGGTAAAACAGCGGGCCGAGAATGCCAGCGGAAGACGGCCATAGGAGAACACTTCGGTCTCCATGCCTTGCGGCTTGCCGGTCAGCATGCCGGTCAGCATACGGCGGGACATTTCCACAGGTATCACCCAGCGCTGCGCCCCCAGCTCCGCCAGCAGCGCCAGCGTCTGGGGATTGTAGGTATTGATATGCGGGCCGGCGACAAAGCGCTTTCCCGACAACAGGCGCACCGCCCCCATATCATTGGCCTCCACCGTGTAGCTGCCGTTTTCCGCGAGGCGGCGCAGGGTTTTGAGATCCGATTCGGATTCGATCAATGCCTGGGTGGACAGCACCACCTGCTTGCCGGCTGCGGCGAGTTTTTTCGCCACTTCCAGCCAGTCATCAAGACGGAAGGTATGGCGCTTGGAACACACCGTTTCGCCGAGATAGACGATATCCACCGGCGACTCGGCAATGCGCTGGTAAAATTCGAACAGTACATCGCGTTGCCAATAATAGAGAACCGGGCCTAGGGCGAGTTTCATGATCGTTTCACTTCCAGGGACGGTGATAAGCGCCGAGCGTGTGCTGCTGCCCCTCGGCAAGTTTGTTCAGCTGGTTCATCCAGCCAGGTGTCACCGCATAGTTTTCGGCATCTTTCGTCGCGCTGTCGATGGCCGCGCGCCAGACTTTGGTGACCTGCTCGACATACACCGGGCTGCGCTGGCGGCCCTCGATCTTCACCGCGGAGATGCCGATGCGCAGCATCTCCGGGATCAGTTCCAGCGTGTTTAGACTGACCGGTTCCTCGATCGCGTAATAGGTTTCATCGTTGACATCGAAGCGCCCCTTGCACAGGGTCGGATAGCCGGCGTTTTCACCGTCGCGATAGCGGTCCAGCAACACGCCGTTCAAGCGCGATTCCAGTCCTTGCGGGGTTTGCTGCCAGCGCACCGCCTTGGCCGGCGAACACACGCCGGCGGTATTGGGTGATTCGCCGGTGATGTAGGAAGACAACACACAGCGTCCCTCCACCATCACGCACAGGCCGCCGAAACCGAACAACTCGATTTCCACCGGAGTGTGCTGCACCAGTTGCTCGACCTGCGGCAACGACAGCACCCGCGGCAACACCGCCCGCCGTATACCGAAATGTTCATGGTAGAAATTGATCGCCTCGTAATTGGTGGCCGAACCCTGCACCGAGAGATGCAGGCGCAGCCCGGGATAGGTACGCGAGGCGTAGCGCATCAGGCCCGCATCCGCGAGGATGACCGCATCCACGCCCGCTTCCGCCGCATTGTCCACCGCCTCCTGCCAGCGCGTCCAGTTGGCAGCCTGCGGATAGGTGTTCAGTGCGAGGAAAACTTTTTTGCCGCGCGCATGGGCGTAACGCACCGCCTCCCTGGTGGCAGGCAGATCAAAGTTCAGGCCGGCGAAGGCGCGGGCATTGGTGCTGTCGCGAAAGCCGATGTAGACGCAATCCGCACCGTTATCCACGGCAGCTTTCAGCGCAGGCGGGCTGCCTGCCGGACAAACCAGTTCAAGCGGCATGTCTCAACTCCTCGTTGTTCATAAATGGCGTCCCGGCGCGGTTGCCCTGGCGGGTGCCGCGACGGCGCAGTTCTATTTCGATACCGTTCAGCACATTCCATTTTTCCGCACACCAGGCGGGTGCCAGCAACACGTCGCGTGCTGCGGTCGCCGTTACGCGGTGGTAGACAATGTTTGCCGGGGTGCGCTCGATCAGGTTGGCAGCCATGGCTATGTATTCTTTCCTCGATAGCGGGGCATAGTCGCCCTTGCGCCACTGATGGGCCAGCAGCGTGTGTTTCACGACATGCAAGGGGTGCAGCTTGAGTCCGTCCACACCGGTTTCCAGCACAGTGTCCAGTGTGGCGTGGCAATGCGCTTCGGTCTCGCCGGGCAGGCCGACGATCAAGTGGGTGCATACCGGGATGCCGCGTTGCCGTGCTGCTATTGCGGTAGTCCGGTATTCGGCAAAGGTATGGCCGCGCTTGACCCGTTCCAGGGTCTTGTCGAAGGCGGATTGCAGCCCCAGTTCCAGCCACACTTCCAGTCCCTGGTCACGAAAATGGTCGAGCAGGTCCAACACGTCGGATGATACGCAGTCCGGGCGGGTGCCCACGGCAAGTCCGACCATGTCCGGTTCTTTCAGCGCTTCGCGATACAGCGCCTCGAGTGCCTCGACTTTGTCATAGGTGTTGGTGTATGCCTGGAAGTAGGCGATGAATTTTTTGGCACGGGTGCGCTTTGCAATGGCATGGCGCGCCTTGGCGATCTGGGCAGCGAGGCCGAGACGGGTATTGGCACCGGGACTGAAGGAAACGTTGTTGCAGAAGGAGCAGCCACCGCGGCCTTTGGTGCCGTCGCGGTTGGGGCAGGTGAAGCCGGCATCGAGGGCAATCTTGTGGACTCGCTCGCCATGGCGGCGCAGCAGGTCCTGTCCGAATGTATTGACTCTGGCCGAGAGTATCATCGCTTGTTCAAGCTGAATTCACGACACTGTTTGTACACCCGATCTCAAACAGCGCGTTACCAGCAGGATCACCTGGTGGGCACCTCTAGAAAACATGTTGTGCTGCAAACCGCAGATGGCGAAATATCATTCCGCCTCAACACCTGTGCGCTGAATCATACTCCCAAGACCCATGACGGACAAACAAATGTCTGAACCGGCCCGCCATCGCGTCGGCAATGGCGGCACGGACACCCCGGGATCAAAGCTCGTTGAGGATGCGTGCTCTAGCCTGTTTCGCCTCGTCTTCGCTGATCAGCCCCTTGTTCAGCAAATCCTTGATCTTGTCCAGCCGCTGTTCAACCGTTTCGCTGGTCTGCGGTGTCACGCCGGGAGTTGCCGAGGTTGCGGGATTGTTATTGCCGCAGTCGAGTTTGGCGCGCAATCCGTTGACGATGATATTCCCGTTGACGGTCTTGGTGAAATCCGCACACCCCGTTTTCTTGATCGTCACCTTGCCGTACAGGGATTGCTTTGCCCCGGGATAGATGTTCGGGAACACATCCTTCTGGCTGATCTTCAGCGGCGTCACACCAACGTTTTCGCCCATCACGTAGACGGCAGCCCCGCTGGGGTCGGATTCGATCTTGAAAGGCGACTCTCCGGAGGGCGGAAATATGCTGCCGGTCCCCGAACAGCCGGCCACGAGCAATAGACTGATAATGGCAAATGACTTTGCCGAATGTTTTAAATACATGACCCCTCCAGTTGTTTTGAAATTAATTGTGTTTGCGCGCCACCAGATCGATCAGCGCCGACATGCCGCTGTGCCCGGTGCCCTCGCCGATATGGCCGTCATGCTCGCGCAGATGCATGATCTCCATATCGCCGAACGCGTTGTGCAACAGTTCGAGAGTGTACATGTTCTCGGCCGCCGGCGGACCGCCGGTTTTGTATTCCAGCTGGCGCGGTGTGTAGCCTTGCAGCAACAACAGGCCGCCCGGTTTCAGGCAACGCTTGATGCCGGCGAACATTTGCTCGCGCAAGGCGGGCGGCGCAAACTGGATAAAGATCGCGGCCACCGCATCGAAGCGGTTTTCGCCCCATTGCCAATGCGCAACATCGGCCTGTTCAAAATCGATCGCCACGCCGCGCTGCCGCGCGAGTTTTTTTGCCTTGTCCAGCGCCACCGCGGATGCTTCCACCGACAACACCCGCAATCCCTGCTGTGCCAGCCACACCCCGTTGCGCCCCTCGCCGTCCGCCACCGCCAGGCAGCTCATGCCAGGTTTCAGCAAATCAAGCTGCGACACCAGGAATTCATTCGGCTCTGTGCCAAACAGATAATCTTCGCTGGCATATCGCTCGTCCCAGATACTCGTCATCAACCATTCCCCCTCGTGTTTTGACACTCACATTGAACCGCCCGATATTGAGGCTGTTATTTTAAAGCGTGACCACCACTTCCCTGCAATGTACAGGCGAACGCTGCGGAATGCCCTCGTCCGACGCTGCCGGTTGGCGTCCCGCCGATCCGTACCCGGCTTTTTCAGCCGGTCTTTCATGTTAACCTTTTGGCGCAGCGTTTCTTCGGAACACCCGCGGCCATGAAAAAATCACTATTCCTGCTGTTTGCCTTTGCCCTGTTCAGCTTCGGCTGCAGCAGCATCCGCCTGTTCTACGGCAATGCCGATTGGTACTTGCAACACCGGATCAACGGCTATACCTCATTCAATGCCCGGCAAGAAAAACTGATACGCCGGGATGTCTCCGATTATATGCGCTGGCACCGGAAGTACGCACTGCCGGAATACATCATCTTTCTGCAAAATCTGAACGGGGCAGTTCAATATGGCGGCCATTTGGACTCCGGGGACATTGCACTGCTGAGGTCGCATCTGCTGGGTTTGTACCAGAAAACCCTGGCACCTGCGGTTCGTCCCGCCTCAGAAATCCTGGGCACGCTGGATGCCAGCCAATTAAAGGAACTGGAACATAATCTTGACGAGGAAAACCGGCAACAATTAAATCGGCAGTTCGATGCGGGACATGATGTATATTTAAGCAAGCGCGCCGACAAGACCCTCGATTTCCTGGAATGGCTGGCCGGAGATTTGAGCGCCGAACAGAAATGGAAGATCGCGGAATTGAGCCGCGCCTTGCCTGTTGTCGGCGACATTTATATCCGGCATCGGCAAGAAAATCAAAAAATATTGCTTGGCCTTTTGCATGCGCATGCCGGGGAACAGAAAGTTGCCGCATTCCTGAGCACGTGGATATTTGCCCCGGAAGTGACCCGGTCAACACAGCAGCAGAATGCAATTCAGGCTTTCGATCTGGCATCGAATGAAATGATCGTTCAGATTCGCGACATGCTGACCGCCAAACAAAAAGCACATATACATAAAATGATATCTTCCTACATCGATGACATGCGTGCCGAAATCCGCAAATCCCGGCAGGATTCCGGGCAATGAGTTTCCGTCCTTCCATAAAATCTTTGGCCGGCCCGATGCTGTTTATTGCTGCCGGCCTGTTTTCCCTGCCTGCTTCCGGGGTTGCACAGCCGGATCAAGTTGCCCCGGCTAAAATTCCGCCGCTCTCCGCCAAACCGGCTTTGCCGCTCTGGGAAGCCGGATTGTTCGGCTTTGGACTCACACAACCGGCCTATCCCGGTTCCGAGGAGCGCGTCAGCCGCTTGCTGGGCCTGCCGTTTCTGATCTATCGCGGCAAGTATTTGCGTGCCGAGCGCGGCAGCGTCGGATTGCGCGCGCTGAAAACGCCGCGCACCGAACTGGATCTCGGTTTTGCCGCCACGCTGGGTTCCCATTCATCCGACATCGCGGTCAGACGGGGCATGACCGACCTGGGTACGCTGATCGAATTCGGTCCGCGGCTGAAAATAAACCTGGGCGATCTTTCAAGCGGCCGCAGCCATTCCCGGTTTCAATTTCCGCTGCGTGAAGTGATCGATGTCAGCAATGGCTTTGTTTCGCGCGGTATCGCATTCGAACCGCAATGGGTAAGGGACACGCGCCTGCCCGGGCGCTGGTTCCTCTCCACCGAACTTGGCATGCTGTTTGGCGACTCGAAACTGGCCGACACCTTCTATGGTGTGTCGCCGGTCGATGCCACCCCAACCAGGAACAGTTATGCGGCCAGGAGCGGTTTGTTCGCGCTGCGCGCCGGTTTATTCGCGTCACATGCGCTCACGCCCGATGTACGCCTGTTTTCCAGCTTTCGGGTCGAGTCACTGGCCGGCGCAACCAACCGCGACAGCCCGCTGGTTCGGCGCTATGTCGGCTGGGGTGCCGTGATCGGGATTTCCTGGACACTGGCGCGTTCGGAGCGTCCTTCCGAAGAATGACTTCCGCATGACATTAAAACCATGCCCGGAGCCGGCACATGTTGGAATCGATGCTGCCCATTGCATTTTGCCGCTCATGTCGCTGGAATTTTATACTCGACTAATTTACTATACTTGCATAAGCAGATAATTCAAACGCAAGTCCCCCGGAGTCACCTTGCCACATCAACACGAAAACAATGCCGCCCCGATCAATGAAGTGCACAGCGGGCTGATCAGGGCACTGCGCAACTTGCTGCCGCCGGAATCCGTGCTGGTCGATGCCGAGGATCTGCGCCCGTTCGAATGCGACGGACTGGCGGTGTACCGGCAGCTGCCGATGGTCGTGGCGCTGCCGGAAACCATAGAGCAGGTGCAAAGCATCATGCGCCTGTGCCATGCGCAGCAGGTTCCGGTGGTGGCGCGCGGCGCCGGCACCGGTCTGTCCGGCGGTGCGCTGCCGCTGGCGAATGGCGTGCTGCTGAGCCTGGCAAAATTCAGGAACATTCTGAACATCGATCCCGATAACGCGATGGCGACCGTGCAGCCCGGGGTGCGCAACCTGGCGATATCCGAAGCGGCGGCCGTCTATGGCATGTATTACGCGCCCGATCCCTCGTCACAGATCGCCTGCAGCATAGGCGGCAACGTCGCGGAAAATTCCGGCGGCGTACATTGCCTGAAATACGGTTTGACGGTGCACAACATCCTGATGATTAAAGTTGTAACGGCGGAAGGCGAGCTGCTCACCATCGGCGCCGAGACGCTCGACTCTCCCGGCTACGACCTGCTGGCGCTGATGACCGGTTCCGAGGGCATGCTCGGCGTCATCGTCGAGGTCACCGTCAAATTGCTGGCCAGGCCGGAACGCGCGCAGGTCGTGCTCGCGGCCTTCGACGATGTGGTCAAGGCGGGCGAAGCGGTCGGCGCAATCATCGCCGCAGGTATTATCCCGGCCGGACTGGAAATGATGGACAGGCTCGCCATCCAGGCGGCGGAAGATTTCGTGCACGCCGGTTATCCGCGCGATGCCGAGGCAATCCTGCTGTGCGAACTGGACGGCACGGATGCCGAGGTATCCGAGTACATCGCGCTGGTGCGCAAGATATTGACCGACAGCGGCGCCACCGAAGTGCGCACCGCGACCGATGAAGCCGAGCGGCAACTGTTCTGGAAGGGGCGCAAATCGGCCTTTCCCGCCGTGGGTCGTATCTGTCCGGATTATTACTGCATGGACGGCACGATACCGCGCCGCCAGTTGCCGCACGTGCTGCGCCGCATCGGCGAGATGTCGGAGGAATACGGTTTGGCGGTCGCCAACGTGTTCCATGCCGGGGACGGCAACCTGCACCCGCTGATCCTGTTCGACGGCAACAAGGAAGGCGAACTGCATCGCACCGAGGAATTCGGCCAGCGCATCCTGCAACTCTGTGTCGAGGTCGGCGGCACCATCACCGGCGAGCACGGCGTCGGCATGGAGAAGATCGACCAGATGTGCGTCCAGTTCAACAGTGCGGAATTGACCCAGTTCCACGCCATCAAGGCCGCCTTCGATCCGTCCGGCCTGCTCAATCCCGGCAAGGCCGTGCCGACGCTGCACCGTTGCGCGGAATTCGGCGCGATGCATGTGCATCACGGACAGCTGCCGCATCCCGAACTGGAAAGATTTTAATAATGACCGCGCACATGAGTGAGATACGTGAATCAGACATCAGTGTTGAATTGCAGCAACAGGTGCTGGACGCATTTCACAACGAAACACCGCTCAATATTTCAGGAAGCGGCAGCAAAGCTTTTCTCGGCAATCCAGTCCAGGGGCAGGCTATAGATGTCACCGGACACCGCGGCATCGTCGAGTACGATCCGCGCGAGCTGGTACTGACGGCGCGCAGCGGCACCACGCTCCGCGAGATCGAAGCCGTGCTGGCTGAGGCCGGACAGATGCTGGCATTCGAGCCGCCGCATTTCGGCCCAATTGGAACACTGGACGCCACGCTGGGCGGCACCATCGCCTGCGCATTATCCGGCCCGCGCCGCCCCTACAGCGGATCAGCCCGCGATTTCGTGCTGGGCTGCAAGATGCTGAATGGCCGCGGCGAGATGCTGCGCTTTGGCGGACAGGTGATGAAGAACGTCGCGGGTTACGATGCCTCGCGCCTGATGGCCGGCGCCCAGGGCACGCTGGGGGTGTTGCTCGAGGTCAGCCTGAAGGTGCTGCCTCGCCCGGCAGCCAGCACCACCGTTACCAGGATATGCGGCGCGGCAGGGGCAATCTCGAGCATGACTGAACTGCTGGGCAAACCGCTTCCGGTGGACGGCGCATGCTTTCACGGCGAACAATTGTATATACGCATCTCCGGCAGCGCCCAGGCCGTCCGGGAAGCGCGCAGCAAGATAGCCGGTGATGTGCTCCCGGATGCGGAAGCATTCTGGCATGCGCTGCGCGAGCATCAGCTGCCTTTCTTCATGCACCACGGCGCGCTGTACCGCGTCGCGGTCAAACCCGCGACCCCGCCATTGAACATCGAAGGCACCTGGCTGCTGGACTGGGGCGGCGCACAGCGCTGGTTGTACAGCAATGAAGATCCGGCATCGATACGCCATCGCGTCGCCAGCGTTGGCGGTCATGTCACCGTGTTTCGCGGGGGCGCACCAGGCGAGGAAATATTCCAGCCGTTATCCGGGCCGCTGCAGACCATACACCGGCGGCTCAAGACCAGCTTCGATCCGAACAACATTTTCAATCGCGGCCGACTTTACGACTATCTATAGCATGCAAACCACCATTTCTTTGCAATCCCTGACCCATCCCGACATCGCGGAAGCCAACGACATTCTGCGCAGCTGCGTACATTGCGGATTTTGCACCGCGACCTGCCCGACCTACCAGTTGCTGGGGTCGGAGCTGGACAGCCCGCGCGGCAGGATCTACCTGATCAAGGAGATGCTGGAGACAGAACAGGCCAGCGCCAAAACCCGTTTGCATCTGGACCGCTGCCTGACCTGCCGTTCCTGCGAAACCACCTGCCCTTCCGGCGTGCGCTATGGGCGCCTGATCGACATCGGACGCGAGATGGTCGAAGAGCTGGCGCCGCGTTCCCTGCACCAGAAGATGTTGCGCAAGGCCATGCTTGCGGTCATCCCCTACACCGCGCGCATGGCGGTTGTGCTCGGACTGGCGCGCGCGTTTCGCCCGCTGCTGCCGGCAGAACTGAAGAAAAAGATCCCGGCCAAACAGACCGCCACAGCGGCACCGGTAACATCCCACGCACGGTGCATGCTGGCGCTGGAAGGCTGCGTCCAGCCGCTGGGCACGCCCAACACCAATGTGGCAGCGGCACGCGTGCTCGACCGGCTCGGCATCTCGCTGGTCAGCGTTCAGAATACCGGCTGCTGCGGTGCACTGAACCAGCATATGTCCGACAGCGCTGGCGCGCGCACCATGATGCGCCGCAACATCGATGCATGGTGGCCGCATGTCGAGAACGGTGCCGAAGCCATCGTCATGACCGCCAGCGGCTGCGGATTGATGGTGAAGGACTACGGCCATGCATTGAAAGACGATGCAGCCTATGCAGAAAAAGCCGCGCGCATCAGCGCACTGACACGAGATCTCTCTGAAATCATTTCCAGGGAGATTATTTCGGGTGAAATCGTATCGGGCGAATCCCCGGACAGCGCCAGGCTGGAAAAATTTTCCCGTATCGGACAGGGCCGGCGCATCGCCTACCATTCATCCTGCACCCTGCAGCACGGCCAGAAACTAGGCGGAACGGTGGAGGCGATCCTGCGGCGCTGCGGTTACCAACTTGCGCCGGTGGCGGACAGCCATCTGTGCTGCGGCGCGGCTGGGTCATACACGCTGCTGCAAGCCAAACTTTCCGGGCAATTGCGCGACAACAAACTGGCCGCGCTGCAGGCAGGCAAGCCGGAGCTGATCGTCTCCGCCAACGTGGGTTGCCAGATGCATCTGGCCAGCGCCAGCGATGTACCGGTCAAACACTGGATCGAGTTATTGGACCAGAACTAGCAGCAAAACATCGTCAATTTCAATCACCGAGAGGACAGCGCATGGCCATAACCCCGTTCCACCCGCCGCAACGAATTTTGATGGGGCCCGGCCCTTCCGATGTCAGCCCGCGCGTACTCGAAGCGTTGTCGCGCCCGACCATCGGCCACCTCGACCCGGCATTCGTATCCTTCATGGACGAGATGAAAGTGCTGTTGAAGTTCGCTTTCCAGACCGATAACGAATTGACCATGCCGATATCCGCGCCCGGTTCCGCCGGGATGGAAACCTGCTTCGTCAATCTGGTCGAGCCCGGCGACAAGGTCATCGTCTGCCAGAACGGCGTGTTCGGCGGGCGCATGAAAGAGAACGTCGAACGCTGCGGCGGAATCGCGGTGATGGTCCAGGATGACTGGGGTCGCGCGGTCGATCCGCAAAAACTCGAGGATGCCCTGAAGGCCAATCCCGACGCAAAGATCGTCGCTTTCGTCCATGCGGAAACCTCCACCGGCGCACAGTCCGACGTGCAGACGCTGGTCGAGATCGCGCACAGGCATGATTGCCTGACCATCGTCGACGCGATCACTTCGGTGGGCGGCACACCGGTCAAGGTCGACGAGTGGAAGATCGATGCAATTTATACCGGCACACAGAAATGCCTGTCGTGCACGCCCGGCCTGTCACCGGTCAGTTTCAGTCCGAATGCACAGGAAAAGATCAAAAACCGCAAGACCAGGGTGCAAAGCTGGTTCATGGACCTGAACCTGGTGATGAGCTACTGGGGCGGCGCGGCCAAGCGCGCCTACCACCATACCGCGCCGATCAATGCGTTGTACGGTTTGCACGAGGCGCTGGTAATACTTCAGGATGAGGGCCTGCATAATGCGTGGGCACGCCATCATGAAAATCATCTCGCGCTGCGCGCCGGCCTGGAAGCGATGGGACTGACGTTCGTGGTACCTGAAGCGGAGCGTTTGCCGCAACTGAATGCGATCTCGGTACCGGAAGGTGTCGATGAAAGTATGGTGCGTGCCATACTGCTGTCGGATTACAACCTGGAGATCGGCGCGGGTCTCGGCGCAATGGCCGGCAAAGTGTGGCGCATCGGCCTGATGGGGCATGCCAGCACTCCGGGTAACGTGCGCCTTTGCCTCAATGCACTGGACGATGCGCTCGGCCGTCTCAAAGCGCCAATCACGCGCGGTGTTGCGCTGGATGCGGCGAACCAACAGCTGGCCGGCTGATTCATATCATTACGGGCAAACAAAAACCCGTCCCTGGTGGGCGGGTTTTTATGTCGTGACTCGGCGTTCGAACCGGAGATATGGACGGCTACAGGTAAATCACAGCCGGAAACACAGAAACTGCCAGCACCAGCACCAGCCATTCCAGATTGCGTCTCGCCAGAAATCCGGTGAAATGCAGAACGAGTATGGTGATGGCAACCACGTAATACAATGCCATATATAACATTTGTTCCCCCTTTCTTAGTTGTGCCAACTGCAAAGACTGCCCAGCTTTTCTTCCCTGCTTCGGCGCCATGCGCCATCATGGCTTGAATAATAACTGATGTTGCGTCCCGATTCCAAGTCGTTTGCAGTACGCTTGCTGAATTTCTACAAACAATTCCTGTTCAGCTGCCGCTGCCAACCGTGGAACGCGATCTACGCGCAAGCTTCAGCCATTTTGCACAAGGTTATAGAACACAAACATAAACACTGCCCCCAATATTACAATCGCTATTTTCATGGTCCGCATTGAGCGTTTCCGTTGCATCTCAAAAAGTGCTTTGTCCAAATTTTCGTCCAAAATAAATCCCTTCCATATGTCCTGGTTTACTCAAATACTGACATGCAAGCGGGTGTTTAATCCACTGGCCGAATATCCCGGTCATTCCGCTTTTTCGAATTCACAGCACAACTGGGTTTCACGATGCCGGACTGCGGGCCGGATTCCCGGCAGACCGTTCTATTTTGACACAATCCCGCCGCCCACCAAGCATGGATCTCAAAATATTCAGGCTATCTGCTTGCCAGACTCGACCTCGGGCACCCTTTCTCCGCTGGTAGAGTATGGCTTTTGCTGATAAATTGCAGCCCCAACTGCGCGTATTACCTTATTGATACTTCAGCCGGAGTTGGCTTATTTCCCTGAAAATTGGAACAAGTATGTTTTGGAGATTTTTACTGGTTTTAGCAGAGGTTCTGTTTATTACCATTTGGGATTACAAGATGTCCGGGACGTACTATTCCCTGGATGTACTCTATTGCCTGCCGATCATCCAGGCCTCGCATATTGGTGCAATTCGTTCCATGCGCCATTCCGACACGCAACTGGCTGCCCTGGTCGGGGTTATCACCGCCGTTGCCTGGAGCATGGCCGAGGCCGCCGTTGTCTGGCCGGCTTATCCGCTGGGCGCCCTGACGGTTAACATCATTACCCGCAGCATCACTTTCACCGTTCTAGGACGGGTGCTGGCAAAGCTCTGGAAGGCCAGGACTTATTCCCACAAGGACGCGTTGACCGGGCTGGGAAACCGCCTGGAATTTTCCGAAAAGTTTTCGGCAGAACAATTCCGCAGCGAACGGTCCAACAAACCCTACTCCATGGTGTTCATCCAGATTGACCAGTTCAAGATACTGACCGAGCGCTATGGTTACCGTATCGGCGATACGGCCCTTAAAGCCCTGTCCGGGATTTTCAACGCCAATTCCAGGAACATCGACACGGTTGCGCGCATCAGCAAGGATGAGTTCGCGATATTATTCCCGGAAACCGATGAATATATCTGTGGTGTCCTGGCGTTGAGAATCAACTCGGCCGCGGAGAAGTTGTTCAGTGAAGAAGATTGGCCAATTGCCTTGTTCATTGCCCGTGTAACGGTGACCGGTTCCGAGAAGAGTTTTGACGAGGTTTTGGAAGAAGCCGGGGAACATATGGATTCGATCAAGAATCAGAACAATGGTCTGTGGGGGTAAATGTACCGCTGCCGGATATCACGTTAATACGATACCCCAACTTTGGTTCGATTCAATTTGATCCCGCACCGCGACTTGCATCAACCGGCAGCATCAGAACTTTCCCACCCATGTCCGTATCCCCAGCATGATCATTTCCACGGCGATGGTTCCCACATACAGTGCAGTAATGCGCCCGGCAATCTCAATGTACCTTCTGATGACCGGTTCGTGACGCGGACGAACGAAGTCATGCACCGACTTGAGAACGAGCATGATCACCACGGATATGAACACCGCCGCGATGATGGTGGCGCTGGCATACAGCGCTTCGTGCCGCTTGCCGATGACCACGCTGGCGCTGATCGTGCCGGGACCGATCAGTACTGGCATCGCGATCGCACCTGCAAGGCCCTTTGATTCCCCCCTCAGCGCCACGATGGCCTTGGGACCATGGAAGACGAACTGCAGCCCGATGATGAGAAAGATTACGCCGCCGAATATCTGAAAAGAGGCGAACTGCGCCTGAATGATGCTGGAGAAGATGACATCGCCGAGTATTGCGAAGCAGCAGAATACCACCGTGGCGATGAGACTGCCGCGAACCAGTACCCGGGCGAAGTCCTTGAAGCTCAGTTTCTCGACCATGTCAACCAGATAAATGATGACCAGGAACGGATTGAGCAGGACCAGCATCAGGGTTGCAGATTTAATGAAGTCGCTCATATTTTTTCACCGTTGACAGCGGAAATCTCCATCTCGTTGGTGATTAACCTGCCGGCACTGTTGGCTTTTGTATAGCCCCTGACCCGCGCTTGCATGCCCCTGAAAAGATCGGGGGATAGCACGGCCAAGCCTGCCAGAATCCCCGGCATCCCCTCGTAGACGGCGTTCTGCCATCCGGCATAACGCCACAACGTCGCCGTTGCCAGGCCGGTGAATATTGCGCTGATGCTCGCTCTGGTGCCCGGCTTGCCGCCCAGTGCCAGCACGATCAGCAACGGGGCGAATGCACTGGCCAGACCGGACCATGCCATGATCACCAGACTGAATACGCTCTGGGTGTTGAGCAATGCCCACAACAGTGCGGCCAGGGTGATTCCGGCTGTCCCGGCTTTCAATATTTTTGTATTTTCAATCCTGTGCGGGAGCAGATCATGGGTCAGCGCGGACGAGCAACTGAGTATCAGCGAATCCGCCGTCGAAATCGTGGCGGCAAAAATCCCCGCGAGGATCACGCCGACCAGAGCCGGTGACAGTAATTGCATGGCCATCGTCGGCAACGCCAATTCCGCATCGAACGAGCCGGGATCGGCCAGATAAATCCGGGACAACATGCCAACACTCGTAGCCATCAAATAGAAAACCGTGAACCACAGGTAGTACCACATCCGCGCCCGGTTCATTTTCGCAGAATCGTTCAGCGTCATGAACCGGACCATGATGTGCGGTTGCCCGACAACCGACAACCCCGCGAATCCCCAACTGACGGCAAATATCAACCCCCCGACAAGACCCGGCACCACCAGCTCCTTGGGGAACCAGTCCATGAAACCCGGCACTTTGTTCATCTGCGTGATGGCCGTTCCCACTCCGCCGAGATTGGATACCGCGGCAAACAGCAATATTCCCATCGCCAGCATCATCACGACCGACTGGGCTGCATCCGTCCAGATGGACGCGCGAATACCGCCGGAAAAACAATATGCCATCACCAGAACCGCGCCGATGACCGCTCCCGACCATGCGGGCCAGTCGAGCAGCGCATGCAGCGCTTTGCCACCGGCGACCAGCTGCGCGCTGGCATAAGCCAGCATGAAGAGCAGCGATATTCCACCGATAACGCGCTGCAGTGTGCGCCCCTGCCCGCCATTCCAGCGGCTCAGCACCCCCGCAAAACTCGCCTCGCCGGTGTGTTGGGTAGCCAGCCTCAACCGTGAATGAATGAAAGTGGAGGACAGAAAATCACCCGCGATCCATCCCAGCATCAGCCAAATCGAAGCCAATCCGGTCACATAGGTATAGCCGATCACGCCGATGAACATGAAACCGCTGTTGTTGGTGGCGACCGCCGACAAACCCACCAGGGACGGAGCAACCGAGTTGCTGGCCAGATAGTAATCATGCTTGGTATTGCGGCTGCTGAAAATCGAGGCAAGGCCGACAAGCAGAAACAAGCCCAAAAACAAAATGAAGGTCAATATCATGTGCTGTTACTTTTCCACGACTGCAAAATCATAAGAACGCCGGGCAACAACTACACGGCCTGCAATTCGCCCAGATAGCTTTCCAAACTGGAACGCTGTGGTTTTATTGTCGCTACATGCTCGCGTGCAGCGATGTATTCGGGCCGGGGTGATTGATCGCAGAACGGTTGAACCACCCGGTTGCTGATCGCGTTGTAGACGAAAAATGCGTTGGAGCGCGGGTCGGGCGTAATGTTGCTGTTGGAACCGTGCATGGTATTGCAATCGAATATGATTACCGAGCCCGGCTTGGCCACCGCACTCACTACCCCGCCGTGGCTGGCCAATTGCGCAAGCAGATCGTCCTCCGGCACGCCATACTCCTGTTTCTTCAGCGATGCCTTGAAGTGGTTGGCGGGTGTTTCGCCGGTACAGACTGCATACGACTTGTGCGACCCGGGCATCAGCATCAACGGGCCGTTGTGCTGGGTGTTCTCGGTCAATGTGATGGACATGCTCAGCGCGCGCATGGCAGGCATGCCATCCTCGACATGCCATGTCTCGAAATCCGAGTGCCAATAGAATTCCTTGCCGCGAAAACCGGGTTTGTAGTTCAGCCTGGACTGGTGGATATATACATCGTCATCCAGCAGGCCTTGCGCGATTCCGGCCAGGCGCTGGTCCGATGCCAGGCGCTTGAAAACCGGGCTGATGCTGTGTACCCGGAATATCGAGCGGATGTCGCCACTTCCCGGTTCCGAAATCACCTCGTCGCTTCCGGCCAGACTTGCATCCTGGCGCAGGCGCTCCAGTTCATCCTTGAAACATTGAACCTCCTCGCTGCTGAAAACATCGTGGAGTACCAGATAACCATCGCGCCCATATTGCGCAACCTGTTCGGGCGACAAATGCGTCGACAGTCCCGGGGACACTGGCGCATAAACCACCGGGTCCAGACGTGGCTCCAGGCTTGCTGCACGTCCGGCGCGTGACGGATATCGATCTACCGCTACAACCATTTCATTTCTCCTGTTCGTTGTCGTCCCGTTTCAGCCCTGTATCGTCTCGGCTTCCAGTTCATAAGCGCCCTGGGCGTTATGCACTTCCTTGCCGTGCAACGGCGGGTTAAACACGCAGGCCAGCTTCAGCTCGGTTGCAGCCCGCAATTTGTGCCTGTCATGATTGTTCAGCGCGTAGATGGTGCCGGGCTTGACGGGATAGACCTTGCCATCGGCCAGATCCTCGATCTCGCCTTCGCCGCTGATGCAATACACCGCTTCCAGATGATTCTGATAGTGCATTTCCAGATCGGCACCGGCGTAGATCGTGGTGATATGGAACGAGAATCCCATAGCATCGTTCTTGAGCAGCAAACGCGTGCTCTCCCAGCCGTTGCTAATTACGCGCCGATCGCCTTGATCCGCCACTGTCAATGTCCTTACTATCATTTGAATGTCCTTTTCACTTTAAAATATGCAGATGTTTTTCGGCGCATGTCACGCTGCCTGAAAGAAATCCTTCTCGCTCGGGATTTTCCTGAAATGCTCGCATGATTCGCTGATGCTCTCCTCGATCATGTCGAGTCCCTTGCCGAGCGCCTCATCTGAGATCGTCAACGGGCAAAGCAATTTGATCACCTGGTCATCTGCGCCGCTGGTCTCGATCATCAGTCCCTTTTTGAAGGCGCGCAGCGAGATGTCACTGGCCAACTCTCCGCTCACGCAGTTGATTCCCTGGAACATGCCACGACCTTTGGCATTGAAATTTCCGTCGCCATATTTCGCCACAAAATGATTGAGTCGATCCGTTATGACCTGCCCTTTTGACACGATACTTTTTGTAAACTTGCTGTCCGACCAATAGTGGTTGATCGCCGCGGTCGCGGTGATGAAGGCATGATTGTTGCCCCGGAATGTGCCGTTGTGCTCACCCGGTTTCCACAGATCAAGTTCCGATTTCATCAGCACCACCGCCATCGGCAATCCGTAACCGCTCAACGACTTGGACATGGTGACAATATCCGGCTGAATGCCGACCGGTTCGAAGCTGAAGAACGTGCCGGTTCTGCCGCAACCTGCCTGGATGTCATCTATGATCAGCAACACTTCATGGCGACGGCAGACTTCCTGCAATGATCTCAGCCACTCGAAGCTCGCCGCATTGATGCCGCCCTCGCCCTGCACCGTCTCAACAATGGCGGCAGCCGGTTTGTCCACACCGCTGCTGGCGTCGGACAGCACCTTGTCCAGATATGCCGTGGTGTCGAAACCATCACCCAGATAGCCGTCATAGGGCATGCGCGTGACACCGCCCAGATTAATTCCGGCCGCGCCGCGGTGGTGTGAATTCCCGGTCGCCGCCAATGCACCCAGCGTGACGCCGTGAAATCCGTTGGTAAACGAAATGATGTTGTGCCGTCCGGTGATATTGCGCGCCAATTTCAGTGCGGCCTCGACGGCATTCGTTCCGGTCGGTCCGGTAAACTGCACCTGGTAATCCAGCCCCCTCGGCCTGAGTATCTTGGCCTGAAAAGTTTCCAGAAACTTTTGCTTGGCGATAGTATGCAAATCCAGACCATGGGTGATTCCGTCCGCCTCGATGTATTCCAGCAAGACCTGTTTGAACAGCGGATTGTTGTGTCCGTAATTCAGTGTTCCAGCGCCGGCGAGAAAATCCAGAAATTCTGTTCCATCTTCGTCATACAGATACTCGCCGCACGCGCGGTTGAACACCCTGGGAAAAGCCCGTGCATAGCTGCGTACTTCTGATTCCAACTCGTCAAAAATCTTCATACTTTATCTCCTTGATCTTGTATATGTGAGCCACTCGCTGCTGCAAATGGGCCGATTCGAAACAGATATTCAGTTTCGTGCGCGCCTTCAAAGTGCAACGCCTGCTCGAACATGACTGAGCGAACCATGTCTGCGTTTTGCTCAGTCGCGAATCCCGTAAACAATTTCAATGAAGCTTCGTTTCCGGGGGTGATTGATGTCTCGATGTAACGGATACCCTGCGTTGCCATGCGTTGCAATAAATTGCGCAGCATGGTGCGCGCCAGACCCTGACCGCGCGCTGAAGGGTGTACCGCGACTTGCCAGACAAACAGCGTGTCAGGCCGGTCCGGAATGAAATATCCGGTTACGCTGCCGGCCAGATCCCCGTTTTTTATCGCGGCTATCGAAGTATTCCGAAAATGACTGCACTGCAACATGTTGCAGTATGTGGAATTGGAATCGAGTGGGGGGCAGGCACGCACCAACCGGTGCAGCGCCATACCATCGGTAGGCGCAAGGGGGCGAAATTCAAATGGGACGGGTTCGTGAACCGCTAAATTTTCTCTGTCTGTTTGATTGGTCAAAACATAATGCGGCATGGAAAGACAACATGTCCTCCAGCACCTTTGTGGGTCGGGTTTACAAATTCCTTTTTACCTTAACACATCGAAAAGCATATGGCCAGAATTCATCCGGATGGTTATGCATCATGCTCCGCATATCGGACATAGTGGACTTGGAATTAAAACCTGCTCCCCCGCGTGCTTAAATGCCCTGCATCACCCACCACCAGGCGGTCAGAGTGAAGAATGAAATCACCAATCCAACCGCAACCATCAATGTTGCCAACGGCGGATCGAGATCGTGCTCGGTGGCGAGGATCGCGGCGGTGATCATCGGCGGCATCGCCGATTCGAACAGCGTGATCTGGATCGCCTGGCCATGCGCGCCGAGCAACGGGACATACAACAAATACATTACCAGCGGTATCAGCAGCAACTTGAATACCAGGCCCAGAGTCAGGTTCCTGACATTGCCCGCGAGATGCCCCAGGCGCAATTGGAAGCCTACCGATAGCAGCGCCAGCGGGGCCAGCGTGTCGCCCAGACGCTTGAGCATCACAGTGAACCATTCCGGATACACCGCCGGAATCAGCAGCAGCGCGATCACCAGCGCGATGAACGGTGGAAACAGGAAAATGCGCCTGGCCATCTCTGCGATGCCGGGGCGCCCAGTGGAATAAATGCCGGCAAACGTGATACCCAGTGTGGAGAGCACCAGGAAGGAACCGAGCTGGTCGACGATGATACCGGTGGCCAACCCCTGATGCCCGTAATACGCCTCGATCATCGGCAGACCGACGTAGGATGTGTTGCAAAGTCCGCCGGTCAATATCAGCGCGCCTTCGGTCGGCCGCGGCAGATTCAGCCTGCGCCCGACGAGGCGGAAGAATCCCGCGGAAAGCGCAAAACATATCCATGCCATCGCCGCCATCAGCCCGATGTGGCCGCTGATCTTCATGCTGTGCACCGAAAACAGTATCAGCGCGGGAAACGAAACATGGATGATGAAAGTGTTCAGCACCGCAGGGGTGTTGACCGGCATGCGCTTGTAGCGGTGCAGCAACATACCGATGACGAAGCAGACGATGAGCAGGAGCAGGTTATTCATGACTTGTTATTGACACAAAGGCCGGCATTATCAAGACTATGCCAGTATCACACAACCTTTTGCCTTCACCCCCAGCACGGTTGTTGCGCCCTGTTCGAGCGCAAAATTCAGTGCGTCACATTGTCAGTGACTCGAAACGATTCAGGTGCCAAGCCTGCCCGGTACCGCTGCCACATCATTTGGTAAGCTTCTTCCAGATTTCGCACTTGTCGCCCGGTGTCGAATAGCGGGCTGGCAAACCGGTTCCTGGCAAGCTTCTCCCGTAGCAGCACCAATGCTTCCGGATGGGTGGCGAGTTGGTATGCGCGTTCTTCGTATTGTTGCGGACTGTGTGCGACCAGTTCTTCCAGACCGACGGAATTCAATACGCCTGAAGCGACGCGCGATGCCATTGTTTTGCCGGGGCAGGTCAATACCGGCAGCCCCGCCCACAACGCTTCGGCCGCCGTAGTCTGCGCATTGTAGCAAGCCGTATCCAGAAACATATCCGCCATGCGGTAGCGTGCAAGATACGCATCATTGGCAACCCGGTTTGCGAACACCAGACGATCCGGGTTGACACCGCGCGCTTGTGCTTCCTTGCGCAGATTCGCGACAACGGCTTCGCTGCCTTTGTACAGCCATAGTACGCTGCCGGGAACGCGCTGCAACAATCGCATCCAGATATCGAAATCCACCGGGGATATTTTGTAGTTGCTGTTGTGGCAGCAAAACACGAAGCCCTGTGCAGGCAAGCCCAGTTCTTCACGCGTCAGTTTCTGCGCCGATATTTGCTGCTGGTCATCGAACATGAAATAGCTGGGCAGCCAGGCGATCTGTTCGGTAAAGGATACTGCTTCGTCGGGAGGAACAATGACCGGATCGGCGATGACGTAGTCGATGAAATTCGCCCCCATCGTGTGCAGGAATCCCAAATAGCCGACCTGGAGCGGAGCGGGTCGCATAGCAAAGATTTCGGGTCGGGAAAACCTTGTATAGCCGGCCAGATCGACCAGGATATCGATGTCATCGCGATGAATGATCTCGGCGGCGGCACGATCATCCAGCCCGCTGAGTTCCCTGAAGCAATCGCAGCCGTTCTCGATATCGCGCCGGATCGTGCTGCCATCCCCGGGTTGCAACGAGTAGCCATAAACTTCGAATCGCTCCCGGTCGTGAAGCGCATATAACTGGCGCGTTACCGTGCCTATCGGGTGCACCCTGAAGTCGGGCGACACATAACCAATCCTTAGTTTGCCGGCATTCTTGTCATGAATAAATGATGAAAAAGGCACAATACTTTCTGCAATCCTTGCCGCGACGCTGCGAGCAAGTGCCCGACTGGTCGAATTGGACACAGGTAAAGCACAGGCGCGAAACACCAACGCCGGCTCGGCAATTGATACATGTTGACCGGCTTTGCTGATGATCAGATATTCGAAATCCCGCACGAACCTGTCCCAATATTCCCAGTCGCAGCAATCAAGCCGCATAGCTTCCTTGAGCAAGTAAATCACCTCTGGCGAGAAATCCCGCAGCTCTCCCTCGGTCAATGCAGCAGCATTTTTGATGCACTGGTCAAATACTGCCGGATCGATTTCCCTGGCGGCTGAAAACGCCTGCCGTGCCTGATCGAAGCGCTTCAGCATGGAAAGTGCAAGTCCGGCGGCGAAGTGAGCCTTGGCGGAACGGGGGTTGATCGCAGCGGCACGTGCATAAGCAGCATGTGCCTGTTCCCAGCGCCCCAGCGCCAGCAGGGCCTCCCCGAGATTGAACTGAGCATGTTCCCATGCGGGGTGCGCATTTGCCATGCGGATATTATTGCCGAGTGCTTCTTCCAGCCGGCCCAGCCTGATCAGCAAGACACCCCGGTTCTGCAATGCAGACGCAAATCCGGGATGATGCTCAAGCGCCAGATCGTAGCGTTCAAGGGCTGCATGCAAGTCGCCCGTCTGCTCCAGCACAATGCCCATGTTCAGCAGCAACTGCCCATCCGTGGGTGAAAGATGTAACGCCTTGCGGTACACATGCAATGCCTCCTGCAGCCGCCCCAGATCGCATAACACGGCGCCCTTGGCGCATCTGGCCTGGATATGACGTGGCTCTATTGAGAGGGCACGCTCCAGTGCGTGAAGTGCATCTTCAAGTTTATTGATTTGGTGATTGCATGCGCCCAGCAGGAACCAGGCGTGTGCATCGTGGGGAGTTACTTCACACTGTCCAGCAAGCAAGGTGAGCGCCTGCTGAGCCTTGCCTTGTTCCAGTAATTGCGCAGCAGGATTCAGCATTCAGGTAAGGCCTGATGGTATGGAAGTACTGTGGCCTAGTTTTTTGTAAAGGCAGCGACACCCTGGACGTGATTACCTGCGATGGCATCGTTAATTGTGTAGGCCAGTCCTGCTCGCGCTGCGTTGGTTCCGGCAAATAAGCCGTTGATTGTGGCAGTACAGCCACCACCGGTACAAACACTCCCGTTCTGAGGAGCAGTGCCAACCCCAGCGAAACTCGATCCAGCTATAGTTGCAGTACCAGTCACCGCATACGTTCTGGTACTGTTATCTGTTACTGTAAAGGTCATGCCGATCTGGTTTGTAGGCGCTGCAAAATTGACATTCAGTGCGGTACCTGTGAGTGTGTACCCGGAATTCCCTAGCGTATCGGTCGGGGTGGTGAAACCAATCAGGCTGTATGTTGCAACACCAGTTGTCGGCATTACAGCGGTCGGCATGCCAACCACGTAATCGAAAGCGGCACCAGTCAAAGGGTTCGGCCCCACACCAGTCCCTGCAGTATTGCCAGACCATCGACCCCAACCGATGATGCCATCAGTTGCGGAAAAGGAGACTGTAGCCGCGCCAAGTGAACCAGTTTCGGGCGCCGTCACACCGGCACTATATTGAGTCAATTGGCTGGAGCTGCTAAAAGTTGCAGTTACGCCTGTTATCCCGCTTGTGCCAAAAGTCGTTGGCCCTGTAGCGGTATATGCATAGACCATTGAGTAACCAGATCCGGATAGCAAAACAACAGGAAGAATGGTCAAATTCCCCACACTACTGCGTTGATCCGCCACCGTGAAAACAGGATCCGGCAGATTCTTCGGCGGAACAAGCGGGAGCTGGGTCGTCAATTTAGGGGCCGTATTGAAGTTCGCCACATAAGCAGCGTTGCCCGCCGACACCACCAGCAGCCCCGCTTTATTGCTCAGCGAGACCGCGCCTTCACCGACATTCACGAACAAACCGTCATCGCGCAGCGCCATGTTATATCCCGTGCCGCGTATGCCGAGCGTCGCCTGAGCGGTCGTGACCTGATAGGAATTTTTGTGGAGATGGCCGATGAAACCGGTGACCGCCCTAAAGCCGCCTTTGAGCAGACTGAAGAATCCCCTTTCCTTCCCATCGGTTTCGTTCTGGTAATTGTACTCATCCACCCGGAACAGCGTGCCGGGCTGGAGTGAAATGAAACCGCCATCGGAAAACTGTAACTGGGCACGCGCACCGGCAGCGGTGCTGATCGAGTCGCCGGCATTGATTTCCGACCCTTTGCCAAGCAGATGCCGAATGCCATTTGCCGAAACAGATTCCACATTGCCGATCGCAAATTCCACGCGGCCCGCGGCTATGCAATATCCCGTTACCGGGTACGCGGCCGTGAACGTGGCCAGCAATATTGCCTGGCGTGACAATTTCAATTTGAAGCACTTTTGAGGATTCATGATTTTCCCCCTCTATCCAGGATATCGAGCAATTTAATTGAAATCACGGCGCAGACTGACACTCAGCACAGCGCGCTTGTATTCATTGATGATGATGTTGGATTGGTTCTTGGTGTAGGCAAGCTGGGGGGCAAGGGTCCATAGCTTGTGCATCACAAATTTGACGCCCATATTCAGGTCTGCCTGGGTATCTTTCCGGGTTACCAGAAAGAACGGATCATCGCCGCCGTAATGGCGCGACTCGACGCTGACCGAGCCGAACAATTTAGCCTGTGCGGCAATATTCAGCTCGCCGCCCGTCCGTACGCCGTAAAACTTTTGCCCCAGATAGGGCACGCCGGATTGCTTTTCCTTTTCCTCGCCTGCATACAGGCCCAAATACACGGCTGGGGTATAGTTTCCGCCCAACACGCTGGCGTATGCCGTACCCAGCACATAGCGATTGGCATCGCGCACGGACTGGTCCGGATACTTCAAATCGGTGTATTGAATATAGCTGCTGAACTGGCTGCTGTTTTCCAGGTCCCGCTGCCACTGCATGGTCATGCCGGCGCCATCACGGTAACGCTTGTTGTCGACACTGAAACTTTGCAGCTGCAGCGCGGCAGAATAGCTGTCTCTGGCCCTGGTCCAGTTAAGTCCGACATTGCCGTTTATCGCGCCGGTATTGAAAATATGCTGCGTCGAATTCAGGCGCTGGTCGAAGCTGGCTCCACCGAACAGAGACCAGTCTGAAGAAAGGGCATGGCGCAGATTGCCTCCCCCGCTGATATTCGCAAAAGAATCCCTGGTCTCAACGCCGGAAGCATTCAATGTCGCTATCGCTCCGCCAAACGCCGGGATCGCGACCTGGCTGCTGCCCGTTGCGCTGTTGACGTTGCTGTCACTGCCGACAGCGGCTTCGAGATATCCGCTCAGCAGGGTAGTGCTTGCCTGCCCCTGATTGATGGCATCCAGGAATTTCTGGATGGTGGCATTCACCTCACTGGGCGGATGCCGACTCTGGACGGCTTCAAATTCCTGGCGCGCAAGCGCCTTTTCACCGGTCGCAAAATAAGCCCGGGCGATTTCGGCGCGTGCCTGCAAATTGTCGGGGTTGACAGCAAGTACCCGCTCCAGCGCAAATATCGCCTCGTCCGGCTTGCCGCTATCCAGCGCAGCTATACCCAGCAGATAGTCGTAATCCGGGTCACCGGCAAGACTGTTCTGTTGCGGGGCAAGCAATGCATATGCATCTGCCGGCTTGCCGGAATTGATCAGCTTTGCAGCATCCTGCAGCAGCTTCTGTCGTGCACTGGCTTCGGCTGCAGCGCCGGGCTTGATGTTGTTACGTTGGATGTTCGCATCCTGGGCGTGGGCAATACCCGCCGCCAGCAGCAGCCCGGACAGTACCCAACATGGAAACCTTGTGAAGTCCATCATCCCCCCTGACAATAGTCTTTACACCTGCAGGCATGCAATCACCACTTAATCGTGCCCGGCCATCATGTTCATTGATGGGACGGTAGACGGGAAACAGCATTCGTCGGCAAATTACAACTATTTATCGTTCTAATCAACTAAATAATGCAACCCGAGTGCAAGGCAGCAATCTGTATTTGTTTCCGGTATATCCTTCGTTGCGCCGTAGCCGGTTCAATCTACGGCAACCGGACGATATAATGCATCAACGCGGGCAAGGAAATCAGATGATGGGCGCGTTCAGCGGCGGGTGTGTTAACCGGCATACGCTGGTAGCGGTACAGCCGGAGGTAGGCAAAGAAAAAGCGATGTGCTCGATGAGGTTATTTGCTTGAGGGGGAGTACTAACAACAGGTGTCCTTGCCGCCCAGTTGAATTGGCGGGCAAGGTACCGTCCCGTAAGAACAGAAAACACAGCAATCGCCCGCTTTCGGTTTCAGCACGGTCCGGCAGCTGGAGCATTCGTAAAACCACTGGCAGGCATCGGAAGGCATTTCTTCTTCCCTGGAAAAACCGCATACCGGGCAGGTCAACACTGATCTGGTCTGGATTTTCATGGGTGTGCTGATACGCGGTGAACCGTGTTACACCGGCACGCCGGAAGCGATGTATGCCTTGAGCTTCGCCACATCCGCACCCATCACGACACAACGCTGCGGCAACTTCTCGATGCCTTCCAGCGCGGCAGGGCGCTCCGGTTCACGTCCCAATGCTTCCTGTATGGTCTCGGCGAACTTGGCGGGCAATGCGGTTTCCAGGCAGACCAGCGGCAGGTTGGGGCGGCGTTGCGCGAGCCCAACCTTGATCCCGTCGGCGGTGTGCGGATCGACCATCACACCGTATTCCTCCCAAAGTTCGCGGATGGTTTTCAGGCGGTCCTGATGGGTACTCTTGCCGGAGGCGATATCGAATTTCGACAGCGCGAGCCAGTACGGTGTGTCCTTGATGTCGAACGCACCGCCCGCATCCACCTTGCTCCAGAACTCGCGTACCTTGATACCGTCGCGCCCGGCCAGATCGAACATGAAGCGCTCGAAGTTGCTCGCCTTGGAGATGTCCATCGACGGACTACTGGTTTCGTAGGTGTGCCGGGTGTCGCGCGGACGATATACGCCGGTGCGAAAGAATTCGTCCAGTACATCGTTTTCGTTGGTCGCGAGAATAAGCTGTCCGATCGGCAGGCCCATCATGCGCGCAATGTGCCCGGCGCAGATGTTGCCGAAGTTGCCCGAAGGCACCGAGAACGCGACCTGTTCGTCATTCGATTTGGTCGCGGCGAAGTAGCCCTTGAAGTAATAAACAATTTGCGCCGACACGCGCCCCCAGTTGATCGAATTGACCGTGCCGATCTTGTACTTCGCCTTGAAGGGGTGATCGTTGGAAACCGCCTTCACCATGTCCTGCGCATCGTCGAACATGCCGTCGATCGCGATGTTGTGAATGTTCGGGTCCTGCAGCGAGTACATCTGCGCGCGCTGGAAGGCCGACATCTTGCCGTTGGGCGACAGCATGAACACGCGGATACCGCGTTTGCCGCGCATTGCATATTCGGCGGCGGAACCGGTGTCGCCCGAAGTCGCGCCGAGAATGTTCAGTTCGTCGTGCTGCTTTGCCAGTGCGTACTCGAACAGGTTGCCGAGCAACTGCATCGCCATGTCCTTGAACGCCAGCGTCGGGCCGTTGGAAAGCTCGAGGATATGCACCCCCGGTTCCAGCGTGCGCAGTGGCGTGATTTGCGTAAAATCGGAATCGGCTCGGCCGTTGCTATACACGGCAGTGGTGTAGGTCTTGTCTATGATAGCCTTGAGGTCGGCCGCCGGAATATCGGTGGCGAACTTCGACAACACTGCGTAAGCAAGGTCGGCATAGGACAGCTTGCGCCACGCATCCAGTTCGGCACGGGTCACCTGCGGATATTGTTCCGGCAGGTATAGCCCCCCGTCGGGAGCCAGGCCGCCGAGCAGGATCTCGGTGAAGGATTTTGCAGGCGCGTTGCCGCGGGTGGAAATATATTTCATCGTAACTTTATCTCTATTATCCAAAAACCGTAGCGGACAGTCAGAGTGCGACGCAGCAATCTGACTGCGCAGTAGGTTTTTATTTGCCCAGTTCTTCCAGCCGCAGCGTGGTCACCTTGCCTGCCACCACACCCAATGCCTCGATCTTGACAATCGCCGCGTTGATGCGCTTCTCGCGCGTCAGGTGGGTGAGCATAACCAGATCGGTCTGGACTTCTCCTTCGCCGGACTCTTTCTGGATCATGGCATCTATCGAAATCTGTTCGGTGGCCAGGATGCGCGTGATCTCGGCCAGTGCGCCGAGTTTGTCATGAACGCGCATGCGCAGGTAGTAGCTGGTCTGCACTTCGTCCATCGGCAATATCTTCAGGTCGGACATCGCGTTGGGCTGAAACGCGAGATGCGGCACGCGATTACCCGGATCTGCGGTTTGCACACGCGTCACATCCACCAGGTCGGCGATCACCGCGCTGGCAGTCGGTTCGGCTCCCGCGCCCTTGCCGTAATACAGAGTCGCGCCGACCGCATCGCCCTGCACCAGCACTGCATTCATCGCGCCTTCGACGTTGGCGATCAGACGCTTGGTCGGGATCAGCGTGGGATGCACGCGCAGCTCCACCCCCTCCGGCGTGCGCTTGGTGATGCCCAGCAATTTGATGCGGTAGCCGAGTTGTTCGGCGTACTTGATGTCGATTGCGTCCAGCCCGGAGATACCCTCGATGTAGGCCTTGTCGAACTGCATCGGGATACCGAATGCCAGCGAAGCCAGGATGGTGATCTTGTGCGCGGCATCCACGCCCTCGATATCGAAAGTCGGGTCGGCCTCGGCATAACCCAGCTGCTGCGCTTCTTTGAGCGCGGTATCGAAACTCAGGCCCTTGTCGCGCATCTCGCTGAGAATGAAATTGGTGGTGCCGTTGATGATGCCGGCGACCCACTCGATACGGTTGGCGGTCAGGCCTTCGCGCACCGCCTTGACGATCGGAATGCCGCCCGCCACGGCGGCTTCAAAAGCCACCATCACACCCTTGTCCTGCGCCGCCTTGAATATCTCGTTGCCATGCTTCGCCAGCAGTGCCTTGTTTGCGGTGACGACATGCTTGCCGTTTTCGATCGCTTTCAGCACCAGTTCTTTCGCCACGCCGGTGCCGCCGATCAGTTCGACGACGATATCCACTTCGGGATCGCTCACAACCGAGAACGCATCGTCGGTGATCCGGCATGTGCCGCCGGTGATTTTTTTCGCCAGTTCCACATTCTTGTCCGCCACCACGGTGATGCGGATCGGGCGGCCTGCACGGCGCGTGATCTCTTCCTCGTTGCGCTTCAGCACGGTGAAGGTACCGCCGCCGACTGTGCCTATGCCCAGCAGTCCTACGTTGATTGGTTTCATGAGAATGATTTCTTAAAGTTAAAAGCGGGAATTACAAAACCTTCGCGAAAATAAAACTTGTGCGCCTGGGTGCGTTGCGTACCGGAATCCAGCATGATGCCACTTGCCCCGAGATTGCGGGCAACAACTTCCAGATGCTCGATCAAAAAATGGCCGACGCCGCTGGAACGGTGCACCTGATCCGTGACCAGATCGTCCACATAGAACTTGATCCCGTCGGAAGTATTTTCGTGCCAGCGGTAAACAGCCAGGCCAACCACCGCACCGGATTCGACGGCCAGCGCCATTCTCGCCATTTCAAGTATCCGCCACATCTTTTCCGTGTAGTCGCCGGGTAAATGCGGGCGCAATTGGCGATGTACCTGCTCGGCATTCTTCAGCCATTCGGCACCCACCAACTTCCCGCTTTCCGCATACACTTCGACGATCTTCATGTGCCGTGCTTCTTGCGGTAATGCTCCAGGAATCTTGCAATGCGTCCCATCGCCTCGGTCAGATCATCCACATTCGGCAGGAACACGATACGGACATGGTCGGGGCGTATCCAGTTGAAGCCGCTGCCCTGCACCACCAGCACCTTCTCGGCTTCCAGCAATTCCAGGATGAATTTCTGGTCATCCTTGACCGGGTATATCTTCGGGTCGAAGCGCGGAAACAGGTACAGCGCGGCCTTGGGCTTGACGCAGGTCACGCCGGGAATCGCGGTAAGCAGCTGGTAGGCGAGGTCGCGCTGCTTGCACAGGCGCCCATTCGGCGCGACCAGGTCGTTGATGCTCTGGTAACCGCCCAGCGCGGTCTGTATCGCGAATTGTCCGGGCACGTTGGAACACAGCCGCATCGAAGCCAGGATGGTCAGGCCGTTGATGTAATCCTGCGCATGCTTCTTCTCGCCCGACACCACCATCCAGCCGGCACGGTAACCGCAGGCGCGGTAGTTCTTCGACAGGCCGTTCAGTGTCACGAACAGCACGTCATCGGCCAGCGACGCGATCGCGGTATGCTTCGCGCCGTCATACAGCATCTTGTCGTAGATTTCGTCGGAAAAAATGATCAAGTCATGTTCGCGCGCGATCTGGATGATCTCGCGCAGCAACTCGTCGGAGTAAAGTGCGCCGGTCGGATTGTTCGGGTTGATGATGACAATCGCGCGTGTGTTCTTGGTGATCTTGCTGCGCATGTCGGCCAGGTCGGGCATCCACTCGTTCTGCTCGTCGCACACATAATGGCGCGGCGTGCCGCCTGCCAGTGTGACTGCCGCGGTCCACAACGGATAGTCGGGGGTCGGGATCAACACTTCGTCGCCGGTGTTGAGCAGGCCCTGCATCGCCATCACGATCAGTTCCGATGCGCCGTTGCCGATATAGATATCGTCCAGTCCCACGCCCATGATCTTCTTGGCCTGGCAGTAATGCATGATCGCCTTGCGCGCCGCAAACATGCCCTTGGAATCCGAATAGCCGGACGAATTCGGCAAGTTCAGGATCACGTCCTGCTGGATCTCCTCCGGCGCCTCGAAACCGAACGGAGCGAGATTGCCGATGTTCAGTTTGATGATGCGCTGCCCCTCTTCCTCCATCTGCTTGGAACGTTCCATCACCGGGCCGCGGATGTCGTAGCACACGTTGGAGAGTTTGGTCGATTTCAGGATTGGTTTCACTTTATATATTCTCGAGTTTTCGGGCGCCTCTCGGCACACCGGGCGCAATGCCAGGTCACAATGATAGAATCCGCCGCGCAATAGCAAAGGGCGCGATTTTACCTGTGCAGCCACGCTACAGCAAATGCCCCGCATAAACGGGGGGCTAAAAAGCGGCAAGACGCAAAATTCACAAAAATTCCAGGCAAATGCGAGCCCATGAAAATTGATGTTCTATCGACCCGATGATTGACCGCGCCGACGACGATATCCTGATCCGCGCGATGCCGATGGTATTTGTACTGATCTGGAGCACCGGCTTCATCGTGGCGCGATACGGTATGCCGCTTGCCCCGCCGATGAAATTCCTGGCGCTGCGCTATGCCTTTTCGATACTCTGTTTCCTGCCCTGGATCATGCTGGCCGGTGTGTCCTGGCCGCGCACGCGCGCGCAGTGGCTGCATCTGTCCGTTACCGGCGTGCTGATGCACGGCGGCTATCTGGGCGGGGTGTGGGCCGCCGTCAAGGCGGGGATGGGCTCGGGACTGGTTGCGCTGATCGTCGGGCTGCAACCGGTTCTGACTGCTTTCTGGCTGTCGGCCACCGGGGGGCGCGTCACGCGCCGGCAGTGGGCAGGACTTGCGCTGGGGTTTGCCGGGCTGGTGCTGGTGGTGTCGCGCAAGCTTGGTGCGGGCGGCGAAGCAACCACCTTCAATCTTTCCTTGGCTGTCTTCGCGCTGCTGTGCATCACCACCGGAACGCTGTACCAGAAGCGGCATGTGACGCGCTGCGATGCCCGCAGCGCCAATGCGGTACAGCTCCTGGCGGCACTGGCTGTCACCCTGCCGCTGGCATTGCTTGAAACCGAGCCGGTGCAATGGAGCGGCGAATTCGTTGCCGCCCTGGCCTGGTCGGTACTGGTCCTGACCCTGGGCGGAAGTTCGCTGCTCTATATCCTGATCCAGCGCGGCGCGGCCACTTCCGTGACCAGCTTGCTGTACCTGGTGCCGCCCACCACCGCCGTGATGGCGTGGATCCTTTTTTCCGAGCCCATCACGGCAGTGACCATCGCGGGCGTTACGCTCACGGCCGTGGGTGTGAGCCTGGTTGTCAGGAAAGCGCGCTAACCTCTGGCAGATCAGTTAATTTTGCAGTCACGGTTTCACCGCGCCCCGCCCGACTGGACGATACGAATGGCCTCAAGTGGTTCCTCGCCTTTCGCCAGGCGCAACAATCTGGGGAACGTGCCGGTTTTGTGCACTGCCCAGTGCCCTTCGTCTATTTCGTCCACAGGCCCCAATTGTGTCTTCAATTGCGCATACTGTTCTGCCCTGGCCACCAGAAAATACCGGCTTCCCGGCGCGGGCAGCTGCGCCGCATCATCCGCATCATGGATTGCGGCACGGCTGTACAGCGACAGCTCCCTTGCCACCATCGGCATCTGGTAGACATAGATCGGCAGCCCCGGTTGACCGGCCAGTTGCGCATTCACATTGTGCGCGACGCTGTATGCAGTAAATGTCAGCGCGGTCATCCCAACCAGGAACGCATACAGGATATTGATGCCGATCACCGGGTAGACCAGCACCGGAAACACGCGTGACTGGTTTTTCTTCGCCATGGCATGGACGAACAAGCCGATCGACACAACCAGTACCGGGATCATCAGGATGGCTTTGCCGACATACACACTCAAACCGCAGGCCAGCACGAGCAACAGTAGCGTGATGACCCATTGCGCAATCAGCAGCTTGCGGTGGCCGGCGGGTCGTGCCAGATAATCCGCCAGATAATGCGCGCAAAGGATGGCCGCAAACGGGAAGATGATGACCGTGTAGTACTCGAACTGGAATGCGGTCGCGCTGAATATCAGGAACGGGATGAAGAACGAACCGCACAGATAAACGAAACTGGCCCGTCCGGCGGGGCTGCGCGAAACAAAATGACGGGTGCCGGCGTACACGGCCGCCACGAATACCGCCACCCACGGCAGGAATGTCCACAGGAACGCGTCCACGAAATACAGCGGATTCCCGTTGTGATTCTGGATCGGGCCGGTATTGAAGAAACGCCCGAACTGGCTGTCCCAGAGAAAGAACCGGATGCCGGACACATGCGTGTGCCCGAACACCACTTTTTCGGGATGCGCATCGAACTGCAGATACAGCGCGACCAGCTCGGGTGCGGTAAACAGCAGCGTCAACGCAAGCGCGAGCAGCCATTTTCCGCTCAGCAACTTGCGCCATTCGCCGCGGTACAGCCACATGCACACCATGCCGCCGGTGATCGCGATCAGTGTGAACACACCCTTCGTCATGACCGCCATTGCGCTGAACAGCGCGCCGAGCAGCAGATATTTCACCCTGGCCGCGGCGTCGAAGCGCAACCAGTAATAGCAGGCCGCCATGATGAAACCGGTCAGATAGGTTTCCGCCTTGACCTCGATGCTCGAATCCATTAGTTCAAACACCGACACATAGACCAGCACGGCCAGCCACGCGGTGTCGCGATTATAAAAAAGGCGTGCAATCCGGTAAGTAAAATAACCCCCGATCAGGTGGAACAGGAAGCCCGGCAATATGTAGGTGAACGCACTGATACCGCCGATCTTGAAGAACAGCGCCGTGATCCAGAACGGCAGGTGCGGCTTGTCCAGCCAATCCTTGCCGTCCAGCACCAGATTCACCCAGTCATTGTTGAGCGCGATGTGCCGGGCAAGCGCGGCATAGGTGACGGAATCGCCCCCGTTGATCACCGGGGACAGCATCGCCGCCGCATTGACCGCCAGCGTGACCAAGATCAGCCATTTGGCCTGACGAGTAACATTCATGTTGTGTAATTGAAATTTTTTCCGGGATACAGTTTACCCAATCCCGGTCTGATTTGACGTTCACTGCGCCAAACACCTAAACTCTGTTCAATGATACTGCACAATACGAGGTCATTTTGAAATTGCACCTGGACAATCCCGGCGAGACCAGAGTGTTCACCGCGCACGGACCGGATCATGTGATGGTCAACGGTGAACGCTATGACCACAGCATCGTGGTGCTGGCCGAAGCAGTGCGCGATGACTGGGCAGTCGCCAATTTCGACGAGCTGGGCGCCGCGCATTTCGAATATTTCCTTGCGCTGAAACCGGACGTGCTGCTGCTGGGTACCGGCGCGCGGCAACGTTTCCCGCATCCGCGTCTGTATAGCACCCTGACCAATGCCGGTATCGGCGTGGAATGCATGGATACGCCCGCAGCCTGCCGCACCTACAATATACTGGTGGCGGAAGATCGCAGGGTGATCGCGGCGATCCTGTTATAACAGCCTCCCTGCGGGCCACGTCAAATTTTCGGTAACCCCTGAATGAGTCAATCACTGCAAAACGTCATCCGCCAGGCCGAGCAGATCATCCTCGGCAAGCCGCAGCAAATTCGCCTTGCGCTGGCCTGCCTGCTGGCACGCGGCCATCTGCTGATCGAAGACCTGCCCGGGGTCGGCAAGACCACGCTGGCGCATGGCCTGGCGCGCACGCTGGGCCTGCAGTTCCAGCGCATCCAGTTCACCAGCGACCTGCTGCCGGCCGACATTCTGGGCGTGTCGGTCTATCAGCGTGACACCGGCAAATTCGAGTTTCATCCCGGGCCGGTCTTTGCGCAAATGGTCCTGGCGGACGAAATCAATCGCGCCACACCCAAAGCCCAGAGCGCGCTGCTGGAAGCAATGGAGGAACAACAGGTGACCATAGAAGGGACGACACGCGCATTGCCCTCGCCGTTCTTCGTGATCGCCACACAGAACCCGGCCTATCAGGTCGGCACCTACGCGCTGCCGGAATCGCAACTCGACCGTTTCCTGATGCGTATCCAGATGGGTTATCCGGACGCGCAGGCCGAACGCGGCCTGTTGTCCGGGGTGGACCGGCGCGAGATCGTCGCGCAACTCAGCCCGCAACTGGAGAGCAGCGAATTGCTCGCTTTGCAGAAACGCGCGCGGGCAGTGTTCGTGTCGCCCGCCCTGCTCGATTATGTGCAGGCCATTCTGCGCCATACCCGCGAGGAATCGCGCTACACGCACGGTCTTTCTCCGCGCGCCGGGCTGGCACTGTTATCCGCCGCACGCGCCTGGGCACTGCTCGAAGAGCGCGCTGCGGTGACCCCCGAGGATGTGCAGGCGGTGTTGCCCGGCGTGGTCAGCCACCGCCTGCAGGCGGTCGGCGAATATGCCCGGTTCAACAGTGATGTGCTGGTGCGCGAATTGATCGAGGCGGTCGCGATCCCGTAACCTCGTGCTGAACGCACTCCCGCAAAAATTCCGCACCTGGCTGTTCCGCCCCAAAGTCGAACACGGCGCGATCATGCTCACCCAGCGCCGCATTTTCATCATCCCGACCCGGCAGGGATTCATCCTGGTGTTCGTGCTGGTACTGATGCTGCTCGGCGACATCAACTACAACCTGAGTCTCGGCTATGTGCTGACTTTCCTGCTGACCATGATGGCAGTAATGTCCATGCTGCACGCATTCCGCAACCTTGCCCACCTTGAGATACGCGCGGGCCGCGCCGAACCGGTGTTCTGCGGGGAAGCCGCGCAATTCATGCTGCACTTCAACAACCCCGGCAAGTTGCCGCGTTATCAGCTTTGCCTGGTGCAGGCCGGCGATTCATTCTGGAAAAACACCCACACGCCATTGCAGTTCGATGCCCCTGCCCGACTGGATAGCGAAGTCGCTTTTCCGCTGCGCGCCACCCGGCGCGGCTGGCTGCAGCCGGGTCGGCTGATACTCTACAGCGAATTCCCGCTCGGGCTGTTTTACTGCTGGTCTTATTTGCATTTCGACACGCGTTGCCTGGTCTACCCGAAACCGCTGGGCGATGCGGCGCTGCCTGCCGGCAGTTCGCCGGATGGCACGGGCAAGCGCAACGCGGCCGGCGATGAGGATTTTTCCGGATTGCGCAAATACACCGCCGGTGATGCGCTGCCGCGCATCGACTGGAAAGCCTATGCACGCGAACGTGGTTTGCAGGTCAAGCAATTTTCCACGCCGCTGGGCGAGGAATTGTGGCTGGACCATGCCGATGCGCCGGACCGCAACATTGAAGAAAAACTGGCACGCATGACCCGCTGGGTGCTGGATGCGGAAGCACAGGGCTTGCGCTACGGGCTGCGCTTGCCGAATGGCGAATTGCAATCAAACAACGGCATCGCGCACCGCGATCAATGCCTGCGCAGGATTGCGCTGTTCAATCTGGGCGGCGAAATCCCATGAGCAAATCGCTTACCTACGGCCTGCTGCTCTCCATCCTGATGGTGATCGCGCCGCACGCCGATCATCTCCCGCCATGGGTCAGCGGCCTGTGTGCCGGCCTGCTGCTGTGGCGAACCTGGCTCACCTATACCGGCAAGCCGCTGCCGAAACGCTGGCTGCTGATGCTGATCACGGTAGCAGGCACGGCGGGAATAGTGCTCACCTTCCACACCCTGTTCGGGCGCGAAGCCGGCGTAACCCTGCTGATGATGCTGGCCGCGCTAAAGCTGATGGAACTGCGCGACACACGCGACGCGATGGTGCTGGTGTACCTCGCCTGTTTCATCATCATCACCAATTTTTTCTACTCGCAGAGTATCCCCACCGCGCTCTACCTGCTCGCCACCATGATGGTGATCGTGACCACCTGGATACACCTGCAGGCGCCGGGCATCGCGCTGAAACCGCGTGCGCGCATCGCGGCGACATTGCTGCTGCAAGCCCTGCCGCTGACGCTGATCCTGTTCATCCTGTTTCCGCGCGTGCAGGGACCGTTGTGGGGCTTGCCGCAGGATGCCTATGCCAGCACCGGGCTGGATGACCATATGTCGCCGGGCAGTTTGAGCCGCCTGAGCCTGTCGGAAGCGGTCGCGTTTCGCGTTTCCTTTAACGGCCAGCCGCCGCGCCCAGACCAGATGTACTGGCGCGGGCCGGTGTTGTGGCAGTTCGACGGGCGCACCTGGAGTCCGGGCAGATCACCGTTCCCGGTGGCGCCGAAATTCACCGGCCTCGGCCAGCCGGTCGATTACGTCGTCACCCTGGAACCGCACAACAAGCACTGGCTGTTTGCGCTCGATGTGCCGGACAAGCTGTCGATTCCCTCCACCCTGACGGACGATTTTCAGCTGTTGAGCAAGGCGCCGGTCAATGCGCGGCTACGCTATGCGGCACGTTCGTATCTGGTCTATCACGCCAACCTGCAGGAATCCCCCCGGCAGCTGGAACGCGCGCTGCAATTGCCCCCCGGGCAGATCGATCCCCGCGCGCGGCAGCTTGCCGCCGAATGGCGCGCCGACAGCAAGGATGATGCGGCGATCGTCAATACCGCACTGCGCTATTTCAGCCAGCATGGATTCGTCTACACGCTCGAAGCACCACCGCTCGGCGTCAACAGCATCGATGATTTTCTGTTCACCACCAAACAGGGATTCTGCGAGCACTACGCCTCGGCCTTTGTGTTCCTGATGCGTGCCGCAAACATCCCGGCGCGCGTGGTGACCGGCTATCTGGGCGGCGAATACAACGATGTCGGCAACTACTACATCGTGCGCCAGTCCGATGCGCACGCCTGGGCGGAAGTGTGGCTGGCCGGACAGGGCTGGGTGCGCGTCGACCCGACCGGCGCCATCGCCCCGGACCGCGTGGAACGCGGCCTGTCTGCCGCCCTGTCCGACAAGGCCGCCCTGCCGTTCATGGAGCGCAACCCGCCGCAATGGCTGCGCGATCTGCGTTTCAACCTGGACGCGATCGCCAACCAGTGGAACCAATGGGTGCTGGGCTACGATACCGAGCGCCAGTTCGCATTCCTGACCCGTCTCGGCATGGAGTCCATCACCTGGCAGAAGATGGCACTGAACATGTCGGCCGGCATCGGGCTGGTGATCGCGCTATTCGCGCTGTACATGCTGCGCCACCTGTACACCCGCCGGCCCGGCAAAGTGCAAGCCGCATGGCTGAAATTGTGCCGCAAACTGGCCAAATCCGGACTGCCGCGCGCCGCGCATGAAGGCGCACTGGACTACGCCGCGCGGGTCGCCGCGGCCCGCCCCGAACTCGCCCGCGCCATCCTTGACCTTGCCGCACGCTACAGCGCGTTACGCTATGGCGCGGCGGATGACGGTTACGCCCGGCGTGATTTTCTGCAACGCGCAGCGGCGTTCAAAATCTGACAGGGTATAATCCGCACCACTCCATCCAACCGAACAGACATGTATATTACCCGCCGCCTGGAATTCGATGCCGGACATCGTATCCCCAACCACAACAGCCAGTGCAAACACCTGCACGGCCATCGCTATGCGATCGAGATCACGCTGTCCGGGGACATCATCACCGGCGAAGGCCTGTCCGAACAGGGCATGGTGATGGACTTCTCCGATGTCAAGCGCATCGCCAACGCAAAGGTTGTGGACGCATGGGACCATGCTTTTCTGGTATATCGCGGCGACAAACCGGTATGCGACTTTCTGGCCAGCCTGCCGGATCACAAGACCGTGATACTTGATGTCGTACCGACCGCAGAAAACCTCGCCCAGGCTGCCTTCGACATCCTCAGCCCCGCCTACCAGGACACCTACGGCAACCACCTGCGCCTGGAACAGGTGCGCATCTATGAAACCCCCAACAACTGGGCAGACTGCGTCAGGGGCTAACTTGTTTTTCCCGGTTCACCGGCGTTTTTCTGGACATGACCGGCGGCTTGGTTCAAAATGCGCGGCCTTGAAGGTCCGGCAGCGCTACCAAGGCAAGCGCACAATCTGCCGGCAGACAATTGGGAAGCGTGGCCGAGTGGTTGAAGGCACTAGTCTTGAAAACTAGCGAGGATGAGAGTCCTCCGTGAGTTCGAATCTCACCGCTTCCGCCA
>Ga0307375_10000477_pt1 | contig 50062 bp, 45 predicted proteins | sample TR1MG_FD_202531 | JGI IMG/M metagenome (GOLD analysis project Ga0307375, IMG submission 202531) | Soil microbial communities from Risofladan, Vaasa, Finland - TR-1 | ecosystem: Environmental > Terrestrial > Soil > Coastal area > Acid sulfate soil | place: Finland: Risofladan, Vaasa | collected...
GAACGGTTGATGGAACAACCGGTTTCGTTAGGTCATAATTCCTCCTATGAAACAGAAATAAAAGCGACTTTTCAGGTCGCACTAGCGCGCTACATAAGGCCGATTATGTAGACTGCTCGATTATGTGAACTGTTGTGCGGCATGGCATTGGAGCCTTGCGTAATCTGGGTTTTCGGCGATTAATGTAACGACATGCTCAACATAATTTCCGGAGCTGGGTAACTGCCTGGATAGGCAAGATCGGTCATAGATTTCCAGTGAGACTGCACAGGAGACGGTAATGCCGCGATGATGATCCTATGAGTGTCACCTCGACAACATCGCCCCACCCTTAGTGGGTTGCGGATTATGTAGACCGTCCCCTTCACGTTCTCCGCGCCAGCACAAGGCTTATAGCGGGCGCAGAGCGTCAAATCCACATAATCAACTGGTCTACATAATCGGCCTAAGCAGTCGCTCGCAAGAGTTCTTTTCTTGTTGTTCGTGAATGTCCGCTAACCTCATAATCCATGATGATGCTCTGCGGAAATAATGTGCGCCAATTCTTTTAAATCAGGATTATGAGGGTGTGTATTTTCCAGCTCGTTCACTATTGCCAGCAAGCCCCCCTTCAACTTGCCGCTTTTCGCCAAGTTAGAGGCCGCTTGCCAGCGGCTTGCTGGTGTACTTCCTATATTTAAATCCTTACGCTTTCCGCCAGCACGCTCCCAAATATCATCTAGCTCATAAGGTGCGAGATCGGCTCCAAGTTCAGCAACTCGGTTAACAAGACTTTCTTCCAAGCTCGGTGCGAAACTAGTATTTCCTGTTTTGAAAGCGAACCGTACACGCTGCCACCTTGAAAGTAACGCCTGACAGTCACTTAACGCTGGTAGCAGCTCATGCATTGATTCCGACATGAAACGATCATAGATTTTTTTTGACGCCTTCTCCCACTTTCTACCAGATACCGCTTTTCCTATGGTTGCTGCAATGTCAGGCGGCCAGTCTGTCCGTGTTGAAAACGAGATGCAACGAATCAAATCCTGTTCGTCCAGCGACACACTCGAGGACAAAAGCACTACAAAAACCTTGATTGAAATACCGGTTGCGCGGGTTCGCTTGAGAACTTCCTGAGCCAGTTGAGGTTCGGGGCTGGAAACAATCTGGCCAGCATTGCAGGTTCGTATAAAGTCATCAGCAACCAAGGGTAGCAATGCTTCACAACTATCAGCTCTCAGTACATCCCACAACTTTACCCTATCAGGGTGATTCAAAGCGATTCCTGCCAAATCTCTCGCAAGCGGCGCAATAAGTCCTGACGGCTCTTCTCCGCCTGCTACTAATGCATCCAGCAACCTTGAAGCCAGAATTTCACGGTTTATTTTCGAAGGCCAACAATCTCCACCAGCAGCAATATGAGCAGCCCATAATTCACGCCAAGTTGCATGACCGACATCTATAGCCTGCAATAATTGTGGTTCCCGTGCTGTGCGTTGTGCGGCAAGCTGAATCAGTTGACTATCAGGTGTGTTAATCACTTCGTTGACAACATCATTACCTGACAAATGCGCAACAAGATATTTCATGCCAGCGACCGAATCGCCCGGAAATTTCCGCTGCAGATGAAAGGCATGTGATGGCGAAAATAGATTCATCACTACCCAAGCGTGCAAGCGCGACCATAGACGCATCACCGCTTGTTCTTGAAGATGACGTAGTGCGGCCTCGGGTAGTTTTAACTCAGTAACAACATCGAGCAGACTGGTTTCAACTGTTTCTGTCGAGGGAAGAATAGCTTTTAGCATTTCGGCGGAATCGGGCAACCCCAACCAGTTAAGCGCTACCTTGGCCCATTGGTTATCTGGATTGGCGAATTCTTCAAGAAGCGCTTTACGCACTGACACCTGCCACCACGCTTGAGCTTTATTCTCTCCTAAGCTGGTGAGAAGTTGCTGCGCCTCATCCAGTGTTAAATAAGGGGCCTGACGATGAACCCAGTCTGTGAGCACCGCGCCGGGATGCCCACCATTCGAAAAAGAAGCAAGATCAAGGTTCTTGAGCATAAACACGAATTCAGGTTTTGCCTCATTAAAGCCACGATTCAGCTCCTTCAATGCTTCGGCTTTCAAATTCATTGCCATATCGGTTAACGGTGCCAGAACCGCCAAAGGGCGCAATAATTCAAGCGCGTTATTTGGCGAAGGGTATTCACGCAGTTTATCCAGACGTTCCGCAGCGCGTGCCACCGTAGTAAGCTTTTTCAGATCACCAGAACAGAAGTTGCAGGAGTCCAGTATTTCTCTAAAAGTGACATCGTCTTCACCGACCAACCAAAGAGCGGCACGATTTATTGGGCTTGCAACTGATCCAACGCGAATCACTGGAAAATCCGCCCACCCAGGCAAGCGTTGACGTGGCACACAATAAAGCAAGGGCGGTGCAACTGATTCGCCGCCTTGTGGCGGAATCACGGCTACCCGCGCAGAAAAGCCGCGCCGCGCGTCAGGCCACAACCGCGACCAAAGGTCGGCGATAATGCTCGGCCATGCATCTAAATCCGATACGACAGGAGGTCGTTTATTCTCTGATGACACCAAGGCCTCTGCCACAGCGCGTAGCAGTTCGGGAGAAGAGGGAGGAATGGTTTCCTGCCCAGAAAGCGATGCCAGTACAGGGCGCAAATCATTCACGGCCCCAATTTCATCCAAGGGCCACAAAGCAACCTCGCTGTGCACCATGCCGGCCCGGCTAACGGTTTCATCGGGCGCTGTCCACCATAGCGCCCACCAATCCCCAACAGCACTACACCCCAGCGAAGGCCACCAAACCTCATTTGGTGCAAGATAGCTCGGTGGTTTGTCGGTCAAGCCTAGCAAGTCGGAAGGCAAAGAGGCAGGCTGCCCTTGCCATTCCAACAATCCATGACTGTTATTCTTGGCACCATACCGCGCCCTAAGCGGCTGAATCACTCGGCCCCCAATAACCAGGCAAGCGGGCGACTTAAATCAGAATTCTGCTGACCTTCCGGGCTAATAATCCAGCCCTGATGTTCAGGCCCTTGGTTGATAAATTGTTCGTTGTCACTATTCTTCTCCAAAAGGCAGCCTAATGCTGACAGTCCCCAGACACTGATGGCAGAGGGTTTCCATATGCTGTCAATAAATGCAGAGACCAACGGCAGATGTTTGGCCAACACTTGGCTGGGCAGCAAGCCATCTGACGCCAACTCATCGTAGCAGGAAAGTAGTACCGCAACGCGCGGCTGTTCTCGGTGTGACACCGTACCCACGCCAGCCACATGCAGCAAAATTTGCAGCAATTCCACCCAGCGGGCGTTGCCATCCCAATCACCTGCCCGAGCTATGGTGCCGTTACCATCAGAGGATCGTTTGGCCAGTTCTGCCAGCGCATCAGGATAAGTTATCTCTTTCTTCAATCGTATGAGCAGCAGCCAACCTTCCGCCTGACGAAGTTCAGATCGCCATGCTTCTGTTACTTGGCGTTCTGTAAATATAGTGCGCAACTGCTCGCCGCCGTAATCGGGCCAGCGCAAATCCAACTCGTTGCCGCGTTTATCCTTGAGCGGCAGTAAAACATCAGTCCAGGTGCCCGCTGAAGTATGGCCTGCGGCATGACCGTTTTCCAGGCAATGCAGCACTTCTTCCAGAGCGCTGAGGTCGGCAGGCGTATCACGAAGTTCGAGCAAGCCAGGATTCCGTTTCAAGCGTCCATAAAGTTGCCCCGCAAAGTGCGTTTTACCGCTATCCGGCCCACCGAGCAGTACGATTTCAGGCGTGTGCATGGAAACCTCGAAACGCAGAAAAGGGCTGTTGGTGGAGAATGGGTTCGACTATACGACAGGCCCGCTGCGGTGACCAAGCGGGGCAAAGAACCGCCTCCAGCGCCTTTGTCAAAGTGTCGGGCCGGATGGTGCTGGAGTTGATCTCAAGCGCATGGGGAATTTGCTTTGCCAGCACTTGCCGAATAGCACTACGGATTTCAGCGTTTGGTTCTATATCATCTTTCGCCCAGACCAATGCCGTTGGCCGGTCGCCCACATGATTGCCCAAGCGTTCCAAAAGCTGGCGTAACTCATTTCGAGCCGTGCCACGTTTCGAATTGGAAGTGGCTAGCCGATTGCAATCGGCAAAAACCAAAAACGCATCCGCGTTGCGCACCAGCCATCTCGCCCCTTTCGCTTCGGGTGCGTCTTCCTTGATTGCCCAGCGAGTGAACCATTCCCCCGGCGCATCCGTCAGCAACACATCTCTGAACTCATCTTCGGTATTGCGCAAGGCAAAATGTAGCAAGCCCGGCACACGGCTGGTGCCGCGCGGCGTGTGCGGGGGGAATGTGGGTGGGCGAGCGGCGTCGTCAAACCTTGTCCATGCGGCTAAAGCTTCCCATGCACCCAATGTTCGAGACCCGGCGAACCGCGCATTTGCCAGTGACTGCCCTAGCAACAGTTGCAAATAATTGCCGGTTAACAACGTAGTTTTTCCTGCATCATGCGCCCCCAGTACGCCAATCAAAATGGTGCGTCCGCGCGGACTCAAATTCGCCATGTCCGCCAATCCCAATGCGCTGCCCGACCAAGGGACACGCGCTGATGTTGTAGAAAGGATTGCGGCATCGGATTCTGCTCCAGGTGTCGATGCGGACCACGAAGCGCATTGCCCGCGCTCCATTTCACCCAAGTAACATTCCTCACCGTCATGAACGAAACAGTTTGGATTTGAGCAACGTTCACTCATGCGGTGCTCCAGCCAATTGCACCGCTTGTTCTTGCCTGAACAAAGCATGAGCGAATTGGGGGAAACTCATTTCAAACTCACCGTTTGCGCCCATGCGTTTCAGTGTTGTTACAACATCTTGCGCTTTGCCGCTCAAAACTAAAGCCATCCCATCACGCAAACTTAATCTTCCTGCGTCGGGTGGTGCAGTGAGCGTTTTCAGCCATTCGCTGTCTAGGCTATCTCGTGCATTCCCGAGTGTTTCGAGCAACGTCTGCAATGAGATTTTTTTACTAAAATATGCGTCGGGCATACGATTGACGGCTTCGGCAAGCAAGTAGCCGACGCTGGCGGTTGTAGGTAGGGCAACTTCGTTAAGCAGATCAACCGCCATCACTACAGTTGCAATGGCGGGGGCGAGTTCGCGATAACTGCAACGTAGCGAAGGCGAATATAGCGCTTCCGACCACCAGAGGGAATTTAAGCGAATTTGCTCAGCTTGTCGGGCTTCTTGCACCTTATGCTGCTGGTCAACCAGTGACTCATTCACCGTTTTAGTTAGCTTGGTCAGATAAGTTTGCACTTCCTTTATTTCCACAAGCTGAGACTGGCTGAACTTTTCCGCCAACGTATCCAATTCATCAGCTAGTAGCGTTTGCATCCTTGGCGCAAATTGATAGGACCAGTGTTGTGGTTGATTAGACCAATGCGGATTAGGATTAGTAGTTGGTTGGCCCTGCGAATTGTTAGGACCTGAAGCCGCTTCCACTTTTTGCAATAGTGCGGGGCGATCAACTTCGGGCGGTTTAAGTGCCGTAGTTTTTGGGAACTTCAAGTCCACGGTTGTTACCTGCTCGGCATCGACATCTGTCAGCCCAAGGCCCGCCAGCGCATTTTGCTCTGCACACTCCGCCCATACTTCGAGCATTTTGCGAACCACCGCCTCTTCTCGCCCCAATCGTAACAACGGCAACGAATCCGCCGCCGTCAGCCACAGGATAGCCGCATTGTTTTCCTCTTCGACCACCTGGTTGCAAGCATCCAGCAGAATGGCTCTGAGTAAATTAACAGGCATATCAGGAAACACCGAACGCACGGCTTTCCATTCTGCGACCAAGGCTTGTTCGGCTTGAACAATGATGGGGTCGTCGTCAGCTATATCAGGATCAAGTCCCGCCAAAATAGCCCGAATCAATTGTGGCGGTTGTTCGCGAAGTTCTTGTGCAATGATTTTGGCGGCTTGCTCGATTTTAGAAAACCGCTCATCATCACCATTAAGGTTTTCGATAAGCCCCGCGTTTAATAATTCGGTTAGTAAGTTGTTCATGCAAACTCCCTATAAGCAAATTAAATTGTCTTTGATTCGTTCAATATGACTAGGTGCTGACGTAATACGACATTATCAGGCAAGTCATCCAAAGCAGCTTGTAATATCTTTTCTGGACGAGCCAAAGCGCCTTGCACACTGCGTTGCCATAGCCGCTGCCAAAGATCGCGCGGTCTGGTTATATTCTCTACATCACTAGCTTTACCGCCAGCACGTTGCCACAAAGCGCGGGCATGTTGCACATCTGGATATTCTTCTGCGAGTACGTTAATGAGATCGATTGGTATGTTACTTATAGATGATGGCGATGAAAAATCGGCAGAGGCTAGGCCCATTGGCGTATCTTGCTTTGGTAGCAAGTCAGCGGCATTCCGTAGAAAGGCGATCAATAATTCGGCAGAAGCTCTGGCTGCAAATTCGCGGTAACGATCATCCTTAAATGAATCACCATAATCAGACACACCTTTTGCGACAACCACGGGTATGACGTGGACTTCACCCAGCGCACCCAACGCACTTGCCTCCATTTCGATGCCAAGAACTTTGCGCATTGAGTCTGCGAGACGTGGGAATATCCCTTCATCTTCGCTAACAGCCGCACCCGTCGCCATAGGTGCGACATGAATCATAAAATCAGGTGGTGCGGGAAGTGTGGCGAGGTGGAGTAAATTTAATTCTTCAGCGTGTTGCTTACCCGCGACCGTCAACGTCAACGGTTTTTCCAGCCATTCACGTTTCCATAGACGCGGCAGAACATTGCTCCAGTTCGGACATGCTGATTTAAAATCTGGATGTTTGCTTGGCTCTTCACTAGCAAGAACGCGAAGCATAACCCAGTCTTCTTGATGCTCTAATGGCAATCGGGGGCGCGAACTTAGCCAAGGTGTGTCTGGCGGCGGGATAGGAACATGCTGCATTCGCTGCACCCATACTTTTGACGGATTGTATTGAATAGGATCGCCTTGGAATTTTTTTTTGCCATCTTCTATGGTCAACTTCCCAGCATCATAAGACCAGAGCCGATCCGCAAAAATCACATCGCCTAAGGACACTTTTCCAAGCCGCCCAGCGCAGATTCCACTCATGGCAATGCATCGTGCTGGCTGCTCACCAATGAGCTTGCTTGCTACAGCTTGAACAAGTTCGCGCCCCATGTGGCTTGCGTGTGTCGCTCGAATGCGAAGCGTGCCACCAGTCGCAGTAGTAAAACCAGCATCTGCTACGATCCAGCCGCTAACAAGCGGGTGTTCGTGCCAGCCCGAATCCTGAAGGCCATCAGTGACTTTAAGGACTTGGTCGTACTCATCCTTAAGTGCGCAAATCAGTAGGACATCGATGGCAAATATAGTGTTATTACCTTGGGACATAATTGGATGCGCTTAAACAAATGACGGGAAGCTACAATCAGGGCGAGTTTAAACAAACGACAGCAAAGTTGCTTGAGATTTTTAAGTACATGCGGGCACATGTTGGTGCCGATAGCACCCGTCCGTTTCCCTAGATAAGCTGACATTCGCTGCAGACTGGATTTGACAAACTGTGAGCGGCCGCTCAGGCCGACTTCCAGACCGTCTTCATTTCGGTGCCGGCCATTGTGGACCGTAGTATTTTATGAAAAGGCCGTCAGCCAATCCTATTGCGATGTCCGCTTCCGAAAGTTTCGGTGGCCCCTAACGACACATTCCGGCACACCATGCTGTTATCCTTATCGCCAGAAGGCGGCATGTCACGAGTGGCAACCTGTCATCAATTCATTTGGTATATACCGGACATTACAGTACATTGCTGGAGTTTCGCAGTACAAGCGCCGACACTAAGGCCGCATAACAAAAAACAGAAACGGGGGGGCGCTATGCCACGGATATTCGACAATATTGAGAAGTCACTCTTGCCTGCTTTGCAGGAGACGCTGCAAGTCGCTGAGCGCGCAGATTTCTGTGTCGGCTATTTCAATCTGCGCGGATGGCGACACCTTGCAGATCATGTAGATCGGTGGGCAGGTGGTGACGGGCAGTGCTGTCGATTGCTGGTGGGGATGCACATCACACCAACCGATGAGCTACGTCGCAGCCTGCGCACCCAGGTTGATCTGGACACACTGGATAATCAGACGGCCATTCGCGAAAAGCAGCGTATTGCCGAGGACTTTCGCCAGCAACTTGTCTTTGGCGTACCAACCAATCAGGACGAAGCGGCACTCCGGCACCTTGCCGCACAGATTCGCAGCAAAAAACTAGTCGTTAAGGTACATCTGCGGCATCAGCTTCATGCCAAGCTTTACCTACTCCACCGGCAAGACGCCAACAATCCTGTCACCGGTTTCCTGGGTAGCAGCAATCTCACGCTCGCCGGTCTCGCCAAACAGGGCGAGTTGAATGTCGATGTGCTGGAGCACGATGCCTGCAACAAGTTGGTAAGCTGGTTCGAGGATCGCTGGAGTGATCGCTGGTGTATCGACATTTCAAAAGAACTTGCGGAAATTATTGAGCAGAGCTGGGCTGGTGAGAAGCTTGTCTCGCCTTATCATGTATATCTGAAGATGGCATACCATCTGGCACAAGAAGCGCGTGCCGGCCTTTCCGAATTTCATATCCCTTCCGTCTTTGGCAATACGCTGTTCGATTTCCAAGTCGCAGCAGTGAAGATTGCGGCACATCACCTCAATAAGCGTGGCGGCGTGTTGATTGGTGACGTTGTTGGCCTCGGCAAGTCCATGATGGCCACGGCCCTCGCCAAGGTCTTTGAGGACGACTACCACACCGAAACGCTTATCATCTGCCCGAAGAATCTCGTGTCGATGTGGGAAGACTACGTCCACCGCTACCGGCTGCACGCCAAGGTCTTGCCGCTCTCCAAGGTGTTGAACGAGTTGCCCGAGAAGACCCGCCGCTACCGCGTGGTGCTCATCGACGAATCGCATAATCTGCGCAATAAAGAGGGTAAGCGCTGGAAAGTGATCCGCGAATACATTGAGCGCAATGACAGCCATTGCATACTGCTATCGGCCACGCCTTATAACAAGACATACATTGATCTCTCGGCGCAACTCTCGCTGTTTTTGCGCGATGATGCCGACATCGGTGTCCGCCCCGAAAAACTGCTCGCTGAACTTGGTGGTGAACATGAGTTTATCCGCCGCCACCAATGCCCGGTACGCTCACTGGCAGCCTTTGAAAAAAGCAACGACCCGGATGATTGGCGCGACCTAATGCGGCTTTACATGGTGCGCCGCACACGCGGCTTTATCATGCAGCATTACTCTCAAGCTGATGAGCGTGGCAAGTATCTTCAGTTCGCGGATGGCACAAAGTCGTACTTTCCGAAGCGCGTGCCGAAGAATCTCGCTTTCACTATCGACGATGCCGATCCTGCCGATCCTTATGCCCGTTTCTATTCCGACAAAGTGGTCGGTACCATCAACGCGCTGGTGTTACCCCGCTACGGGCTAGGCAACTACATTGCACCGAAGCCAAAAAGCCCACCAGCACCGCATCAGGCTAAGATCATCGACGGTCTTTCCCGCGCAGGCACACGGTTGATGGGCTTTTGCCGCACTAACTTGTTCAAACGCTTGGAAAGTGCTGGCCCAGCCTTTCTGTTTTCCATTGAACGCCACATCCTGCGCAACTTCATCGTCCTGTACGCCATTGAACAGGGCCTCGACATCCCGTTAGGTACTCAAGGCGCGGAATTGCTAGATACGCGCTATCACGATGAAGATCCAGAAGATGCGATGGCCGCCAATGGGGGCGACAATGGCGATGATGAGGAAATTACCGACGACCCTGAAATCGCTGCCGCTATAACCAATGGGCTGCGCACCGAAGCTGATTATCGCGAGCGCGCAGCTAAAGCCTACACTGCCTATAGCAGCACCTTCAAAAATCGCTTCAAGTGGCTGCCAAGCACTCTATTTGTAAAAGCCTTGGGCAATGACTTGCAGTCAGACGCACTGGCATTGCTCGACGTGCTAAAACATTGTGGTGATTGGAACCCGGAGCACGATGCAAAGCTCGCCGAATTGGAAAGGCTCATTTCAAAAAAACACGGCGACGAAAAGTTGCTTGTCTTTACGCAGTTTGCAGACACGGCGCGCTATCTAAAAGATCAACTTGCAGCACGCGGCATTAAGCAAATTGAAAAAGCCACCGGAGATAGCATAGACCCCACCGAGCTTGCGTGGCGCTTCTCACCCGTATCCAACGGCAAGCGCGACAAGGTGCGTGTTGCTGATGAGTTGCGCGTGATGATTGCCACAGACGTTCTATCCGAAGGTCAAAATCTCCAGGATGCTCATATTGTTGTTAATTACGATTTGCCTTGGGCGATCATCCGGCTGATTCAGCGTGCAGGCCGTGTTGACCGGATTGGTCAGCAGTCAGACACAATTCTCTGCTATTCCTTTGTCCCCGCCGATGGCGTGGAGCGTCTCATCAATTTACGTGCCAAAGTCCGCCAACGTCTCATCGAAAATGCCGAGGTTGTAGGATCGGACGAGACTTTCTTTGATGATGAAAAGGACAATGATCTTATCAGCGATTTGTATACCGAGAAAAATGGCATCCTCGATGACGATGGCGATACCGAAGTTGACCTTGCCTCTTACGCATACCAGATATGGAAGAACGCCACCGATGCCGACCCGTCACTCGCAGCCAAAATAGAGGCCATGCCCAATGTGGTTTATGCCACCAAGGCGCATCAGCCACAGCCTGCTGCGCCGAAGGGAGTGCTTGTGTACATGCGCACCGCGCATGGCAACGATGCTTTGGCGTGGATGGACGAAACTGGTAAACCCGTCACTCAATCCCAGCTTACTATTTTGAAAGCAGCTGCGTGTACCTCACAGACCAATCCGTTACCGCGTATGGAAAATCATCACGAGATTACCTACAAGGGACTCTCGCACATCATCGAAGAAGAAAAATCCTTTGGCGGCGCATTGGGCCGCCCATCCGGTGCGCGATTCAAGGCGTATGAGCGCATCAAGCGTTATCGCGAAAGCGTGGGCGACAAGCGTGATCTGTTCGTTACCGAGGAGCATGTCCGGCGCATCGACAAGGCACTGGAAGAAGTCTATCGCTATCCGCTCTATCAATCGGCCACCGACACACTAAATCGTCAGCTAAAGGCTGGTATTGGTGATCATCAGATTGCCGATCTGATACTCAACCTGCGTGAAGATGGTCGGCTATGCGTGATTGATGAACAAGAAAATCAGTCTGAACCAAAGTTGATTTGCTCGATGGGGCTCGCTTAAATTATGACAATCAATTCCGCTATGTTTCATCAACTGCTTGGCGAATTCAAGCTCGAAAAACTATTCAATGAATTGGGATGGGATCGCGCAGGCTTACACGCCCAAGAAGTCAAGGTTGCAGGTGAGGAATTTATCCTGACCCAATTGGCGCAAAAGCGTGGTGTCGTGGTCTTTCTTTGCTCGCCTGATGCCAATGGCAACATCCCTCCACGACCCATACTGCTGAAAATCGAAAAAGAATCAATCAAGCTTGCACACGAGCACCTGCTGATTTTTGCTGATGCAGCGCAAACCATGCTCACTTGGCTGTGGGTATCACGTGTACCCGGCCAGCCAATCGCCACCCGCACCCATACTTGGCACAAAGGCACCAGCGGCGAATCACTGCGGCAGAAGTTGGAACACATCGTCTTCACCCTGGATGAGGAAGAGTCCCTCACCCTTACCCTCACTACCCAAAGTTTGCGTGATGCCTTCGACCGGGATCGAGTCACCAAGAGGTTCTATGAAAGATTTTCCAGCGAGCACAAGGCGTTCGCTGCTTTCATCGAAGGCATAGGCGACATTGCCAAGCGTGACTGGTATGCATCCCTCATGCTCAACCGCCTGATGTTCGTTTACTTCATCCAGTGCAAAGGCTTTCTCGACGGCAATAACAATTACTTGGCCGAACGCCTAAGTGAAGTTCAGGCCAAGTCAGGTAAGGGGAAATTTCATTCCTTCTATCGGCTGTTCCTGCGCCGCCTATTTCACGAAGGGCTGGGCATGAACAAGCCAAGGGGCGCGGAGATGGATGCCTTGCTTGGCGATATTCCTTACCTGAATGGTGGATTGTTCGCCGTCCACGAGTTGGAAGAAGAAAACCCGGACATCGACATTCCCGACGAAGCCTTCCAGGCTCTGTTCGCATTCTTCGGTGCATACGACTGGCACCTTGATGACCGGCCACTATCGTCAGGCAGCGAAATTAACCCGGACGTACTCGGCTACATCTTCGAAAAGTACATCAACCAGAAGCAGATGGGGGCGTACTACACCAAGGAAGACATCACCGAATACATCAGCAAGAACACCGTTGTCCCGCATTTGTTGGAACAGGTGCGCGAGCGCTGCAAGGTCGCTTTCGATGGTGATGCCTCCGTATGGACTCTGCTCAAGGCTGACCCCGGTCGCTACATCTACCCTGCCGTAAAAACCGGTGTGGTTGATGCCAGCGGCAACGTGGTGCCAGAAACAGCGTTGCCAGATTTCGTGCAAATCGGAATGCACGATCCCGAGGCGCGTATGTTTGATCGGCGTTACAACCTCGGTGAGGCCATATTCCACACCGCCACCGGCGAGCGCGGCACACTGCCAACCGAAACTTGGCGCGAATATGTGGAGCGGCGCACCCGCTGCCTGTCACTGGGTGCAAAGCTCGCCAATGGTGAAGTGCGCAACGCCAACGATCTCATCACCCTCAACCTCAACATCCGCCAGTATATGCAGGACGTGATCGACACCTGCACCGGTCCCGACTTGCTGCGCGCCGTCTGGCAAGCCATCGTCGGGCGCGTGCCGGAAAAGGCCAGCGAAAAATTCCGTCACGGCATCACCATCCTCGACCCTGCCTGCGGCTCGGGCGCGTTCCTGTTTGCCGCGCTCAATGTGCTGGAGCCATTGTACGAAGCCTGCCTTGATCGCATGGAAGGCTTTGTCGAGGATGCAAAAAAACTTGGTAAGCACATTGAAGCTGATTTCAACAAAGTGTTGGATGAAGTTGACCGCCATCCCTCACGCCGTTACTACATCTACAAGACCATCATTCTGCACAATCTCTTCGGCGTAGACATCATGGCCGAAGCGGTGGAAATCTGTAAGCTGCGCCTGTTCCTCAAGCTGGTGTCGCAAGTGGACAGCGGGCGCGAGCTGGAGCCGCTGCCGGACATTGACTTCAACATCCGTGCCGGTAATACGCTGGTCGGCTATGCCACTGAGGCGCAATTCGATGCGGCCAACACGCTCGCCAGCGACCAGTCGCACCGTGCCAAAATTAAAGCCAGCATGGCCGATCTGGCCGACCTGTTCGACCGCTTTCGCGAACAACAAACTGTCCACGGTGGCAAGGTCACAACGGAAGATAAACGCAAGCTGCGCGACAAATTAAGCGGTCTGAGCCTGGAGCTGGATCGCTACCTCGCCCACGATTACGGCATCAACCCTGACAATAAAAATGAGTTCGCCGCATGGCGGGTAAGTCATCAGCCGTTTCACTGGTCCGCAGAATTTTACGGCGTGATGCGCGAAGGTGGGTTTGATGTGGTGATAGGAAATCCGCCTTTTGTGGAAAATACACCACGTAATGTTAACTACACACTACGGTCGCCAATATACGAAACTATTGCATGTGGGAATTTATATGCGTTTGTGACTGAACGATGTTTTCATCTTTGCCACCAACAAGGAAATTTCTCTTTTATTATGCCGTCGGCAAGCATTTGCACGCCCAGAATGGCTCCACTGCTAAATGGAATTATTAAACGATTTAAATTTTCTGCTGTGAGCATTTGGGATGAAAGACCATCGAAACTTTTCGATGGTGTCGATCAACAGCTTTCAATCTATTTGTGTGGTTTTTTTGGTAAGAAAGACGAAACTATTTTCGTTTCGTCCATGCGCCATTGGGCGTCCATTGAGCGCGAATCCCTGTTTCAACTACAAGGATATGTTCCAGTCAGTTCCAACTTGCGTGAAGCCGATGTAATTCCAAAAGTGGCAGGTTGTAACGAATATGCGTTGTTACAAAACCTTAGAAAGAAAGCTTTACCGGTTTCAAGAGTTTTAGGCCAAACAGAAAACCTGTACTACAAAAACGCTGGGGGAAGATATTGGAGGCTTGTGAAAAGTTTCCCTACCTATTTTCGATCTGCCGCAGGGGCTACGCAAACCAGCACTGAAAAAATACGGCCAGTGAAATTTGATGATCTTAAAATTCTAGTTGCAATTTATAGTTCGACATTGTTTTATTGGTACTGGCGTGTAGTGTCAAATTGCAGGCACCTCACGGAGAGGGAATTCGATGCGTTTCCAGTTGTGCCATCTATGCTGACAAAAAGTGATCAGGCGCTGCTAAAAAAACTATCACAAGAGTTTGAGAAAGACATTGTCGATAACGCAGTAAGGCTTACTACTCAAAACAAAAAAACTGGCCTCATTAAACAAGACTCTTTTAAGTTAAGCACCTCAAAGCCCATTATCGACAAAATCGATTTAGAGCTTGCAAAAGTTTTGGGGCTTACAGATGAAGAAACCGACTTCATCATCAACTACGACATCAAATATCGCATGGGTAGTGCCGACGAAGAATGAAGCCTGCGTCCATCATTTCGCCCGCCACCTTGCGTGATCGTCTCGGCACTGATGCACCCGAACAGTTGGCCAGTGTCGGCAACGTGGCATTGCTCGATGAGCCACTGCTTGGCCTCATCTCATCCCGCGTGTGCCCCGGCCACGTCCTGCTCGAAACCCTGGAACTTGTGCCTGAATGGGTGAAGGCTGGTCGAATCATAGTCAGCGGATTCGACTCGCTCGCTGGAGCAACAGGTACTACGCTCCATACTGCGCCGCGAGGGCGGGGTGGTGAAAGTGCTGGCGCGCGGCATGACAAACTATCGTTCTATGCCCGAAGAACGCGAAACCCTGACCAGTGGCCGGATGCTGGTCATCAGTACCTTCGCCCCCACCGTTACGCGCATCACACGCGAAACTGCGCTGGCACGCAACCGCCTGGTTTTCGCACTTGCCACGGAGATGTTCATTCCCTTTGTCGCCGAAGGCAGCCCTTTGGCTTCATTGATCGCAGAGCAGGAATCAGCATGACCGGTATTGGCATTCTCGCTTACGGTTCACTCATCAGCGATCCGGGTGCTGAAATAGCTCCTTTGATTGTTCGTCGAATCCAGACAACTACACCTTTTTCAGTCGAATACGGGCGCCTGTCTGGGAAAACAAGGGGCGGTGCTCCTACTGTAGTACAGCATGCTTGTGGGCGCCCCGTAAAAGCTGAATTGCTCGTACTCTCAGATTTGGTGTCACTTGATGAAGCTAAAAATTTGTTATGGAGGCGTGAAACAGGGAAAGTGGGTTCAAGCCTTGTCTACCGCGAGAATACTTCACCAGACGCAGTTGTGATTCGTGATGCACCTGATTTCTGTGGGCTTGGCCATGCCCTATACACCGACTTTAACGACAGTGGGAAGATTTTACGGCCCAATGCGACTGAACTAGCAGAAGCGGCTATTGATAGTGTCGGAAAAGCTAAGCTCGGCAAGGATGGCATCAGCTATCTTATGAACCTTTATAAAGGTGGTGTTGAGACAGCATTGACACCTGACTATATCGCACAGATTCTGACTCAGACCAGATGCACAAGTCTGGAGGATGCGCTTGCGCAAGTACGAAATTCGATGGAGGGTACACACAATGGCCAAAGCTGAAGCAACCGTAGAAGAACTCGTGGGCATGATCGAACGCGGCGAATTACGTCTTCCAGAGATGCAGCGACGATATGTCTGGCGATCTACCCGAGTGCGCGACCTCCTTGACTCACTTTATCGTGGCTACCCATCTGGTGCAATTCTGCTTTGGGAAACCGATGAGGCAGTCCCGCTTCAGGATTTTGCTATCGGCCAGCAAAATAACCCTTACAAAAGCACTCGCCTTTTGCTCGACGGCCAGCAGCGCCTGACTTCGCTGACGGCGGTGATCCGTGGTGAACAAGTGAGTGTACGTGGGCGTCAGCGGCCAATCGAATTACTGTTCAATCTGGATCACCCTGAACAACTGGCTGAAGTCACAGAGGTGAATGAGGATGACGGTGAAGACGACGACGAGCCAAGCGACGATGAGGCAGACTCTAACGAGGATGAGCTGCAAAAGAGATTTGATCGCATGACCTTCGTGGTGGCCACTCGAAAACTAGAACAGTTGCCACAGTGGGTGAAGGTAACAGAGGTGTTTAAGACGGATAGCGATGCGCAATTTCTTAAGCGTGCCGGTATCACAAGCTTTGAAGACCATAGATATGAGAAGTATAGCCAGCGTCTTGCCCGGCTGCGCGGTGTCCGCAAATATGTATACCGCATGGATGTGTTGGAGCGGCGGCTTTCCTACGACGAGGTTACAGAAATATTTGTTCGCGTAAATTCACTCGGTGCTAAGTTGCGCAGTTCCGACTTGGCACTGGCGCAGATCACCGCCAAGTGGCGGGGCGCGCTCAAGACTTTTCAAGCATTTCAATCTCAGTGCGTCAAAGCAGGATTCGATATTGATCTTGGTCTGTATTTGAAAAATATGGTTGCGTTTGGCACCGGGCAGTCGCGTTTTCTTACGGTAGGTAAGCTTCCTATTGAGTCCTTGCAGCAGGCTTGGAAAGATAGCGTGCCAGGGATGGAATTTGCGATGAATTTTCTGAGAAACAATGCTGGTATCGATGGCCCTGCGCTATTGTCCTCGCCATTTCTGCTAGTGACTTTGGGCTACTACGGGCACAAGCGGAATTATCAGATCGGGGAAGAGGAATCGCGGAGGTTGCGATATTGGGTTCTCGCTGCGAATGCGAAGGGACGCTATTCACGCGGTTCCAGTGAAACACTGCTTGACCAGGACCTCGCTACATTACGTGAGGGCGGCGGCGCTGAGGAACTGATTGACCGCCTACGGTTACAGGTAGGTCGTTTGGATATTTCTTCCGGGGAACTTGAAGGCCGTAATCAGCGCAGTGCGCTCTTCAAGACTATGTTCCTCGCGTTCCGCTCCGCTGGTGCAAAAGACTGGCGCTCAAATCTGGCCATTGCGCTAGATCATGAGGGCGCACACCACCGGCTCCAGTTTCATCACATCTTTCCGAAGGCGGTACTCAAGAGTGCTTACACTTCACGCGAGGCCGATGATATTGCCAACTTGTGCTTTATCAGCGGGAAAACCAATCGCCAGATTAGTGACAAAGAGCCCAGTCAATATTTGCCACCTATGATCGAGAAGGCAGGCAATGCTGCATTCGAGAAGCAATGTATTCCAATAGCTAAGGAACTACTGGGGGTGGAAAGTTATAAAAGTTTTTTACAGCAGCGGCGTGAACTGATAGTAAAGCGACTCAACGACTTTCTTTCCGAATAAGATTTCTTTACAAAGCAGTCAATAACGTTTCCAATCATTAAGCCGCTTTGGTTTTTAGCAGGATAACAGTTGCCTCGCGTTGGACGGCGGCCAGTTCTTCCCCTCAATTAGTAGTTCTGAATAGAAGGAGCATTCAAACGTGACCCTACGTCAAGACTTAAAAGAGCATATCGATCTCGCCAGTGAAACGCTGCAAAAATTTGAACAGGTGGCGAATGCGGCCCGTGCCTGTCTTAAAGATGCATCTGGCGTTACGGTAAACTCACTGGCCGGTATCAACACGCTGATGGATGGGGCAGTGGTTCAGAGCGTTGGAAAGATTAACCAGGCAAACTCCGACAGTAATCGAAAAATTTCTTCTGAACCAGCGGTAGCACGGGTACAGCCGCATCGGCCGAGAAGCGGAAGCATAACCGTTCCGAAGTGAAGCATTTATGGTTCCATTCACAACTTTGTCTACTACAACAGCCGCTCGATGTTGAGCCATCACCAATATAATACTTATTCTATGGAATACACTATCTCGGCAGATTACAACCTTATTGAGTCCTCACTAAAGTCTTTATGGCGTCAATATGACGAGCTTCAGAAGGAAGTGAATTCATTTGTTCCAAAGACGTTGTCAGAGCTGCAGATAGAGATTGGCACAAAACTCATGGATTCATTCCGAAAAAGGATGCCGAACCAGTCTGAAGAAGAAGTATCAAAGGCGGTTGAAAGGCAACTACTAGCGAATATTTCTCCTGAAGACCAGTTCTCAAATCAGTTTTGGGAGAGATTTTCGACATTGCAGGTGATGGTCACCATAATCTCTCATGCCTTATGCGAGTCTCTCATTAATACAATATTGGCGACCGAGTGTTATGCAGCGGGAAAGGTGGAGCAGTTCAATAGGGTTGAGCAAGATAATTTGCTCAAAAAGTGGACAAGCACATTAAAGAAAATCTGCCCTCAATATGAGCTATCTAGGAATTCACCCATTTTTCAAACGTTAGAGTTTATGCATAAGCAGCGTAATGCGTTAGCACATTACAAGGTTTCACTTGAAGCTGGTGATAAAACAATTCTTGATGGATCAGGATTTCAACCCTTTTCATATCAAGAAGGTATCCACTGGCTGAGAAGGTTTTTTAGTTTGCCATACGACCTTGCAGAGAATGCCCATGGCCGTATTCAGGAAAATGCAACTCCGGCGATACTCGCTTATCTTAGAAGTCCTATTCCAAAATCGGGTGAGCATCAGCAGTAAAATTGGTTTGTGCGTTTTGGGGCTCCATGGGGCGATAGCGCCTGTTCGGTATTTTGAATAGCCTACCTTTACGACCAGCAATAACGCAATTCTTAAAAGTCAGTAACAATCACTAAGTACCGTACCCGTGCAGTACGAACTTTTTTTGCTGAAGGATGGGGTAGAAACCGGCGACGATGCTTTGTATGGTGTCGAACCAGAAAATGAAATCTGGTCATCCAAAGTACATAGCTAATTAGCCACCATACTTATGGTGATATTTGCCTATAATCATTTCAATATATCCGCAGCGTACTAATGAAGTAAAGAATTTAAAACAGGTTTCGACATATGCAATCTGACCTAATATAAAAGGGAAGTAATATCAACTTGGAGGTCTCTCATGTATGTAAGCCGTGTCATTGCCGAAAACTTCCGAGTATTTGGAGACAAAAAATCTGGCCAACATCTCGATTTGACGTTAGACCCCGGACTCAACGTTCTGGTCGGTGAGAACGATGCTGGGAAGACGGCCGTCGTCGATGCTTTAAGGTATGCATTGTTAACAACGAGCTATGAATATTTGCGGATACGGGATGAAGACTTCCACATCGAAGGCACTGAAAGTGCTCAGCAACTGACTATTGAGGTAGTAATCAAAGGGCTTACTGCCGACCAGCAAGCGCCTATTGTCGAATGGCTAACGTATGAACCAGACATTCCTCCATATCTCGTTGTGCATTTACGTGCAAAGCCGACACGTATGATGGGCTCGAAGCAGTTACGTCCAGAGATTCGCTATCTTTCTGGTCATGATGGAATAGGTCCTGAACTCGGTCAAGCGGTGCGCGACATGATTCGTACAACTTACCTGAGGCCTTTACGGGATGCGGAGGCCGAGCTTAGTTCGGGTCGTATGTCACGGCTATCTCAGATACTTAAAGCTCACAAGGACATTAAGAATGAAGACAAAAGTGACTTTGACCCCACTACTGGCGTAGCGCCAACAACGCTGGTTGGGTATATGCATCAGGCCCAACACAACATTGGCAAAAGTCCGGTAATAGACGCAGTACGCACAGATATTAATACCAACTATCTTAAGCACCTCTCGTTCGTTGGTAGTGAACTTACCTCGGATATTCGCGTTGCATCTGATGTATCTCTACAACAAATACTAGAAAAACTTGAGCTAACTTTGGTGCCGCCAATTAGCATCAGCCCTCATCTTTGGTGCCCACGCGGGCTTGGTTACAACAATGTGTTGTTTATGGCGGCAGAATTGCTACTTCTCGGCGGCGCTGATGAACTACCATTGCTGCTGATAGAGGAGCCAGAAGCGCATCTTCACCCTCAGTTACAAGCACGTGTGCTTGAGTTATTTGAAAAACACACCAAAGATTCAACACATCCGGTTCAGGTTGTACTTAGCACGCACAGCCCCAACTTGGCTTCGGCAGCGCCAGTCGAAAGTATTATTCTCATCACCCGTGGAACTGCGTCGAGGCTCGCGAAGAGTGAGACGTCGCTTGAAGACGGTGATTATGCTTTTCTCCGTCGTTTTCTTGACGTGACAAAAGCAAATCTCTTTTTTGCTCGTGGTATTGCAATAGTTGAAGGGCCAGCGGAAGCACTATTACTACCAGCACTTGCGCAGGCGTGCAGTCGTTCCTTTTCAGCTGCTGGTATTTCAGTCGTCAACGTTGGATCAGTCGGACTCTTTCGATATGCTCGTATTCTCCAGCGTAAAGATGGCAAAATTCTTCCGATACCTGTTGCGTGTTTAACAGACCGTGACATAGTTCCAGATCACGTTGATTATGTCGTGACTAAACCGGGTAAGAAGCGGAAATTTTCTGATTTCAATGCCGATGAACGGGCTGCAATTGTGCAACGCAAGGAAGGGCGTGCTCAAGGTGGATCCACGAAGGTCTTTGTTTCTGATATCTGGACATTGGAGTATGACCTTGCTGCCAGCCCCTTAGCACGTTTGATGTACGATGCTGTAGCCCTAGCGAACGCGGCTGATAAGAAAAACGGTGCATTGACTGAGGCACAAGAGGTTGAAGCTTTAACTGCTGCGGCAGCTTCATGGCTGACCATTTGTCCAGCGGGTGCCATTGAACACGACGTTGCTGCGGCAATCTATCAACCTCTCTATGACAAAGATATCTCGAAAGCTGTTACAGCAGAGTTTGCCGCAAAGCTGGTGTTGACCGGCAACTACGGAAGTGGAGCAGAACTTTTTGCAAAGCTGCCGACCTATATCAGAAACGCTTTCGACCATCTGATACCTCCTGCTGCAATAGTGGCAGGAGTTTAGAATGCCAATTTCTCTTTCAGAAGAAGATCTGATTCAACTGCATGTACTGTATCCAGAACTGAATTTTGCAGACCTTCACCGAAAGAATGCATTACTTCATGTTGACACAATCGACATTCAGGCCGCCCCAGGTAGTGGGAAGACAACTCTTCTTGGTGCGAAGCTAGCCCTTATTGCCGCAAAGTGGCCTCACTCCACACGTGGCATCTGCGTACTCAGTCATACGAATGTCGCTCGGGAGGAAATCGAAGCACGGTTACGCGCTTCCCCAGCTGGAGAACGCCTTCTGTCATACCCACACTTCGTCGGGACAATTCAGAGCTTCGTCCATATGTTTCTGGCACTACCTCACCTTCGTAGCATCGGCATCGAAGTCGACGTCATTGATGATGAAGCATTTGCTGAACGTGCAGTCAGATGGGCTCAACATCATCCTGTTCTGAAGGTGTGGGCCGATAGTAAACGATTTCTGCGGTGGCCGACTATTGAGACCTTGCGAATCGAGGGCCCCGAGCTCTCTGTGAATTGCGTCAGGGGTGAGCTTCCGACAGTCGGCACAAAAAGCCGCACGGCATTAGAAGCGATGAAAGCGAGTCTTTTTCAGCAGGGAATTTTTAGGTACGACGACATGTTTTCACTTGCGGAGAATTTATTGACGGACTGGCCTGATGTCGCTGATGCGCTTTCGACAAGGTTTCCTTTAGTATTTATTGATGAGATGCAGGACACCAACGCTATGCAGGAAAGCTTGCTAGCTTCGGTTTTCCGAGATAAATCTATCATCCAACGTTGCGGTGATATCAATCAATCAATTTTAAATGTTGCACCTGGTGGAAATACCTTTCCACAGCCAGGGTATCTGAATTTGCCATCGAGTAAACGCTTCGGCAGCGAATTCTCGGCCATTGCGAACAGCCTCCGCCACTCAGGTGGCGCAATATCTGGCGAAGGTCTTGGGCCTGCTTGCCCGATTACGTTGCTTCTTTACACAGATACCTCTATTCAGCAGGTACTGCCATCGTTTGCTTCGCTAGTATCGAATGTGTTTACAAGCGACGAACTTGCAAGCGGTATTGTCAAGGCGATCTGCGCCAGAAAGCAAGGTGGAAAGAAAGGAACCACTGGAAGCAACATTGCAGAGTACTGTCCATCATACGATGCCAAAGTTGGGTCGCCAGTGGCCGCACGGCAATCAGTGTACGAGCTTGTGTATCTTGCTTGTACAGGAGGTGAATCCACACTTGGTAGGGCTCCACAGGTTGCAGCAGCACGCGTAGCCATCGTTCGATGTTTGAAGCTAACAGGTGCTGCAATTGCGAATAACGCGAAGACATGGCGAAACGTCCTCGACGCATGTGCAACACTCAACCTCGATGCATTACCTCTTCATCGGCTTGCACATAAGCTTGTAGTTGAACCACAAATCATGGACACCCAGGACAAATGGGTAGCGATCGTTGCGCTAATATTTCAGCACTTAAAATACTACCTTCCCCCTAACCTGACATTGGCCGAATGTGCAGCATTCAGTGAGTTGGCGTTCGCGTCATCGGCGGTTCCGAATGATACCTCTCAGGCCAATGCAATATCGTTTGTGCACGGCAAGCAACCGGTTAAGGTTCAACTCTCAACTACTGCAGGCGCCAAGGGCGAAACGCACCTTGCGACTTTGGTGTTGGAGTCGTATTACAAACCTTCATTTGATTTTACGTCTGCGCTCCCCTTTCTGTGCGGCGAGGCCGATGCAACAGCCGTGACTGACACGAATCTCCGACGACATCTGCTGAATCTATTTGTCGCTGCAACCCGCCCGCGACGGATGCTGTGTTTTGCAGCCCACCGTGACCGAGTCAGTGATGCATACGTTGCCAAGCTAGAAGCGAGAGATTGGGACGTAAGGGTGTGCTGAAAGATTGATGTTACTTCTCGGTTTCTAAACCTCCAAATATCTGCTTATGGAGTTTGCCAACTATTGCTCAGTGTCGATGGAACTTCGATACACTGAATTGCATTCCAAAGAATGCTGCCGGTCGACATCGCCTCCTTAGAGTTAAGCGGAAGGTCGCGAAGGTAACATTAGGGAAGTAAAATTGGAACAGTATCTGTCGTATAAGGGTACGCGCGAAAGTGTATCAATAACGGTCGCTAAGTCTGATTAGTTGCGCTGAGCGGATATGTGCGGGCGTCGGGTCGAGTGTCCGCACAGGCCGAGAAATGGACGGCCGGGTTCTAAACTTAAGCGGACATCTACATGATAAATTCCACCAGCATCGGGATGCCCGCTTTTATGTAGTGGCCAAATCTATTCACCAATGTGTTTAATTGATACCACAAGGAATACTGACAGAGAAGAAGATCGCAAAGCGGAAAGTAAAGGTCGTCTATCTCCGGTCAAAACAAGAACGGAAAGAGTTCGAAGCATTGCTGAGGGCTCCCGTTGTCCAGTCGAGAAGCCGGCGGATGTAATCTTTCCATCAAATGACACCGTTCGTCTGATTTCTCAAGCGCTGTTCTTGCGTCAATCGAAAATTCAACTAGGTTAGGTTGTGCTGCGGATTAAAACCCTTGGCTAATGTGAGTGGCTGGAAGGCCCTCTTATAAACTTATTCAACCTAAGGAGAATGATATGAACCAAGCTATTGCAAAACCTGAAACGGCAGAACAAGCGGCCGAACAAAAGGCCCCTGGTATTTTTTTGGAAATGAAGTCGGCCATTCTGGCGAACATTGACACAGCTTCAGCCAAACCCGACGCCTGGCAGCCCTACAATGCAACCAATGGTCGCTCGTTTGATGGAGCGGCTCGTTTGCGTCTTGCTACGGCCGGCTTCGAAGATCCCCGTTGGCTCACCGAGAAGCAAGCTGAAAAAGTGGGGGCGACTCTGAATCCCGATGTGAAAGAAAAGGGCGTTCGAGTGTATTTCTACGAGAAGGGCGAAGACAAATCCGTAGCACTGAAGACCTATACGCTGTTCAATGCCGAACAAATGTCCGGCTTGGCCCCTTACAAGGCTATGACTCCGGAAAAGGCGAACGAAGCTCTACGGGCGACGGCGGAAAAGAATGGCATTGTGGCCGGCAAGAGCGTCAAGACCGAAGATCTCGCGAATTCCGTCATTCATCAGAAGATGGGCGAGCTCAAAAGCACTCCAGAGGAGAACGTGTCTGCACGTTTGGCCGTTGAGTTCTTGAAAGCGGAACACGGACTTCCTGTGGACGTGATCAATCTTCGCGATGCGTTCAATGCATTGCCTGAGAAATCTTCCGGCAAAGTGCTGATGACTTGTGCCAACGATGCGGGGGGATTTACTCGCGAAGCAGTCAAGGAGTCGGAGATCTTGAACAAGATCGAAAAGCAGACCGTGAAAATCGAAGAGCCCGTTAAAACTCAAGAGCGTTCACGTGGCATGTCCAGGTAATCGGTAATCGTTGTTTGTTTGAAGGTAAAGCCCGGCGTCTAGCCGGGCTTTTCTTTGGAGTTGACGCCGCTCGTCCAGTAATCACGTGTAAGCATTGACAGGGCGAATATTTATGAGAGATTGAAACGTGAAAAATCCAGTTGAACCTATAGAAAGGAAGTTCAAATGAACAACGTTATCAAACAAATCAAAAGCATGATGAATGCAGCCACCACAAATGCTCAGAGCAAAGGAGCGCGTCTATTCGCCGTTTTAAGTCAGAAGTGGGTCATGAATGTTCTGGTGCTAACTCAAACGTGCCATCGCCTGGATCCGAATGACAAAAAAGTGTGGAATGCCGATGAAGACACCGTTCCGGCACTTCAAGAAAAGCTATTGGGCGTCCTGGAGGATCCAAAACAAATCCTGGAACAGATGGTGACTCTCATTAACACCAATCTTTCCACGGCTCGACAATTGCCTGAAGTCAAACGTGCCATCGCTTACGTGAATGAAGAGCTTCCGACCTACGATGATCTCACCTTGAGAAATCTGGAGGCGACACTGAAAGATTGTTTTAGCTCTGAGGTGGTCGCTTAAGTTTATTAAAAAATGGAAATCTTATGAGTGAGCAAATTTATAACATCTTGTGGGGGAATCCACCGCTCAACTTACCCCCAGAAGTCAAGATTCGATATATCGGAAAAGGGATCGCGGCCTTTTTCCTGTTTTTTTATTTTTTCTTCTTTCTTGCGGCGATCCTGACCTGGAGGAATCTTCCTATTCTGGGTCCTATTCCAATGGATCCGTTCAAGCTTCATTTTTTCTATTGGATCAAATCGATGTTGTGTTTCGTAACGGTTGGCCGGGCATTTATAGTCCCCGTTGAATATTATTGGAATTACATTGGTTCGATGCCCTTCGGAATGGTTGAGGGCCGGCTCTTGCTCGATGTGGTCCTGGCATCAATAGGAGGCGGCGGGATCGCTTGGATGACACTCATTCCTCGAAATCAACTGATCCACGTGAAGGGGGCTCAGATATTAAAAGGTGAAGTGGCAGCGAAAAATGCAAAACTCACCACAAAATCTTCCGGTAAAACGTTTATGTATCTTCATCCGGCACTAGGTTTGCCGAAGAAAGCCTGGACGCGACATACCTTGATTTACGGATCTGTGGGGTCCGGTAAAACACAAATATTATTACGTGTTATTCGTCAAATCTTTAAAAACAATCACAAGGCGATCATTTATGACATCAAAGGGGATTTCACGGCCAAATTTGGCAAAGCTTTATTAGTAAGCCCTTGGGATTCAAGATCGGTTATATGGGACATCGCTAGGGACATCGACACAGACAGTGCCATTCGTGAGTTTGCAAGTTCTCTCTATCCCACAAAGCCGGGCGATAAAAACGCTTTCTTCCAACAAGCGGCGGCATCGATTCTCTATGCCTTAATAAAATCGCTCTATCATGATTTTAATGGCCGTTGGGGCTGGAAAGAACTTAATCAGCGCGTTTCATTGCCAACGAAGAAACTGTATCACTACATGATGGAGTTCAATGAATCCCAGGCAAAGGTGATTGAAGATAGCGAGAGCGCATCCACCTCATCCGTGCTTAGCACTTTTTCCAATGGAGCTTTAGTCATTAACCAATTGGCCCAAGCCTGGGGAAATGGGGGAGATGAAAAGCGTCCGCGATTATCCTTAAAAAAATGGTTAAGAGACGATTACACCGGCACCCGTCAGATTATCCTCCAAGGGGGAAAGGATACGACGTTGCAAGCCGCTTATATCGCCGCCATCATTAATGCTTTAGTGCCTGAGATTATTTCTCCCGCTTTTCCGGACAATGAATTGGGGCGAAGCCTGTTTTTTATCCTCGATGAGTTGCCCACCATCGGCAAGATAAATATATCTACTCTTTTTGCCCTCGGCCGCAGCAAGGGTTGTTGCTGTATTGCGGGGTGGCAGGCCATTTCTCAAATCAAAGAGGTCTATGGGGATGATTTTGCAAAAACACTTCCCGCGATGGTGGGAACCCAAATTGTCTGTCAGTTGGGTCAGGGAGAAACACGAAAGAGTGTTGCCGGCTTAATCGGCAGTCGTCGAGTGGCCGTCGTGCAGAACAATCAGGGAACCTCGGGTGGGCAAACCACGGTCACGTCTTCATATAACGAACAGGACAGAGATTTGATGGAGGAGACGGAACTCACCACGAGTTTAGGGACCAGTCCTAATTGGGAAGGTGTTCGCTCCATCTATATGAGTGGCGATAAAACGTTGATGCTCGATTTCCCGTTTATTTCAATGGAAGATGAACGGCCCTCGTTTGTCGAGGCAGAATGGTGTAAATCCTTAATCAAAGATGAGCCAAAATCTTCAACCGGGAGTGCTGGAGGAAGTCCAAGAGGGGCCTTCATGCCTCCCCCGGATCCCATGGTAGGGAATACACGAATGCCGGCATCCGTGCCCGGAATGCCTCTAAAGAAGATGGGACAACCCACGATGCATAATTCACCAAATGTTCATCAAGTGGATCCGGCAAGCTTTAAAGAACGGGACCGGGAAATCCCAGCGCCGGAAATCGAAAGGACGAAAGAATTGAGGGCTCCGGTGCTTATCCTCCATCCTGGAGATCCGGATTACAAGGAAGCCATGCAACAAGCCGTTACTTCTTTAGATGAGGGAGAAGGAGATCCTCTGGACCAGACTGTAGAACATCTGGGAACTGAAGCATTAGGTCCTGTTGTTGGAGTCGTTTCTCATATTTTTGATTTTATTGAAGAGGCTGAAGGACCTACTCAATCAAAACAACCCAGAGGGATTTCATTGGAAATAAATAATCCTTCGGAATAACGCTCACCACTCGTCCAGAAAAAACGGCTTGGCTCTTGCCAGGCCGTTTTTTTTTGCTACGTTGGATTTTCATAGGAGATCCAACGATGCTCAAAGCCACTCTCATCAAAGGTTCGGGAAAAACGCGTTCTGGTGCCCAGGACATGATTGCATATCTCAAGGCAACCGAGTATTACAAAGATAAAGACGGTCAGTCCAGGGACGCCTCCCATTACCAAGGTATGGGATCGGAAGCCTTCGGGCTGAAGGGCGTTGTCAGTCACGAAGTCATGGACCGTCTTGCCCGCGGATTTGATCCAGAGGGGAATCCTCTATGTCAGAACGCTGGGGATCCGGATCGTCGGATGGGTTATGACTTGACGTTTAGTGCTCCCAAATCTGTGAGCTGTCTGTTTGCCGATCCGAACGTTTCCGCATCAATTAAAGATGGCATCATCGAAGCGCAACGAAGAGCCGTTGGAGCGGCCTTTGGTTATATCGAGAAAAATGCCAAGACGCGCCGGGGAGCCCAGGGCCGGGAAGTTATTGGTGTCAATGGATTGATTGGTATGGAGTTCAATCATTTTTCCGGCCGCAATCAATATGACAGCCAGATTCACTCCCACTTGTTCGTCCCCAACTTAGCCTTAGGAGAAGACGGGCAATGGGGGACGTTCGATAACTCCGTATTGATGGAGTTGCAAATGGCCGGGGGAGCCATTTATCGAGCCACTCTCGCTCAAGAAATGGAGAAACTCGGTTTTGCCATCGAAAAGGACGTGCGTTACGACAAGCACGGAAAAGAGGTCAACATCTTTTTCCGCATTGCCGGAGTCCATCCTGATTTTGAAAAAATGATGTCCTCCCGTCGCCAGGAAATTGAGGCCTACATGGCAGAGAACGGCGTTTCCGCCGATACGGCTTGTTTGGCGACGCGTAAACATAAAGATGAGCCGACCTGGGAAGAACTTCAACTTCGTTGGAAAGAGATCTACGACGTCGCCCGGATGAATAACCCGGAGAAGTTTTTGACGGAGAAGGAGCTGCTTAATCAAACGGGAAATGTTGGAGCGGCCACGGATGCAGAGATCCTCAAGAAGCTCCATCTCACCAACTCAGTATTTACCCGGGCACAACTCATCGAAGAGATTGCCAAGGAAAACGTGGGCGTGATGGGCCTGGCCCAAATCGAAGCCGAATGTGAATCCTTTTTGGAACGCAATCACGTATTCCGTCTAAAAGACAACCAACGCGGTAAAGAGCAATTTGCGGCCGCTTGGATGGTCAAGATGGAAAAAGGGATTATCGAACGGGCCGAGGCCCGGCAAGGGGATCTCTCGGTTCGTTTATCGAAGGCTCAAGTTGAAGCCGCGATCCAAAAGTTCGAAAAACAAAAGAATGTGAACTTAACCCTGGAGCAACGGGCTGCGGTTGAACACGTCTGTTTAGAAAGTGGGGGGACGGCCTGTTTAACCGGGTTTGCCGGAACCGGGAAGACGTTCAGTTCTCTAGCTTTCATCGAAGCCTATAAAAGTGCCGGATATGAAGTGATCGGCACGGCCATCTCCGGACAAGCGGCCAAGAAGCTGCAATATGAGACAGACGTGAAGTCTTATTCTTGTGCCAGCCTTATTCATAGGCTGGGTAAAGGCAAGATGCAGCTCACAAAGCAAACCATCATCGTATTAGATGAAGCCGGTATGAGTGGAAGCCCCACGATTAGTGCTCTACAGAAGCATTGTGATGCAGTTGGAGCCAAGCTAATTTTGATGGGGGATATTTTTCAACTTCAACCGATTGAGGCGGGGGCGGCCTTCAAATTGGCAATCGATCAAGTTGGCGATGCAAAGCTCTCCGGGATCCAACGTCAAGAAAAACTTGAAGACCGGGTTACGGCTTCCGCGTTTTATGGAATCAAAGAGGAGTTGGTCAAGGACATTCATAAAAGAACGGTAGATCGAAATGCGGAAAAAATCATGGGCTCGATTCATCAAAAACAAGACACGTTCACGGAAGCGGATCTACACCAGGCCGTCAAAGACCTGAATCTTCGCGGAGTGAATGTGGATGACTTTTTCCACGATTCCTATTGGCGTGAAGTGCCAACGCCGGACGGCAAAATAGTCTTTCAGGCGAAATGGTTTGATGGGGACAAAAGGGAAGAATCTCTGGCTAAAGGCCAAGCGATTCTGGAACAAAAACAAATGAAGTTGGAAACGCTGGAGAGGCAAAGGATGGTCCAGGCCTGTGCGAATCCGGAAATCAACGGAGAGTTGATCTATAAGCGGATGCAAGCCCGGAATCAGATTGTTGAATGCGATACGGACAAACAGGCACGGAACTCTTTAGTGAAGGACTATTTCGCCAGCACTCAGCCCGTTGAGGAAAAGTTGGTGTTGGCCGCTACCCGGGACGGAGTGCATAAACTGAATGAAGCGATTCGCGATGAGCTGAAAATCAAAGGGGAACTCACAAATCCGACGAAAATCAATATGATTAACGACGCCGGGGATCCGGAAGTCAAAGAGTTCTGTATTGGGGACCGGCTGCGCTTTACTCAAAAGCTGGACGATCTTGGGGTGATCAATGGAACGCACGGGATTATCGAACGCATCGAAGCAATGCCGGACTCAAAGGGCCATGCCGGCTATGAGTTTCAAGTTCGGGTGCAAAGCGAAATCAAAGAGGACGATGGAGTAATCCTAAAATTCAATGCGAATGATTTTAGCGAGTTTAACCACAATTATGCGATGACCGTTCATGCGTCCCAAGGACAAGGTAAAAACGAAGTCTTCTCGCTTTGCAATGCCGGGATGACCGACCGGCATTTGGCCTTAGTGGGCTTTACCCGCTCGAAACAGGATTTCAAACTCTACGGCACGTCCGAGGACTTCGAAAACATCCAGGATCGATTTCAGATGGATCGTCTCAAGGTGACTTCCATCGAAGAATCGAAGGGCTTCCAATCGAAAGCCGTGAAACTAGCCGCTCAACAAAAAGCGGCGAATAAGGTTAAGGCTCCCGAGGTTGCTCCTGAGAAGACGAAGACTCCCGAGAAGGTGCCGGCCGTGCAAAAGCCGATTGTTCGAGATCCAGAGATAACGCCTGGAAGGGTTCGTGGGGGCAGGGGGTAATGCAGCCGCTCGTCCAATAAAGTGGCCTAACCCCTTGCCAAGACGTTTTTCTTTGCTACGTTGATATCAGCATTTTTACAATCAACGAAAGGAAAACATCATGAGCGACAAAATTGCAGAACTCAATCAGAAGATCAAGGAACTTCAACAGGAAGTCGAACTGGAAAAGCGGGCCCAGAAGAAAGAGGCCGTTCGCAAAGCGAAGGCGCTGATTTCCGAGTTTGATTTGAAAGAAGCGGATCTGTTTCGGAAGTCTGCCGAGTAAATCATGGAAACCCGCACTCTCCTAAATCTTGCGATTTATGAGGGGAATCTCTCCCGAGTGTCTCACTATTTGAGCGAAGGTGCGGATTTACATTACCGAAGTGCCATGGGCCTAACGCCGTTACATTTGTCTGTGGTGCATCACCAATTATCCATCATGAAGTTGTTGTTAGAGGCCGGGGCTGACGTCAATGAAAAGGACGCCGACGGGAATACCCCGTTGCATTTGGCGGCCTGGCATTCACGTTCGGACGTAATCCGGTTGTTGCTCGATGAGGGGCTGGATCCGAATGCGAAAAACGACCGCGGCCAAACAGCCTTGATGATCGCCTCACATTGGGGGGAGGCCAATGCCTCACGAAAGATCAAGGTGCTCTTGGATGCTGGGGCGGATCCAACAGTTCCGGATCGGGCCGGATTACTGGCCGAGGATCTATCAACCAGTGAAAAAATAAAGGCAATGATTCGCGATTGCCGCATCAAACTGGAACGAAGAGGTTTAGAAGAATCGATCCAGGTGCTTGGCGTCTATCCTGAAAGAAGTCGGCGGATTTAACTGCGACCGCTCGTCCAGAAAGTCTCATTTCTCTCTTGCACATTCCCCGATATCAACTAGGTTAAATAAACCAGTTTTTATCGGAGGATTTATGTTTGATTCACTCGAATCTCGAAAGCTTGCATTGGAGATCAAATTCTCCGACAAAGTTTTGCAGGAAGTCGTTCTCCTGGAATCCAAAACTTATTACGGAGAAGAAGCCACAAAGCGTTGGCAGCGATTTGCCCCGCCTTTCATTGTCGCCATGCCTCCCAGTTTAGAAGCTCTTGATGATTCCGTTTTTCGTGAATCCTATTTTAGATTCAGAAAGCATTCTAAGAAAAGCTATTTAGAACTAAAGGGAGAATTCGAATGAGCACACCTAAAACGAGTAAGGCAAAACCGGCCACTTCTAAAAAGTTTACAACGGGCGTTGATAAGCGCCAGGAATTGGTGGACCAGTTAATCAAAAAGATGGAAGAGGCGGTAAAGTATGAGACGCCGTGGTTCCAGTGCAATGAAATGCCTTTTAACCCAGAGACCGGAACGCAGTATCGTGGAATTAATGTGGTGTCTTTGATGATGGCCGGCTATTCGGATCCCCGTTTTTATACGTTCAAGGGGATGCAGGATGCTGCGGCGAAATCCGGATTGGAGTTGCATCTAAAACAGGGTTCCAAAGGATTGCCGGTGTTTAAGGCCATTCAAGTGCCAAGGAATAGCCCGGAAGCGAAAGCAGTAGGAGAGGGCGAAGACTCCAAGGATCCACAAATGATCTGGATCCAGAAATGTGCGGGTGTCGTCTTTAATGCCTCACAAATCGAAGGTTTACCTCCTTACGAACGCCAGCTCAATACCCAGTTCACACCTATTGAAGAGGCGGAGCTGGTGAAAGACGCCATGGTAGAGAAGTCCGGCCTGAAAGTGGAGCATCACACACAAGGGAAAGCCTTTTATATGCCTTCCCAGGATAAGGTGATGTTGCCAGAACCGGAACAATTCAAATCAACTGAGATGTATTATCGGACGATGATGCATGAGCTCGGTCATGCAACAGGCCACGAAAGCCGTTTAGATCGGACGATGAAGGGAAACTTTGGCGACGAGAAATATGCCTTTGAAGAGCTAGTGGCCGAGTTGACCTCTTACTTTACCGGGGCCGAAATCGGTCTGCCTTACGATGCCAAAACGCATGAGAATCACGCGGCCTATGTAAAGTCCTGGATTGGAGCTTTGAAAGACGACAAGACGTTTATTTTCAAAGCTGCGGCCCATGCCAATAAAGCCACTGACTTTCAAATGGATCTGCAACACGAGCTCAAGCAAGAACGGATGCATATCACACTGGTCTCTGCTGTTCGAGCTCATGATATTCCCGCTGTTGATCAGATCCTCGCGAAGGGGGCTTTTATCAATCAACCGGATGAATTTGGGAATATCGCGCTGCACCATGCCGCGGAACTGGGGGATCTCAATATGACGGCCCATCTGATTGAAAAGGGTGCGGACATTATGAAGATGAATCACGAGTCGATTAGTCCCGAGGATCTGGCTGTAAGGGGCCGGCATATGCACGTAGCGACGTTGTTTCAACAAGCGCTATGCGGTGAAGGCTATGAAGTGGCCCAGGCTCCCATAGGCCGTAAACAGGCTCCTGCACAAATGACTACAGAGAAGCCGGTGGCCCAAGCACAAGATCCGAGTGCACAGGTCAAAGCTCCGCCCTCGATGACACGTCCTGTTGTGGCCGTTGAGAACACGGAGCCGGCCCGGGCAAGGGGTGGATACGAGCGATAGAGTAGACACCACTTGTCCAAATAGTGCCTCACAGGCATTGACAGCCTTCATTTTTCAACTAGGTTAAATCCATGCTCAACATTGAGCACATTTAAACCACAAGGAGAAACACAATGAAGAATATCTTATCAATGGCCGTATCCGTGATCGTTCTGGCTTTGTCGAGCAATGCGATGGCGGCCGAAAAGGTCGCTCAAAATGAAGTTCCTCAAACCGTTCAAATGGTGGCGAATAAAGTAACTGAACATTTTTGTCCTGCCAAAACTCATGTCAATGAGATTAAAAACATTAATTTTGGTGATAACCAATCCATTTGGAAAGTCACGATGTCCAGTGATAAGAAGATGTCCGGCGATTGTGGGGTTGCGATCATTAACTTCAACGGTCTGGTTGCTGAGCCAATTGCTTACCAAAAAGCAGTCATTTTGAAGAAGTATTAAAAAAGTCAGTCCGTTTTCTCCTGGCCCCGTTTGAATTAACGGGGCTTTTTTACGCCTTCAATAATAGAACACCACTCGTCCAAAAACAGCACTCAAGCTATTGACAGACGCCTTTTTTCAACTAGGTTAAATCTATGCTCAAGAAGAGCACAGATAAACCACAAGGAGAAACAAAATGAACAAACTTTTAAAAACGTCTTTGGCCGCAGCCGTATTGGCGATTTCTTCAAACGCGATGGCGGGAACAGTCACTTTTAAAGCCGGAACGCCTCAAAGCGTAAAAGCATTGGCTCATCAGTTAGGGGATGAGTATTGCCCTAGTTATGATCCTGCCGGCGTTACAAACAATACCGTGGTCTCCATCAAGAAAGTAAAGAATTTGAGCGCAGATCAAACAGTCTGGAAGCTCTCCATGTCAAACGATCCACACGGTTTCGGTCTTCGGCACGTGGTTATCGATGGTAAGTCATTGGCATTGTCTGACTTTGAAGACGAGGACTGCGGTGATGTCACAGTGATGTATTTTGCATCGACCGATACAGCCGAATACAAAAAAGGCAACAGCCCAACCGTTATTTCAGATTCAAGGACTCTGGGTCAACTGCGTAGCAAATACAGTCTTACCAAAGCGGAATAAGTCATGTTCACAATCATAGGGGAGTTTTTTAAGTGTAGCGCTCTTGTTCTTGGCGGCTCCTTTGTGATTGCAAGCATCCTGGATTTTATCCCGATGCGTAGCAGCATAAAAATGTTCTTAGCACTGTTTAGCTTTTGTTTGCTGATTGGGTTGGCGATGGAGTTCGAAAATTTGTTGGGGTGGTGGTCATTGATGGCTTTGTTGTTAATCCCAGGATCTTATCGAATGCAGCACATGTTTTACAACAATGTATTTCGTATGCGAAGAGAAATGGAAGAACTAAATCAAGGAATTCAATTAAACGAAAATAAAAAGAAAGAGGAAAAATAGAATGAATACATATATGCAAACTGTAATCCAAGCCTTTCCGATAGCCATCGGATTAGTTGCACTCATCTCTGCTGTTCTTGAGTTGTATACCCTGTCCGAAGAAAAAAAGTTGTTCATTACATTCGGAATCATCATTCCAGCATCACTTGTATTCAAAGAATACCTGGCTCAAATCGGGTGGTGGTCCATGTTGGCCCTGTTGCTGGTCCCGGTGGCCCTCTTGATCATCTACAAGAACAAAGACTTTATCGAAAGAAGGAAGTGGGATGCTGAAAACAAACCCTATTTTGATGAGATTTCGAATCTTGAGTTGTTGACGGAAGAGGAATTGGCAAAGCAAGGAAAGAGCAAGGACGAGATTCTTCACATTCGAGCTTATCTTCAAGCAAAAGAACAATACAGGGGGAAATAATATGTTTACGACTATCCAGCACTTAATTATCGCGATGTCCATGCTCTACAGCCTGTTTATGGTCATCGGTCTCGCGGTTTATTGTATCTATGAGCTCAGGAACAGGATAAGCCCAGCAGCATTTGGATTAAGTTTGGCTTCCCTATTTTGGGTAAATTTGGCCGGTGTTTCGATGGTCTTAACGCTTCCAACGGAGCAGATTGAGCATCTGTGGTTTTGGCCGCTGATCGCTTTAGGCTTAATCCCACTTGTGGTTTCACGAGTTGTTGCTATACCTATCCTTATTCAAATATTCGGAGAAAAATCATGATTAAGAAAATCGTTAAAGGCACAATCAACGAAGCGAAGAAGTTCGTGTGGTTTGATGAACACGTAAGGACTTTGAAGTGGATGAAGGGGATGGGAAAAGCCGTATTTATTCCAAAACCGGGAGATCCACGAGCCCTTCTTCATGAACCTGCGAATCGCCAGGCCTATGTTCAAAAGGCCAAAGAGGTGGGAGCGAATATGGAGAGGCAGCACAAAATCTGGAAGGTTTTGATGCTGAAGTCTTATATCGGGTTTTTCGCCTTCATTTGTGGCGGCTGTTTTGTTGCAACCAATTTCTCGGTGTTTTCCTTGATGACCGGAATTGGCACTATGTGTATTTTCGCGGGTGTTTGGTTTAACGGATCCCTCCTGGCGTATCAAATCCAACATCAACAACTCGATGGAGTGATGAACTGGGTAAGCACTCCAACCGAATGGTTGCCGGATCCGGTCTTTCATCCACTGACTGAACAGTAAAGGGGGCAAATCATGAAACTTCTTCTCTCCGTGATCATTCTGCTTTGCTCTATGTATGCGAGTTCGGCATTCTCCACAACCGATGATGATTTCTATGCCGGTGTTTACGGTGGAGATTTATCGAGTTTTGATTCGGGTGTGTCCGCCCATCGATTGAGGGAGGAGGCAATCCGTAATGATTTATTGATGATCGCTTACCCGTTCTTAATGGGTGTTGTTTCTAATGGAAGTTTAATCGCTCAACAAATGCTGGCAAAAAGAGGGGGAGGCCGCTAAGCGGCTTCCAAGAACTTAAAAAAGGGGAGCATAAATGATCTATAAATTCAACTCACCAGGAATGGTCAAAGAAAATAACAGTGTTATTTCTACTGAAATGCTTAACACAATATTGAAGAGGTTATCAGTCTTTACCCTGGTGATTCTGACTCTTTTTATCATCAGTTTATGCTTTGATGTGGTGCCATGGTCGAACAGTCACTTCAGAATTTACAGCGACTCACTTGCATCGCAGACATTCAATGCTCAACATGATGCGGTGCACCAACAAAAGTATGAGGCCTGTTTTAGGGGTTATGTGCAGCAATACAACATCGAGAATCCGTTAGAAAAAACTCCAACGGTTCTTTGGATTGAAGGGGCTTGTAATAAAGAGGCCAATATCCGCACGATGAGCAAAATATCGCAGGATATTAAGAATACCTCCAGCTTTACCCAGTATTACGATTTTATAAAAGCATTGGTCGCGTATGGGATTAAATCATGAAGAGGTTGGTGCTTTCACTGATTTTAAGCTCTCTATACGTGAGCGTCAGTGCCTCGCCACTTCCTATCCCGCCTAATGTCTGGGCCGCAACACAGACTCCTCCCTATACCCCAAAGCCGGCACCAGGAACGCCGGATCCGACCAGGCCATGGCTTGCCATGTGTTATGTGGATGAAGCCGCTTATGTGAATTGCCAATGGACCCTCGCCCTCAAAAAAGCGGAATGTGAAGCGGATGTTCAGAGAAGACTATTAGCGGGGCAGAGGGTTCTTTATGTGTGTTATGAACTGAATCCAATTTAATGAAGAGGTTGACGCCGCTCGTCCAATAAAGGGGGTTAATCTCTTGCACTCTTTAAAAAATAATATACGTTAGAAACGACAAATATAAAATCCGCCGGGGAGAAACACAATGAAAAGACTCTTCTTCACTTTGCTTCGCACTCCAAGCTTCTGGATTTTTGCATTTTTGTTTATGCCTGAATTGGCTCATGCCACTCCCGCGGATTTGTTTTCGATTCCGTCCGGCGATATTTCGAAGACCATGATTTTAGATAAGCTGTTCCCGCCCGGTGATGCTCCAGGGCCTTTTGGGGCCGTTGCTGCTGTGCTGAACTCTGCATTACTCATGGCTGGTGGGCTCATGATGACTTATATCTTGTCAGTGGGCACGATGAATACTGCACACGATGGAGAAGCTTTAGGAAAAAAATGGAGCACGGCCTGGGTTCCGTTTCGTATTGCTGGTGGTTCAGCGATGATGATGCCGATGGGGGTTAAAGGGTTTTGTGCTGCTCAAGTTGTTGTCATTTATATAATTACCCAAAGTATTGGCTTGGCCGATACGGTCTGGACGGCCTATACCCAGCAGGGCTTCGCACAGAGTGTTTTTGCAACAAGCTCGGTCCCGACCGACGATCTAAAAGTAATTGCACTTGAAATGCTCAAGTCAAATGATTGCATGGCCTCTCTTGAGAACTCCCGTGCTCATGGAGCACCGGATACCATGATGTCAATGGTTCAAGATCCCAAGATCGGATGGACTTACGGAAATACTCCAGACGGCGGATATCAGATTGAATATGGAATAAGTAATGATCCACGGCAGATCGCGATTTGCGGACATATTGTTTTAGATAAAAATCAACAGCTCGTGCAAAGCGGAGCGGTAGCATCGGATCAACAATTGGCAAACTTCCAGTTTGATTCACAAACACAAGCATTAGGACAAGTGCAAGACGAGTTGTGGCAAAACCAAAAGACAGAAATGGACTTGATGAATGAAACGATGGCAAAAACGGCGACGGCCTATGTTCTTCATCACACGCAGGTCATGCCCGCGGTCAATCAATCAATTACCGACTATCAACTCCACATTCAAATGGCCGCTGCTAAAAAGGCCAGTGATAATAAGTTGTTTAAAGAAGTGGCTAAGAATGCCGCCGCTCAGGGTTGGGTTGGGGCTGGACAATGGTATATACACCTCGCCAATTTTCAGCAAGGCTTGGCCGAAATTGTGGCACATCTGCCGAAGATTGCTCCGGTCCAGGATAAAGACGCACTAAAAATGCAATCTGTTCAATACGATTTGGAAAATTTAGAGAGCGATATTAAAAACGAAAATCTGGCCTTTGCTTCTGCCGCAAAGCAGGGGGCCATGGATCAAGGCGATGATGGAGCATGGTATGGTTGGGTGACTGACTTTGGCGGACATCTGACTAAACTTTTAGTCTCACGGGTTTGGCAAGGAAGTGCTCCCGGGAACTGGGGGAGTGCTCCTGTGAACCCCATTCTCGCCGCGCAGAGTCTCGGGAATAGACTCACTATTGCGGGATACTTTGTCCTTGGAATACCGGCCGCAGCCTCAATATTATTAGTTGTGCCTACATCCGTCGTAATGGTTCTATTGACGACCTGTGTGCCAATCGCAGCAATGCTCTTTACGGGCGGGGTGATGCTTCAATGGGTGATTCCATTCTATCCCATGGTGTTGATGACAATGGGTTTCATCGCATGGGTAATTTTAGTAATAGAGGCGTTTTTCTCTGCTTCGATATTTGCGTTTAGTCACCTTCATCCGGACGGTAATGAGCTGGGGAAAGCGGGTCACGGATACGGCCTTCTATTCTCACTTTTTCTAACACCCACACTCATGGTAATCGGATTTATTGCAGCAAATGTTATTGTTTCTCTTGTTGGCCCGATCATAAATGAATTATTCTCTTCAACGATGGACATGACGAGAGGAAACTATACGATGGGACCTATTTCGATCCTCTCGATCCTAGGGATTTACATCGGATTAATGATGGCCCTTATCCACCAATCATTTACGGAAATCCATCGTATGCCATCCCGCATCATGCGTTGGGCAGGTCTTGAGCAAGGTGCTATTAGTGGAATAACACAAGAGGGAGCAGGCCACGTTGAGAAGAGTCATACTGCTGTTGTGGGTGCAGTAATGCAAACGAAGGGCGGAGTGGGACGTGGGGCTCAAGAATTGAATAATGCGTTAACTCAATCAAAAGCCGGGACAAGAGGTGAAAAAACAAGAAGTATAATGCAGAGCGAGGAAAAACCAGAAGCAGAAATACCTCAACCATCACAACCAACAAATGAGTAAATAAATTATGTCAAATAATCCTAATGGATCATATGCAGCACTTTTAATATCGGAACGTGACGCTGAAGCAGCGGAAAAGGAATTGGCACAATCACGACTTAGACGTGCTACATCAAAAGCTGATGCACTTTTAAAAAAGTCAAAAGATTTGAACTTTCAATTAGCCATTCACAAGTCAAAAACAAAATCTTTACTGGACGGAATAAAAGAACATCTTCCCAAATTCGCTCAACTAATAGATGAACTCGAAATTAAGGCAAATAAGATTCATGATGAAGATCAGGAGTGGCTCACTAGAAGAAGGGAGTGGACAGATTACGAAATTGATAAAGAGGAACATGATCGTAGTAATCAAGAAAAAATCGAAAAAGCCAATATCCGTAGTCGATAAATAATCATTTTTCTTACCCCCAAGCCAGCCCTCACCCGCTGGCTTTTTTATTGTCTCCGTTCGTCCAAAATCACAGTCATCAGGTTGACAATAGAAGGGGATTTGGTAGGTTAGATGTATATCTTTGAATGTGTGAATAAGACTAAATATGGCTAAAAAAGTTGATCCTGAAGAACGATTAAATGTTCTCCGTAAAGCGGCTGCTGAGCGAGGGGGTGAAGTTCTGTCATCAACCTATTTAGGTAGTCACGAAAAGCATAAGTTTCGTTGTTCGGAAGGTCATGAATGGGAAGCTGTATTTGGCAGTGTTATTGGGAAAAAAAGGACTTGGTGTTCTAAGTGTGTTGGATTATCTGTAGATCCTGAAGAACAAATGGCAAAGCTTCGTGAAGCTGCTGCTGCTCGTGGAGGAGAACTTCTTTCAACTGAATATATTAATGCGTTATCAAAATATCGCTTCCGTTGTTCAGAAGGACATGAATGGGACGTTCAGTTTGGAAGTGTTATTAAGAGAAAATCATGGTGTCCAAAATGTTCTGGAAGGTCTGTAGATCCTGAAGAACAAATGGCAAAGCTTCGTGAAGCTGCTTCTGCCCGTGGAGGAGAACTTCTTTCAACTGAATATATTAATGTATCATCAAAATATCGTTTCCGTTGTGCAGAAGGACATGAATGGAAAACGACATATAGTAGTTTTACTGGGAAACTGAAGCCCTGGTGTCAAAGATGCGCTGGACAATTGGTTGATCCAGAAATACAAATGGCAAAGCTTCGTGAGGCTGCTGCTGCCAGAGGGGGAGAACTTCTTTCAACTGAATATATAAATAATTTATCAAAATATCGTTTCCGTTGTTCAAAGGGACATGAATGGGACGTTAAGTTTGGTAATGCTATAAATCAGAAAACATGGTGTTCTAAGTGTGCTGGACTAACATTAGACCCTGAAAAACAAATGGCAAAGCTTCGTGAAGCTGCTTCTGCCCGTGGTGGTGTAGTTTTATCCACGGAATTTATAGGCACTAACAAAAAATATCGCTTCCGTTGTGCAGAAGGCCATGAATGGGAAGCTACATTAAATAGTAAGGTTGGGGAAAAAAGAACCTGGTGTTCTAAGTGTGCTGGACTAAAAGTAAATCCAAAAGAACGAATTAATATTCTTCGTGAAGCTGCTGCTGCTCGTGGAGGAGAACTTCTTTCAACTGAATATATAAATAATTTATCAAAATATCGCTTCCGTTGTTCAAAGGGGCATGAATGGGAAACAACATTTAATAGTGTGGTATCCAATAATAATTGGTGTTCTAGGTGTGCTGGAATTTCTGTTGATCCTGAAGAGCAAATGACAAAGCTTCGTGAGGCTGCTGCTGCACATGGTGGTGAATTACTTTCAACTGAATATATTAATGGGAAATCAAAATATCGTTTCCGTTGTTCAAAGGGACATGAATGGGAAACATTATTAAATAGTGTTCTAAGAATTAAATGCTGGTGCCCCTCCTGCAACCTCAAAACAGAACCCCTCATCCGCAAAATACTGGAAATTCATTTCAAAGCACAATCAACAAAAATTAAGCCTGATTGGCTAAAAAATCCGGCTACCGGGAGAAACTTTGAAATTGATATTTGGTTTGATAACTTTCCATTCGCCGCTGAAATACACGGCAATCAACACTTCGAAGTATCCCATTATTTTAAGAAAACAGAAGCATCGCTTATAAAACAAATGGAGCGTGACCTCTGGAAAGAATCACAAATCGTGCAACAGATCGGTAAGAAGAACTTCCATCCTATACCTATTGGATACGATCAAAACGGAAAGAAGAAGGACACCTGGACCTCCCCAGAGATGATTTCTCACATCAACTACTACACCGGGCTAAACATTCCACTTGATCTAGAGATTTAACCTTCCCTGGCATTTTTGTTACCCTAAATCCCGGCCCCGGGATCTCTCAGAGACGAGATCATTTTCCAGCCTTCCCAAAGTATTAACGATCCGTTCAACACGGCGAGGATCACTCGGATCCGCTGGCAAATCCTTTGCCAGTTCTTCCAGGGAAGAAGAGTAGACCATCTTATGTTTCAACAAGGCTTTGACAAACTCCAGGTCCTTTTCCCGGCTTGCAACGAGTTTGGATAAAGCCAAGTCTTGAACGCTGATGCAATATCCAACCGATTTTTCACCTTCAATACGAGTTAACCGCTTCTCCCAACCATTAGGTAAAACTGAAGTCGTGGGAGAAATTCCCTGGGCATAGTAGCCAAACTCTTCGTGAAACTGTGACTGTTCTCCAATAGCCCCGTCAATTAGTTCCCACTTGTCTGGATCTTGAAGCGGGTAAACATCTGCTTCCATCGACCGGAGAAAAATACCAGGCGCGTTTGGATACTCTCCCAGGATCGATTGGCTCCCGACAATCACGAATTCATATTCATTCGAGATTTCACTCGAAGCTCGAAGAATGTGTTCCAGTTGATCACGCGTCATGATGTTCCATCCAGATTTTCATTCGTTCATCCTCCGTCAAAATTCCCGCAAACGGGCTCGACGATCTTAATCGTTGAGCTTCATCCGTTTCACTCAGAAGAAACGCACATAGATGATCCAAGCCTTTATCAATGTGGGTGAGCCAATCTTCAAGATACGGTTGAGGATATTGATTCTGTTTTTTCCAACGGCGAATATTTCCCAGAGCCTTCTTAATCAAAGAAGGATCTTGTCGCAGCTTCTTGACGACCAGTCGATGGTATTCAAGGCTTTTGATATCGGATCGTAAATAGAGGGCCATAACGCAAAGATAAAGCATTGCTTTTAAAAGTCAATCAACAGTAGCACCGCTCGTCCAGAAACAGGCTTCCCGCCATTGACATACCGAGTTTTTTTGAGAGGTTAAAACCAACTCAAACAAAAACTTAGGGAATGAAATGAGCGAGAAAATAAAAACAAAAGGGAATGATAAATCCAACTTAACCAAAGCGAAACAAGCAAAAAACGATGAGTTTTATACTCAATTTGAAGACATCAATAATGAGCAAATTGAAGTCAAGACTAGCCCACCCCCCCGCCCATTTGTGAAATGGGTCGGTGGAAAACGACAGTTATTAGACACGCTACACGCTAACGCCCCTATTAAATTTGGCAGATATTTTGAACCCTTCATCGGCGGAGGTGCTTTTTTATTCTCTCAACTGCCCGATAGCGCAACAATTTCCGATGCTAATCCGGAACTCATCAACTGTTACCAAGTGATTCGTGATGATGTTGAAGCGCTTATCAGAAGCCTTCAAACGCACAAGAATGAAGAGACACACTTTTATGCTGTGCGTGCTAAAAAACTCCCCAAATTAACCGCCGTGCAACGGGCAAGCCGATTTATTTTCCTTAATAAAACTTGCTTCAACGGACTTTACCGGGAAAACAAAAGTGGGCAATTCAATGCACCATTTGGCCGGTATGAAAATCCTAAGATTGTGGACAAGGAAAATCTGCGAGCTATCAGCGAATATTTGAAAACAAACGATGTTGACATTTATTTCAGCGGCTATCAGGACGTTTTGAATAAAGCTCGGGCGGGTGATTTTGTATATTTTGATCCACCTTATGCCCCAATGACCAAAACAGCTAGCTTCGCCAGCTATGTAAAGGGTGGATTTGGATTGGATAACCAGGCAGAACTTGCAAATGTATTTGCTGAACTTACGAAAAATGGAGTGTCGGTGATGTTATCGAACTCCAATACTAAAATCATTCACGATCTATATAAAGGTTTCAACATTAAGACCATTTATGCGACCCGTTCAATTAATTGTAAGGCCGGCGGTCGTGGTAAGGAAGCGAATGAAGTTTTAGTTACAAACTACTAAAAAGGGTCTGATATGGCTCTAAATGACGAGGGTTGGAATGAGATTTTTACCAAATTGCCGATTGTTGAGTCTGTCAATGTTCACGGTTATTTCGACATAACCGCAGATCAGATAAAAGAGTTCTCCAAGCGTGAACCTCGCTTGATGGCAAAGATTGATTTTCGTGAACACATTCCGTCAGTAATGAGTAAAGAGAATCTGGCTATTCTCGCCATAGCCAATGGCACATACAGAATAGGCCGATTCGACCCATTTATTAATATTAATCCCGTCTCCATCGTAACCCCTTCCAGTTTTGCATTCCCCGGCAACATCATTACCCTCAATCCGCAAAAGTTAGCGCATGAATCGGCGGCACTGGATGCAGCGCTGGTATCCGGCATACTTAATAAAGTGTTTGGTGAAGATGTGGCACTTACGATTCGTGGACGTTCCAGAAGTCCAAATTTTGTCTTCCCTCTTAATGGGATTAGCTTCCCGATATCTGGAGTGCAAATCGAGGTGGACGGAGGTTATGAGGGCACCACAACCGTAAATCTTGTTGAGGCCAAAGTTGGACCACGCGACAATATTAGTGTGCGGCAACTTATATACCCTCAATTGGCATGGGAAAGCATTATTGGTAAGAGAAAAATTGTCAAAACATTTATTTGTTTCTACCAGGAGCCAATATTGCGATTTATTCCTGTGATTTATGCTCATGGCGTTTGTAATGCCGATCACAGCAATGAGTTAGCCTTTATCCTGGAGCCGTTCGCCAAACTTAATCTAAGCACAATACAGGCTAATCCAAGTGCACCTTTTCCGGTGCTTGGGGTTCCATTCCCGCAAGCTGATAACTTTGATACCGTGTTAGCAATGTTCAGTATTATTGTGAACGAAGAAAAAATATCCAAGGATTTACTCTTGCTTGAATTCGATCTTATGCCAAGACAAATCGCTTACTACAGTGATGCATTACGGTGGATGGGGTTGGTTTCAATAAAACACAGTATTGTTAGCATTACCCCCGAAGGAAGATCGGTTGCAGCACTATCCCATGCAGAGAAAATAAAGCGGTTGGCTGAGATTATATTTAGTGAGCCGATCTTTAATCATGTATTACGCAAGCCAGGACAAGAAATGCCTACACGGTTATTCGAACGTTGGAGTATCAGCGGAACTACACCTGAACGCCGTTTGAAAACGGTTCATTCATGGGTTAAATACTTCGAGGCCTTTTCAAAGCAAGAAAACTTGCGGTTATAGATTTTAATAACCCCTATATGGTATTCAGTGCAGCAGTTTATCACCGCTCGTCCAAATAGTGCCTCCCAGGCATTGACAGTCCAATATTTTCCACTAGGTTCAAGAATGTAATCGTATTTTTAACTTTTACATTCTATTAACTCAAAAAAGGAAAATAACATGAAAAAAAGTCTCTCAGTTTTAGCCCTGGCATTGATCGCTGCGGCTTTTGCCGGATCCGCTCATGCTGCCGATAAAGGATTTTATGCAGGGGCAAATTTGGGCCGTGCCAATAGTTCGATCTCTGGCTTGACCTCGATGACCTCAGACACGGGTGTTTCATTTGTTGGGGGTTATCAGTTCACGCCTTACGTGGCCGCTGAAGTTTCCTACAATGTCCTGGGAAACGTTGTTGAAAGCGCAGCCAATCCAGGAAATATCGCTCTGAAAGGAGTGAGCGCTTCAGTGGTTGGGCTGTATCCAATCAATGATCGTTATACCGTCCTGGGCCGGCTGGGTGTATCTCAAACGTCGATGTCGGTTCCCGGCATGAGCTCGATTGGTCGAACTGCCTTGAGTTATGGGGTGGCCGGTCAATACAAAGTGGACGAAAAAGTGGCTGTCCGCGTGTCATATGATATTTACAGCGTCGGCGATACCGTCAACGTTCCAATCGGACACACAGCTTTCCTCTCAACCGGGGTGATCTTCAAGTTCTAAACGATCTGCTTTAATTAAAACCCAGGCGTCCTGCTTGGGTTTTTTATCGCCTGAAAAATGAGTAATGGAGTAATGGTGTAAAAGTGCCGTGGTGTATGGGTGTAACGGTGTAAATACACCTTCTTCCATTTTTAATTACTTCTTGCAATTAAAAACAAAACGCGCCTATATTAAAAATAGATTTATGCACTTTGTATAAATCCGTTTTTACAAAAAACAGTCAAATCCCCTTTGGGGCGTGTATTGCAGCAAACAAAAGGAGAAACAAAATGCAGATGAAATCGAACGCCTTTAAAAAGCAAGGTCTGATCCTGATCTTGTTATCAATGGTTGGTCTAATGTTGACCGCTTGCGGCGGGGGAGGGGGTGGTGATAGTGGAACCGCGTCCACTCCTACCGGAACTCCAGGGACCACGGTAGCAACGGGCCCAGGCGGCACCAATGCCACGGGTCAAACGGGATATAGCATCTATGTTCAAGAAGGGGCCGTAACCCAGTCCGGATCCACGATCACTAGCGTGGTGAACAGTCTTTTGAATTATGCCTCGTTCGGCACGACGGCCACGACTCCCTACAATGCAAGCTCAACGTCTTTTTACTACAATGATTTGGTGTCGGATGCCGCAGGGAATTTGTGGGCCGCACAAAACTCAATCAGTAGTGGAACATCCACAGCGATTGTGAAGTTCCCAGGAGCGAACACAAATCCAGCAACCTTAACTCCAACTTCTGTCATTACGCTGCCTTCCAATGTGGTGATCAGTTCAATGGTCTTTGATAACAGTGGGAATCTTTGGGTTGACCAGGACAATACCAATGACACGGGCGCTTCAATCGTGGAATATACAGCGGCCAGTAGCTTTGCATCGACCGGCACGACCATCACCTATTCAACCGCGGGTGGCGTTTCGGGATGTAGTCATGCCAATTTAGCGGTAGCCCCTACCGGCACGACGTATGCCGGCAATCTGTATGCTTATGAGGCCTTCAATTCGGCGGGTCAATGTGGCAAGAAGATGGTGGGTTATGACGCCGCGGGCACAGATGTTGGGATTAGTGCGGCGATGGTTACAACAAACTGGCTTCCCAATCAAAATCCTTTGGCTGTGGATCCTACCGGGAACATCTGGGTGGCTTCGGCTTCAGTCGCTTGCTCCGGCTGCACGTCCGTTACGGCAACGCTTAAGGAATACAGTCCAGATACGGTAAGTGGGGCATTACTGCAAACCATCAACATCCCGGGTAATCCTTCAGGCCTGGGAGGCGAGAATGGCGCTGCTCCCGTATTCGATAGTAAAGGGAATCTCTGGTTTACCACTTCAACGGGAAATATCTGCAAAAGTGGAACCGTAAATAGCATTTATGAGCTTCCCGTCGGCACCACGACACCTGTTCTAGCCTATGCTTCATCGGGCTCTTGCAATCCATTCTTTGGGGTGGCGGTCACGCCCGTCCTGTAGAAGTTTCACGTTTCTTATAAAACCCCGCCGTTTTTATTTTGGTGGGGTTTTTCTTTTATTTATTTCATTTTTAATTGGACTAAAAATAAAAACTAAGTTTTAATGCTGCATCGGTGTATTGGAGTAAAAACGCTTCGGTGTAAATACACCCCAATCAAAAAAAGGATCCGGTGAATGAAAACGATTTCCATCATCAATCAAAAGGGGGGCGTCGGAAAAACGACGTTAGCCATTCACCTGGCCCGAGGTCTTCAGCTTCAAGGCAATCGCGTTTTACTGGTGGACTCGGATCCCCAGGGTTCGGCCCGGGACTGGTCGGCATCGGTGGAAGATCAGCCGGTGCCTGTAATTGGCTTGGATCGTCCGTCCCTGGACCGGGACATCCAAAAGCTCGGCCATGAGTTTGATTACATCATCATCGACGGGGTGCCGTCTTTAATGAATATGTCCGTGGCCGCGGTCAAAGCCGCGGATCTGGTCTTGATTCCAATCCAACCGTCTCCCCTGGATATGTGGGCTTCCTCGGAGTTGGTGGATCTCGTGCAACAACGGCAACAGATTACCGATGGAGGCCCCCAGGCGGCGTTTGTGCTCAATAGGGTAGTGAAGAACACCCGATTGTCTGGAGAGGCTAAAAACGTGTTGGAACAGTCCGTTTTTCCCTTGTTTGAGACCATCATTCATCACCGCCAGGCTTACTCTTCTTTACTGAAGAATGGCAAAACCGTGTTCGAGGGCACGGATCTGAAAGCCATCCTGGAAATGACCGTCTTTGTCCGCGAAGTGGTGCGTCGTGTGACTCAAACTCAGCCGGCCGCATTAGCGGCATAACCTGGAGAAATGAAGATGCAGAACTCATCCTTGACCCTACAACGGCCGGTCCCCAAAGTGAGCCCGCGTGTTGAAAAACTGCTTCAGAAAGAAGAAACGGCCAGGCTCAATTGCAACATCCCGGTGTCGCTGCACATCCAGTTTCAAGTCAAATGTGCGGAAACGAGACGCTCCCAGTCGGCCGTGGTGATCGATCTGCTGGAGAAGTGGCTAAAGGAACAATAAGATGTTGCAAAAGAGGTTGCGAGGCTGCAACGTCCAATACAACATTTGAGTAATGGTGTATGGGTGTATTGGTGTAAAAGGGGATTGGTGTTTCTACTCACCTAAGCTGATATGACGCTCCTACCCAGGTTTAATTCCGGCGTCTATCAGTAATTTATAAGCTTCTTCAACTTTTGCCAGATTCAGAATATCGATAGGTCGATCTCCAGAATATGTAATTCGCAAATCATGAAGATGAAGTTTAACTTTATATTGATCAAGTAATGATGGGTCTACGCCGGCCTCAATCAAAACCCGAACACACTCTGGGCATTTATTTTTGAACGCATAAAATACAGCATCCAAGCCTTGTGTTTTAATATCCGAACCTTCCGAAATGAGCAACTTTAATATATTTGAATGACCTTCAAAAGCCGCAATTTGAAGAGGAGAACAAGAACCTGGATTAATCTTGGCACCAGCTTTAAATAATTCCATCACTATGGATATATCACCATATTCCACTGCCCTAAAAAGAGGGGTAACACCACTCAAACCCACCGCCTGATTTACATCTATTTTATGGTTGATTAATGTTCTAACTAATAAATCAAAATTTTTATCACTACCACGTTCTGTAAAGATATAAGAAAGAGCATTTACCCCACAATAATTATCTAGCTCCGAAATATCAACTCCGGCTGCAATAAGGACCAGTGTGCAACTATAATGACCTTCATAAATGGAAATCCAAAAAGGGCTAGTTTGAAAAACGCCTTCGCTTGAAACACTAAGATCTTTCAGGTTAATGTCAGCGCCGTGATTAATAAGATATTTTACACACTTAGGCCAATTGTTTTTTACAGCATATGTCAAAGGTCGATCACCATTCTTATTAAATTGGTTCACATCCATCCCTAGGGCAATCATTTCCTTGAGATCCTTCAAGGCATTTTTATCTGTTTTTGCCGCCATTTCATCTTCCTTTGAGTAATGGTGTAAATGAGTAATGACTCCATTATGCCAGTGAAAAGGCGGGGGTGGCCCGCCATAACAGCTTAGAGTTCAGAGACTTTCTTAGGGGTGAAATAGAGGTCCAATTCGGCTCCGTTCTTAATGAGTTCCACGATTGAAATATAACCCAGTTCTGCACCAAAGCCCAGATCGGCTAATCCATAAGCTTGGTGTTGTTTGGCTTCGCTGTCCTTTTCGATGATCCACCAGTTGCATCCTCCAATGAAGTAATGCAGCGTGGCCTTTTTGTCCTTCAAGCCGTCTGTTTCGTAAATCTTGGGCATGTTCTCCACTTGATTTGCCAGCTCTTCGAGCTTCTTAAAGATGAACTGTTTTTCTTCGGATCGGCTGATTTCTTCAATGATGTCCAGTTGTGAATAGCTGATGAAGCCCTTCAGTTTTGCAACAAAGTTTGTCGCATCCCGTCTTGTCAGTGTCTTGATGTCTGAAAAAACCTCCAGGACGTTTGAGCTCGGGGTGTGGGCCTCGCCCACGGGTTGAAGGTTGGTATTGAAAGAATCGTTTGAGTTCGTCATTTGTAGCTCCTTGTTTAGGTTTGTGCGGGTTGCCCCAGTCCGTTATCGCTCGACCTCAATTGCGTCTCTCCTGGCCTCTTATGAGGCTTGTTGATGACGTTTTTGAGCGGCAAAAGGCATGACCTGATTTCAGAGAGAGCCAAGATCGCAGTTCGAATGGTTTTATCGTGAGAAACGATTGCAGGGATCCCCGAAGGGCACACGGATTAATCGTGGGTCGGAAAGAAGGGCGAGACTTTTGTGCTGTTAGCTCAATGAAGAAACAAGAAGGAGGGAAAGCAAAAAGCGATAAAGAATGGGGTTTGCACTGGGAACAAGGCGACGATCCCCAAACGGCTTTTCTTTCAGCAGTCCGGGGATGTTGTCTCTATTTTTGGCTGTGTCCGTAAATAGTGTTGGTTTTATGTAAACCGTTTGATTTCTAAAGCGTTATTAGATTAGGCTCAACAAACAGAAAAATCAATGAAAATCCAAGATTTAAAACGGGTTGAATCTTTCATCGCTGGTATGACGGCCGCAGAGATTGCCACAATCCAAAAGGTCGTTTCCAAGCCCCCGGCGTCAGACTAGTTGTCGCCTCAAAAATTTAACTTTGAGGTGTGGAGGCAACAATGGGAACACGATATTCAGCAGCATTCATTGAGCAGGCGTTATTCAAGGTATATTCTCGTGGCCAGCGGTCGGTTAAGTCGGTCTCGGAAGAATTGAACGTCAACTATCACACGGTAAAGAATTGGATGAAAAGGAAAGAAGTGAACGCGGTTGGTGTGGTGGCGACAAAAGAGCGCCGCCCGCAGGACTGGAGTGCTGAGCAGCAGTTGATGGCCTTGCATGCAACGCATGGTTTGT
>Ga0307375_10000478_pt1 | contig 50033 bp, 46 predicted proteins | sample TR1MG_FD_202531 | JGI IMG/M metagenome (GOLD analysis project Ga0307375, IMG submission 202531) | Soil microbial communities from Risofladan, Vaasa, Finland - TR-1 | ecosystem: Environmental > Terrestrial > Soil > Coastal area > Acid sulfate soil | place: Finland: Risofladan, Vaasa | collected...
GGGTGCGATCTGTGACCTGTCCCGCAAGTTGACCGCAGGCGGCGTCGATATCGTCCCCGCGTGTACGCCGCAACATGGTCAGCACCCCGGCGTTCAGCAGCTGCGTCTGGAAATCGTGGATCGCATCTGCGCCGGAACGTTCGAAGCGAGTCCCCGGAAATGGGTTGAACGGAATCAGGTTGACCTTGCAGGTCGGCAGCTTGCGCATCAGCTTGATCAACTGGCGGGCATGGGCAGGCTGGTCGTTGACACCTTTCATCAAGGTGTACTCGAAGGTGATCGAGGTGCGTGGCTTGCGTGCGATCCAGCGCTGGCACGCCGCCAGCAGGTCGGCGATCGGGTAGCGTTTGTTGAGCGGCACCAGTTCAGTGCGCAACTCGTCGTTGGCCGCATGCAGCGACACCGCCAGCGATACATCGATCTCGGCCGAGAGCAGGTCGATCATCGGCACCATGCCTGCGGTCGACAGGGTGACGCGCTTGGCGGCTAGGCCGAAACCAAGGTCGTCGCGCATCAACTTCATCGCCCTGACCACGGGCTCGAAATTGGCCAGCGGCTCGCCCATGCCCATCATCACCACATTGGTGATGCGGCGATTCTGATGGGTGACGTTCCCCAGGTATTTTGCCGCCACCCACACCTGACCGATGATTTCGGCGGTGGAAAGATTGCGGTTGAAACCCTGCGCCCCGGTCGAACAGAACTGGCAGTTCAGCGCGCAACCGATCTGCGAGGAAACGCACAGCGTGCCGCGCGTCGGCTCCGGGATGTATACCGTCTCCACGGCGTTGCCCTTGTCCATCCCCAGCAGCCACTTGTGCGTACCGTCGGTAGCCGCCTTGTCCACCATGGTTTTCGGCGCGCCGATGTAACAGACATCGGTGAGCTTGGCACGCAGTGCCTTGCCCACGTCGGTCATGTTCTCGAAGTTGTCTTCCAGGTCATGGTAGATCCACTTCATCACCTGCTCGGCCCGATACGGCTTCTCGCCGATCTGCGTGAAGAAGTCGCGCAAACCCTGACGATCGAAGTCGAGCAAGTTGACCTTGGAGGAACTGGCGACAACCTGGTTCAATGGGTAGCTCTTATTGAAGAGTGCGGCCACGGATGGCCGCGTTTTGATCTTCGCGTTCACGGATGAACGCACTGGTTTTGAAACGTGCGGCCACGGATGGTCGCGTTTTGATCTTCGCGCTCATGCATGAACGCACTGGTTTTTGAAACGTGCGGCCCTGGATGGCCGCTTCTTGATTTCCGCGTTCAAGGGCGAATGCAAAAAATTACCTGGAAAGCACGTCGGTCGCAGCAAAGAAGTAGGCAATCTCGCCCTTTGCGGTCTCGACCGCATCGGAGCCATGCACGGCATTGGCGTCGATCGAGTCGGCAAAGTCGGCGCGGATCGTGCCCGGTGCGGCTTCCTTCGGATTGGTGGCCCCCATCAGATCGCGATGCGCCAGCACGGCGTTCTCGCCTTCCAGCGCCTGGATCATCACCGGGCCGGAAATCATGAAATCGACCAGTGCCTTGAAGAACGGGCGCTCGCGATGTACGGCATAGAAGCCCTCGGCCTCCTGCCGCGACAACTGCTTCATCCTGGCGGCAACGATCTTGAGACCGGCCTTTTCAAAACGTGCGTAAATTTCACCGATGACATTCTTGGCAACGGCGTCGGGTTTGATGATCGAAAGGGTGCGCTCAAGCGCCATACGGGTCAGCTCCGGAAAGACGGATTCATGAAAGATAGTACGAACGGCCTGGCCGCCAGATGGACCAAACTTCACAAGAATTGCGGGTTTAGCCCACCAAAGTCTGACAGATCCTAGCTCATTCGCAAAGATCCTGTTGCCTGCAACAAACGATTGTTTGACGGCCGAGGAGTTGTCCGCGTATGCTCAAACGATCGTTTGAACACGTTCGGCAACCCATCAAGATGACCCCTCACCCGAACAACGTCGGCACAACCAAGGAACGCATACTCAGTGCGGCCGAAGTGCTGTTTGCCCGCCGCGGTTTCGACGGCGCCTCGCTGCGCCAGCTGACCGCCGCCGCAGGGGTCAACCTGGCCGCGGTGAATTACCACTTCGGCTCCAAGGACAAATTGATCGAACAGGTGTTTCGTCGTCGGCTGGACGCTTTGAACGCCCGCCGGCTGGATGCGCTGTCCAGGGTGATCGGTACCGACAACACCACGCTTGAAGATGTGCTGGATGCCTATATCCGCCCTGCGCTGGAACTTTCGCATGACGACAATGGTGCACTGTTCATGCGCGTGCTGGCCCGGGCGTTCGCCGAACACGACGACACCCTGCGCCACTTCCTGTCCGAGAACTACGGTCATGTGATGCGTCAGTTCACCGCCGAGTTCGCGCGCTTGCTGCCGCAGTTGAGCAAGCCGGAGCTCTACTGGCGCATCGATCTGGTCACCGGCGCGCTGACCCACGCAATGTCCGGCTTCGGCATGATCCAGCGCAAGAGTGGCGTCAGCGAGAGCGTGCATCTCGAGCAGACTGCCCAGCACCTGATCCGTTTTGCCGTCGCCGGCCTCAGTCATCCCTAGATCAGCCATTACGGGTCGGCAACGACCGTATTGCCCCATTCGTTCATCCCATTCGTCATCGCACCATCGGAGAAGCCAATGACCGCTGCATCATTACCCCAATCAGCGTTACGTATCCGCAAAGCCGCCGTACTGGGCGCTGGTGTCATGGGCGCGCAGATCGCTGCGCACCTGACCAACGCCGGCGTCGAAACCGTGCTGTTCGACCTGCCCGCGAAAGAGGGTCCGAAAAGCGGCATCGCGCTGAAGGCGATCGCCCACCTGACCAAGCTGTCGCCTGCCCCGCTGGCAGACAAGAACCTCGCCAGCGCAATCATCCCGGCCAACTACGATGAACATCTGGACCATCTAAAGGACGTCGATCTGGTGATCGAGGCGATCGCCGAGCGGATGGACTGGAAGCTCGACCTGTACAAGAAGATCGCCCCGCATCTGTCGAGGACCGCGATCATCGCGTCCAACACCTCCGGCTTGTCGATCAACGGTCTGGCCGAGGCGCTGCCCGAAGAGATGCGCCATCGCTTCACCGGCGTGCACTTCTTCAACCCGCCGCGCTACATGCACCTGGTGGAAGTGATCCCGACCCGGCTCACCGATGCAGCTGTCGTCGATGGTCTGGAAGCGTTCCTCACCACCACCGTGGGCAAGGGCGTTGTAATCGCCAAGGACACTCCGAACTTCATCGGCAACCGCATCGGCGTGTTCTCGATGCTGGCCGCGATGCACCACACCGACCAGTTCAAGCTCGGCTTCGACACCGTCGACGCGCTGACCGGCCCGGCCCTGGGCCGTCCCAAGAGTGCGACCTACCGCACCGCCGACGTGGTCGGCCTGGACACCATGGCGCACGTCATCAAGACCATGGCCGACACCCTGCCCGACGACCCGTGGCACCAGTACTTCAAGGCGCCAGTATGGCTGGCCGGGCTGATCGATAAAGGCGCGCTGGGCCAGAAGACCGGCGGTGGCTTCTACAAGAAGGTCGGCAAGGATATCGTGGTGCTCGACGTGGCAAAGGGCGATTTCCGCCCGTCCGAGCAGAAGCCGTCGGACGAGGTCGCCGCGATCCTGGCGATCCGCGACCCATCCGAGAAGTTCGCCAAGCTGCGCGCATCGAGCGACCCGCAGGCGCAGTTCCTGTGGGCCACGTTCCGCGACCTGTTCCACTACACCGCCTACCATCTGGCCGACATCGCCGACACCGCGCGCGACGTCGACTTCGCGATCCGCTGGGGCTACGGCTGGAAGCTCGGCCCATTCGAGACCTGGCAGGCCGCCGGCTGGCAGCAGGTCGCCGGCTGGATCAACGAGGACATCAAGGCCGGCAAGGCGATGAGCGACGCGCCCTTGCCCGCTTGGGTCACCGACGGCCGCACCGGCGTGCACGGCAAGGCCGGCTCGTACTCGGCCAGTGCCGAGACCGACAAACCACGTTCGCAGCATCCGGTCTACCGGCGTCAGCTGTTTCCCGATCCGCTGCTGGGCGAGAAGTTCGACCAGGGCACCACGGTGTGGGAAAACGAGGGCGTGCGGCTGTGGACGCTGGGCGACGATGGTGTCGGCATCCTCTCGTTCAAGACCAAGATGAACACGGTCAACGATCATGTCCTCAACGGCGTGCAGGAGGCCATCAAGATCGCCGAACAGCAGCTCAAGGCGGTAGTGATCTGGCAGACCGGCGAGCCGTTCTCCGCCGGCGCCGATCTCAAGGGCGCGCTGGGCCTGCTGCAGGCCGGCAGGATCGCCGACTTCGAGAAGATGGTGGAGAACTTCCAGCGCACCAGCATGGCGATCAAGTTCTCGCTGATACCGGTGGTCGCTGCCGTGCGCGGCATGGCCTTCGGCGGCGGCTGCGAGTTCCAGATGCATTCGGCGCGCACCGTGGCGGCGCTGGAAAGCTACATCGGCCTGGTCGAGGCCGGCGTGGGTCTGCTGCCGGCCGGCGGCGGCCTGCATGAACTGGCCGTGCGCGCGGCCAAGGCCAACCCGGGCGATCCGTTCGAGGAGCTGAAAAAGGTATTCGAGACCATCGCGATGGCCAAGGTCTCCACCAGCGCCTTCGAGGCGAAGAACCTCGGCCTGTTGCGCGACAGCGACGTGGTCGTGTTCAACAGCTTCGAGCTGCTGTACGTCGCCAAGCAGGTCGCCCGTGCGCTGGCCGAGAGCGGTTATCGCCCGCCCCTGCCCGGCCGCAACATCCCGGTCGCCGGCGATGTGGGCACCGCCACCTTCAAGGCCTCGCTGGCCAACCTGCAAGCCGGTTACTTCGCCTCGCCGCACGACATCGACATCGCCACGCGCATCGCCGACTGCCTCTGCGGTGGCGTGATCGAGCGCGGCTCGACCGTCGACGAGGAATGGCTGCTGGCGCTGGAGCGCAAGCACTTCGTGGCGCTGGCGCAGACCGAGAAGACCCAGGCACGCATCGCCCACACCATGACCACCGGCAAGCCTTTGAGGAATTGACGAGGTCTCATGCGATCCGCATCTCCCACAGCCGGCATCCCAGCGAAAGCTGGGACCCAGTCACATCAAGCCAAACCCAATGACACTGGATGCCAGCGTTCGCTGGCATGACGATCAATAACCAAGCCCGTCGCAGCTGAAAGCGCGACGCCACGGAGCAGAAAAATGACCAAGCAAGTGCAAGACGCCTACATTGTCGCCACCACCCGCACCCCGGTCGGCAAGGCGCCGCGCGGCGTGTTCCGCAACACCCGCCCGGACGACATGCTCGCCCACGTGATCCGCGCCGTGATGGCGCAGTGCCCGGGCATCGATCCGCACCGCATCGGCGACGCCATCATCGGCTGCGCGATGCCGGAGGCCGAGCAAGGCATGAACGTGGCGCGCATCGGCGTGCTGCTGGCCGGCCTGCCCGACACCGTGCCCGGCGTCACCATCAACCGCTTCTGCTCGTCCGGCCTGCAGGCGGTGGCGATGGCGGCCGACCGGATCCGCCTGGGCGAGGACGACCTGATGCTCGCCGGCGGTACCGAAAGCATGAGCATGGTGCCGATGATGGGCCACAAGATCGCGATGAATCCGGCGATCTTCACCGACGAGAACATCGGCATCGCCTACGGCATGGGCATCACCGCCGAGAACGTGGCCAAGCAGTGGAAGGTCTCCCGCGAACAGCAGGACGCGTTCTCGGTGGAAAGCCACCGTCGCGCACTGGCCGCGATCGCCGCCGGCGAATTCAAGGAGGAGATCAGCCCGTTCGCGCTGGATGACCATTATCCCGACCTCGCCACCCGCGGCATTGTCACCGACAGCCGCCGCATCGACACCGACGAAGGCCCGCGCGCCGGCACCACGCTGGACGTGCTGGCCAAGCTGAAGACCGTGTTCCGCAACGGCCAGTTCGGCGGCACCGTCACCGCGGGCAACTCCTCGCAGATGTCCGACGGCGCCGGCGCCGTGATGCTGGCCAGCGAGAAGGCCATCAAGGAATACAACCTTACCCCGCTGGCGCGCTTCGTCGGTTTCTCCGTCGCCGGCGTGCGGCCGGAAGTGATGGGCATCGGTCCCAAGGAAGCGATCCCGAAAGCGCTCAAGCAGTGTGGACTCAACCAGGATCAACTGGACTGGATCGAACTCAACGAGGCCTTCGCAGCGCAGGCACTGGCCGTGATGGGGGACCTGAAGCTCGACCCGGCCAAGGTCAATCCGCTCGGTGGTGCGATCGCGCTCGGCCATCCGCTTGGTGCCACCGGCGCCGTCCGCATCGCCACCCTCGTGCACGGCCTGCGTCGCCGCAAGCAGAAGTACGGCATGGTCACCATGTGCATCGGCACCGGCATGGGCGCAGCGGGGATTTTCGAAGCGCTTTGACCGTTTCGAGCAGCACGGGAAACCGCCACGGCGCCGCAGCGATGCGGCGCCGTTGTTCGTGATTGCGGCCAGCCATCACCGGGAAACGGTTCGCCGTGCCCAGCCCGCGACACTGAACGTACCGACGGCTCAGCGAAACAGCTGCAGCAAGGCCCAACTCACCAGCAGCGCGAAGTAACCGGAAATTCGCCAGAAACCCGCTCCCAGCACCGGCTCGCCGGTCATGGGAGAAGATGGGCTGAAACGGCGCGCGAAGTACTCGGGGAAAATCAGCTGCGCCGCTGCCAGCAGTGGCATGAACTCGACATAGAAGGCACCCCTGCCGGCCCTCCAGATACTGGAAGATGCGGCAAGATCCAGTCCTGGCAACCAGCGCCTGAGGTGGACCAGCATCCCGAGCCACAGCAGCACCACAACGCCACCGATCGTCCGATGAACCATGATTCCCGAGCTCCGCTGCCGGACCATGAGTCCGGATTCCGTTGAGACATCCCTGCGCCCGTGGATGGTCGAAATTTCCTCGGCACAGGCCGCCAGCGCCATTTTCATGAATGCATGATACCGGCCGGCGGCGGCGGCTCGCCAACAATCAAGATACCGGATGCCATTCAGTCCGGATGTGCGCAACCCGCGTCATCCCGCGGCCGATGTCCCGGTTGCGCCGCGGGCCTAGCGTTCGAACGCACCCTCGATGCGCCGATCGGGGATCAGCCACAGCAACGCCACCAGCACGTAAAGCAGTTGCCCGGCCCACGGCCGCCAGAACGTCAGCGCGATCCCGCTCAGATACAGCAGCGGCGAAAGCTTGCCTTTCCAGTCCGCACCGATCGCGCGCAGGAGCAGCGAGCCGGCTCCCTCCGTCGCGACCAGGGCTTGCTGCAGTATCCAGTAGGCAACGGCAGCCATCAGCAGCACCGTGCCGTACACCATCGTCGGCGTGGCGGCGAAGTGATTTTCGCCCATCCACGCGGTGGTGAAGGGGAACAGCGACAGCCAGAACAGCAGGTGCAGATTGGCCCAGAGCACCGATCCCGAAATCCGGCGAATGGTAGCCAGCAGGTGATGGTGGTTGTTCCAGTAGATACCCACGTACACGAAGCTCAGCACATAGCTGAGCAATACGGGTGCCAGCGGCACCAGCGATGCCAGTGAATGCCCGGCCGGCACCTTCAGCTCCAGCACCATGATGGTAATGATGATCGCGATGACTCCATCGCTGAATGCCTCCAGCCTGCCCTTCCCCATGTGACGTCTCCAGGTTGACGCACGCCCGTCGTCGATCGGCTGCCAGCTTGCCTGATGGCTGGCCTGCTTGCACCGTGGTAGCACGCCCGGGACTGAGATGGGCACCAGTGCGGCCAAGCGGGCGTGCCCACCGTTTCATCCAGCCACGGATTACCGCGGTTACTATCCGTCCTTGACCGAGATATCACCAACACCGAGGGAGAAACGACATGACAGACAAACATGCAGGCACCTGCTTCTGCGGCGCTGTAGAGATCGAAGTCACCGGTACCCCCGAGGCAATGGGCTACTGCCATTGCAGTTCCTGCCGCTCCTGGTCGGCCGGACCGGTGAATGCCTTCACCCTGTGGAAGCCCGAGAACGTCAAAATCACCAAGGGTGCGCAATTCATCGGCCATTTCCAGAAGACGGAAAATAGCGACCGGCAGTTCTGCAGGCAATGCGGTGGACATCTGATGAGCGGTCACCCGACGCTCGGCCTGACCGACGTCTACGCAGCGACGATACCGAGCCTCCCCTTCATACCCGGTGTCCACGTGAACTATGCCGAAACCGTACTGCGAATGAAGGACGGGTTGACCAAACTGCGAGACTTCCCGGCTGAACTGGGCGGATCCGGCCTGACCGTGCCCGAGTGACCGCTCCGAAACCGGGAAGCGGACGGTCAATCGCCGACAAGGCGACAGAGGGTTCAACGACCGTCCCCTTGTCGGCAACAAAAGGTAATCTGACGCCGGTTTCGGCAGGGCACACCTCATGAGCAAAGGCACTCACGATTACCAGAGCGATCCGCGCAACGAGACGATCCGGATCAGCGTCAACGGCGAGCTGCGGCCGCGCAATGAGGCGCAGGTGTCGGTGTTCGACAGCGGCTTCGTGCTGGGCGACGGCATATGGGAAGGCTTGCGCCTGCACGACGGCGGGCTGCCGTTCCTGGATCAACACCTGGATCGTCTGTACGAAGGCGCGCGTGCGATCGACCTCGACATCGGCCTCGATCGCGAGCAGCTGACCCGACGCATCGTCGACACGCTGCGCGCCAACGGCATGCAGTCCGACGTGCACATCCGGCTGATGGTGACCCGCGGCATCAAGGCCACGCCGCATCAGGATCCGCGCTTCGTGATCGGCGCCGCGACCATCGTCATCATCCCGGAATACAAGCAGCCGCTGCCGGCCACGGTCGAGCAAGGCATCCGCCTTTTCACCGTGCATGTGCGGCGCGGCGCGCCCGACGTGCAGGACTCGAAACTCAACAGCCACTCCAAGCTCAACTGCATCCTCGCCTGCATCCAGGCGCAGAAAGCCGGCTATGACGAAGCACTGATGCTCGACCCGCATGGCTTCGTGGCAACCTGCAACTCCACCCATTTCTTCATTGTGCGACGCGGTGAGGTGTGGACCTCGACGGGCGACTACTGCCTGGGCGGCATCACCCGCGCCAACGTGATCCGGCTGTGCCGCGCGCATGGCATTCCGGTGTTCGAGAAGAACTTCAGCCTCACCGAGGTCCATGGCGCGCAAGAAGCCTTCGTCACCGGCACCTTCGCTGGCGTGGTGCCGGTATCCGAGATCGATGGCCGCACGATGGGCGACGGCAAACGCGGCCCCATGGTCGAGCGGCTGCAACAGCACTACATGGATCTGGTGAAAACCGAAAGCCGGTCGGAACCCCGGGTATGAGCTCGCCGCGCGATGGCCTGCGCATCGCCATGTGGTCGGGGCCACGCAACATCTCCACCGCGATGATGCGCGCCTGGGAAAACCGCGAGGACACGGCCGTCATCGACGAGCCGCTGTACGCGCACTATCTGCTCGAAACCGGCGTGCAGCATCCCGGACGCGACGCGGTGATCGCCGCGCAATGCAGCCACGCGGCGGAAGTCGCGGCGATGCTGACCGGCCCGATTCCGGACGGCAAGCCGATCTGGTACCAGAAGCACATGACCCAGCACATGCTGCCGGGCATGCCGCTGGACTGGCTCGACGATGTCTGCAACTGCTTCCTGATCCGCGAACCGGAAGCGGTGGTTGCCTCGTTCACCATCCAGCGCCCCGACGCCGCCCCGTGGGAACTCGGCTTCGAACAGCAGACGCGACTGTTCGATCATGTTTGCGACCGGCTGGGCGCCGCGCCACCGGTCATCGACGCGACCGACGTGTTGAAAGATCCCGCGGGCATCCTGCAGGCACTGTGCACGCGCCTGCGCATTCCGTTCAGCCCACGCATGCTGCACTGGCCACGCGGCCCGCGCGCCAGCGACGGCGTGTGGGCACCGCACTGGTACGCCGCGGTCGAGCGCTCCACCGGTTTCGCTCCCTGGCGCGAGCACGAACTCAGGCTGACCGCCTTCCAGCGCGGGCTGGCCGAACAATGCCGGGGGCATTACGAAAGGCTTGCTCCGCACCGACTGACCGCTGTGTGCGCGCCAGCGCCGCGCTGACGGCATGGACCGCCGATCCTGTTCCGGAATTTCCCGCGCGCCGTCGCCCTCGATGGAGGTATCGCCAGCATGCCAGGCGACATCCGGCAGGAAGATGCACGCCATCCCCTGATCCGGCCTCTGCCGACTTGTTGCCGGACGGGAAACCTCAGCCCACACCCTTCTTGTAGATCCGGCCGTTCTTGATCACGAACGCGATCTTGCGGGTGTTGTGGATATCGTGGGTCGGGTCGGCGTTCAGCACCACCAGGTCGGCGCGCTTGCCGGGGGCGATCGTGCCGCGTTGCGCCGACTGCCCCATCGCGGCCGCACTGATTTGCGTGGCGGCACGGATCGCCTCGATCGGCGTGAAGCCGCAATGCTCCACCAGCAGGGCCATTTCCGTGTGCACCAGAGGCAAGGCATTCAGATCCGGTCCGTGCGCATCGGCGGCGAGTCCCGAACTGTCGGTGCCAACATCGATCAATACCCCGTGCTGGTGCGCCAGCCGGGTCACGGCATAGCTCCACGGCATGATGCCGGCACCCACCTTCCCGGGATCGTGTTCCGCCTCCTGCTTGAACGGCAGCAGCGTCGCATCGAGTATCGTGCCGCGCTGCTTCATCGCCTTGAACAACGCGAGGATCGGCGGCGCATCCGGCCGGATGTGTGCGAAATCGCCCATCGCGCGCACCCGGTAGTCGTCCGGCACCTTCGGCGCCGCAGCCCAGACCAGATACGGGCTGTGCGACAAGGTATCGGCGCCGGCGGCCACCGCATCGGCCGGCGACGCCGGGAAAATCGTCGCATGCGTCCACACCCGCAGGCCCTGGCGATGCGCCTCGGCGGTGATCCTCGTCACCAGGTTCGCGGGCAGGTTCGCGTACAGCTTGAGCGCGGTCGCCCCGGTGCCCTTCGCTTCGGCGACGGCGAGCGGGATGTCGGTGGCTGCGCCGATCGCCTGCATCCATGGCGCAAAGCCCAGCCGCTCGCCGGCGGAAGCTTGCTGCGCGCGTGCGTCTTCGGCAAAGAACGTGGGTCCGGCCATCAGCGCCACATGGTAGATGTCCGGCGACGCCAGAGCATCCGAGTTCGCCTCGTACGCGAGATAGCCGATCAGGCGGTCGTCGCCCGCCATGTCGCGCACGGCGGTGACGCCGCCCTGCAGCAGCGCCCGCAAATGCGGCACGTAGTGTGCGAAATCCGGTTCGGCACCAGTGAGGTGCACGTGCGCGTCGATCAGACCGGGGATGACAAAACGCCCGCGGAGGTCTTCCACGTGCGCGCCTTTCGGTGCCGCCCGGCTGCCGTCCGGATAGATCGCTGCGATGTGCCTGCCGTCGATCGCGATCGTCATGCCCGGCTTCGCTGGCGCTCCGGTGCCATCGATCACCGCGACATGTGTCAGCAGCAAGGCCGGCGCGGTGGCGAACGCCGGCGCGGCCAGTGCGGACAACATCAGCAGCGCCAGGCGCTTCATCAACGTGCTTGCAGACATGTGCGCTTTCCCCTGGTGCGTGTGGTGCATGGCTGATGCACCTTGAAGTACGGCATCAGAATGCTGTTTCACGGAAAGTGCAAGCGCCCCCTGCCGGTCCCCCGGCGGCAAGCATGTTCACCTGACGAGAAAAGGCCGGGCGGCTTCGCCCCCTTCGCACCGTCCCGCTCGTCCGATGGCGCCATGGCATTCAGCACGGCCCGCTGGCCTGCGCTCGAACAACAGCGTCAGCAGCCCGGACGCCACCCCTCATTATCGTTCGCATGCCCCCTTCCCGCGCGCCCGCGCCAGGATCCCGGCGTGAACGCCATGCGGATAGAACCCCTTCAATCCGCCCCGCCAGCTGGGGTCAACCTGCCTGGAGATAGTGAACCCGACACCGGTTTCTCCCATCGCGCGAGGTGTCGCCAGCAGACGGTAACCGTGTATCAGACGCGCAGTATCAGACGCGCACGGGCAAAGGCCGGGGCCTGCATGGTCCCGGCGCTTCTTCGCGGCTACCGCATTCGTTCGCGCTGACTTTACTGGTAACTCGACCCGCTGGTTGCGGGGGCGGCACCACCAGAGGTTGTTGCAGGTGCCGGGGTGGGCGGTGGCGGAGTCATGGGTGTGGGAGCTTGTGCACTCGCCGCACTGCCGGGTGTCTCGCCCGAAGACGCTGGCGCCTCATCGTGCTTGCCGCACGCCGCCAGCATCAGCATGGACGCGATCAAAAATCCCACTGTCACTACTTTTTTCATGAGGGTATTCCTTGCGTGATTTGGGTGCGAGCGCGGCGATGCTGCATCTTCACGGCTTACGTTCCACGGCAAAGCCATACATGACACCGCGCTCGCCCATGCGACCCTAGCGAACCAAATGTGAGTTTTCCGGAGTGAATGCATGAAGACGCCTTCACGTTCCCGAATGGCCCGTCCGGGCCAGACGGCGCCAGCCGACTGACCACGTCTACTTGCCTGCAGTGTGCCCCGCTTTCGGCCGTCACATCGCGGATTCCGGCAGCATGGAAGACGGCGACGTGGGCTTTCAGCGACGACTGCTCATGAGCCGAGGCGTCGACGAAATGCACGCTGGAGACCCTGCGTGGCGTTTCATTGATCTTGGTCAAATACGCCTCGCGGGGGCGGTCGAGAATTCGTGTGCCAAAACGGCGTCTCACCACCTTTCGGAGATTTCCCATGGACAAACCAAACGCTCTCATGCGAGGCACAACGCTGGCACATCGACTTGTGCGACGTGCATTGCCGCTCGCGCTCCTGACGCCACTGCTTGCCTGGGGCGCCGTTCCCGCCGATACGCAATGGCGCACCGTGGCAAACAACGGGAACTTCATGCCCTCGACGTCATGCGTGCCCAGTGCGCCCGCACCGACGTCGCCGCCATGCCGGTTCTTCAACAGCTTCAACCAGCCGTCGGTGAATACCGAAGGCCTGGTGGTGTTCCGCGCGCGCAGCAAGGGTGGCGAGAGCCAGGGCGAACCGCTGCAGGGCGTCTACACCCGCGACATGTCCAAGAACGGCCCCAAGAACGGTCCGATCGTCCGCATCATCGATCGCGACACGCCAGTGCCGCAGCCGAACAACCGCGGCACCACGTTCCGGGAAACACCGTCGTTTCCGCGCATCGACATGAACTCGCCCACCGTGGTCACGCGCGGCAATCACCCGCCGGTGTGGCAGGTGGTGAACGAGGCCGGCGAGGTGGTGGAGCAAGCGGGCACCAACGGCGTGTACGCCAACCCGTTCGACGACGTGGTGACCGCCGAAAGCCGCCTCGGCAGCGTACCGGTCTTCTCCTATTTCCAGGTGCCGGAAAGTCCGGGCACAGCCTTCGATATCATCCCCGGCTCGCCGGCGATCACCCATCACGACATCATCGTGTTCAAGGGCAACTACACCGTCGGTACCACCAGCAAGACCGGGGTGTACTACCGCCAGCTGATGAACGCACCGTTCCCCATGACCGGCCAGCCATCGCTGTACCCGGCCAGCGGCACCCTGCCGACCGTGCTGATCGCCAACACCGACAGCTACATCCCCGGCACGAGCACGCATTTCGGCTCCACCGCGCCACCCAGCGCCGCGGATGACCAGGCCGTTTTCGTCGGCCTGGACAACGAGGACCATCCCACGGCGGGCGGTATCTACCTGGTCACACTCGACCAGTCGCAGCCACCGCTGCAGCCGCTGGTCCGGATCGGCGACACCGTTCCCGGCGAGGCGCCCTCGGAACATTTCAGCCAGCTCGGCGAGGGGCTGTCCTTCGACGGCCGCTTCGTGGCGTTCTGGGGTGCGTGGGGGCAGGAAACCCAGTCGCTGCTGCTGCGATGCCCGCAGGACGGCAATGCGGACATCATCGCCTACTGCAACCGGCAATACCCCGACGGGCACACCGTGCAGACCCTGGTGCACCAGGGCATGTTCGTGCATGACGTCGTGCTCGGGCAGACCTGGGCTCTCGCCAAGTCGCCGACCGACTTCACCACCTTCGTGTACTGGAATTTCTCCGGCCACGTGCCGGGCTCCACCACCGAAGAGGACGGCGAGCCGGCACGCTGGCGCTCCACGGCGTTCGTGGCCGTCTCGCGGCCGGCCAACAAGGGCCAGTCGGCCAAGGGGATGTTCCACGTCGCCTTCAAGGCCGGCACCGGCACGCTGGACAACGGGGCGTACTTGAACCCGGTCGACGGCATCTATGGAGAGAGCGGACCCGCTCTGTCACCGATTCGCACTCTGGTCGCCACGGGCACGGACGGGACGCTGCTCGATCCGCAGGCAGTGGACCCGGACACCGGTGCGGCCCTGCCTGTCACCAGCGTCGGCATCGAACGCGACGGCTTCCGCGGCGACGAACTGGTCATCAATGCCTCGATGGCTACCGATGAAGCGGGATGGGCGGGTATTTACCTGACCAACGTGCGCTGGTGAAAGGCGGATGGAAGCCCAGCGATGGGCTTCCATCCGCAGGGTGAGCGGGCGCCCGCCGCCGCGGCTGGCCAGTGTTCGAAGAAGCATGCAGGAAACCCTTCGGGCAACACGGCAAGCACCCAGCCAGCCGCGCACGCCTTGCCCGTGACCATGGTTCCACGGGCAACGCACCGGATTTTTTTTGACCAGGCGGCAAAGGTGAAGTGGTCAGGCTTACTTGACTATGGAAAGTGAGCCTGATCCCGGTTTGGCGCGGCTGACCGCCAACAGCGCACAACCCCTCAACCGGGCCCTGTCCGCTCAGTTGACCTGCCGCGAGAAAGCAACCCTGTCCCTGACGTTTCCTGCCTATTGGTCAACGCCTTCGGCCAGCAGCGAAGCCACCTCGTGCGGCAGCAGCTCCTTGCTGTAGTCGGACTTTGGGTTCAGCACAAGCGCAGCTCCTGCCGTGAGCTCGAACAGCGTACGCGCCGGCAACAGCAGGTAGCTCATTTGCCGCGTAATCGACCGCTGCAGGACCGACAGCGAGCTGAACAAGGGCGTGACGGGCGAACCGTCGCTGCGCAACCAGCTCTGGATGGAGACGCGCACCTCCGGTTGCAGGGGGACCGCGCCGTCCTCATCCTGCACGCTGTCGCCTTCTTCAACGACGGAGCTGCCGATGACATAGACCTCGGACTCGAGCAGCTCGCGGTAGAAGTCCGCGAGGCTGGACGGATCGGTCACCGCGACCCGCAACGCATGCTCAAGCGAATTCTCTTCAACAGTCATGGATAACCCTTTTCGTGATCGGAACCTTGCGAAACCCCGGAGAATCCCCCCCGTGATTTCTCCCCGTCCAAAAGTACCTCATCATGAGAGAAAAAGGCCCAGTTCGAGCCATCCTCCTCGCCATTCGTCACGCCGTCGGCAACTCGTTCTTTCACTCTACGGACTGATCCCCGCAAGAACGATCAAACGCTGCAGTTGAGGCTGCGGTTACCCTGTACCGGTCGATTCCACCGCCGGGTTTCAGGCATGGCCGCTGCCGAGAAAGCGCTCTGGTTCATCGAGAGCCATTACAGCGAGGAGCTGTCGCTCGGCCGCATCGCCGAGGTGGCCGGGGTGTCGCCGTTTCACCTGGCGCGGCTGTTCCAGGTGATGACCGGCTGTTCGGTGGTGCGCTACCTGCGCGCACGCCGGATGACCGAGGCCGCGCGTCGGCTGGCCGCTGGCGCGCCGGACATCCTGGAGGTGGCGCTGGCCAGCGGCTACGGCTCGCACGAGGCCTTCACGCGGGCCTTCGGCGAGCAGTTCGGCCTGAGCCCGGCGAGCGTGCGCGAGCGTGGTTCCGTGGCCGGCCTGGCCCTGGTCGAACCCTGGCGCACCGCCGACGGCGCACGCGTGACGCTGGACGAGCCGCGCCTGGCACGCGACGGCACGCGCTTCATCGCCGGGCTCGGCTGTCGTTACACGCCGGACACCACGCAGGGTATTCCGGCGCAGTGGCAGCGCCTGCTGCTGCACCACGCGGCCTCGCTGCCGAAGCAGCGCACCGTTTTCGGCGTGTTCTGCAACAGCGATGACGAAGGCAGCTTCGAGTACATCACCGGTGTCGACATGCCTGGTTTCGCTGGCCTCGACCCCGCACTCAGCACCTTGCGGCTGCCGGCACGCGAATACGTGGTGGCCACCCATCACGGCCACATCTCGGCCATCCGCCGCACCTGGCATGCCTTCGTCGGCGACTGGCTGCCGCGCTCAGGCCTGCAGCTGGCCGACGCCCCCGAGTTCGAGAAATACAGCGCGGACTTCGACGACACCAGCGGCATCGGTGATGTCGAGATCTGGCTGCCCTTGCAGAGCTGACCCACCCACTTCGACATCAACACCGACGGGGACCGAATGACCGCACGTACCCTTCTCACCGCCCTGGCCGCCGCGTCGCTGGGTGTCTGCACGATGGCCCGCGCCGGCGCGGTGGGCGAGATCCACCGGGTGGCGCACACGCCCAGCGCGGCGATCCGCGATGCGCAGCACCGCGACGCGCTGCGCATCACCGTGTGGTATCCCGCCGCCGACGGCGTCGCCGAAACGCCGTTGCAGATCGGGCCGCCGGGCCATCCGCTGTTCGAGGCGGGCCGTGCCGCTGCCGATGCGCCGTTCGCGCCGGGGCGGCATCCGGTGATCCTGTTCTCGCACGGCTTCGGCGGCAGCGCCCGGATGATGGCCTGGTTCGGCACCGCGCTGGCCCGCGCCGGCGATGTGGTGATCGCGGTGGATCACCCCGGCACCAACGCTCGCGACCCGATCACCATGGCCGGCAGCCTGCTGGTGTGGGACCGCGCGGTGGACCTGCGCGTGGCGCTCGATACCGCGCAGGCCGACCGGCGGATCGGCCCGCACCTGGACCTGCAGCGCCTGGGCGTGGCGGGCTTTTCGATGGGCGGTATCACGGCCCTGCTGAGCGCCGGCGCGCGGGTCGATGTCGACCACTACATCCAGTTCTGCCACTCGCACGCCGCCGACCCGACCTGCGCGGCGCAGGCCGAGGCGCCCGATCTGACCCTGGCCGCCCGCGAGCAAGCCATGAAGACGCCGCAGATGGCGCCGCTGGCGAAACACGCCGGTGACGACTACGCGATCCCCGGCGTCCGCGCGGTGTTCGTGATGGCGCCGGGCGGCATCGAGGCGCTCGCCCCGGCCAGCCTGCGCACGCTGAACACGCCGACGAGCATCCTGCTCGGCGACGCCGACCCGGTGGCGCCACCGGCCAGCAACGGTCGCCTCGCCACGACCTTGCTGCCGCATGCCACCCTGAAAGTCCTGCACGACGTCGGCCACTACGATTTCCTCGCCGACTGCACCGCGCTCGGCCGGCAGCGGGAATCGCTCTGCCAGCACTTTCGCGTGCCGCAGCAGCGTACCCACGCCACCGCGATCGCCACCGCCGAGGCGTTCTTCGCGAGCCATCTCTGAAAGGTCGCGGCGGGCGGGCGTCATCCACGCCGGAAACTGGACATGGCGGACATGGCGGACATGGCGGACATGGCGTCAGGGACAATTTCGGTGTGGCCCGTTGGACGAGGCGTTCGACTTGCCACTGACACCATCGGTTGCGTCTCGGTCAGCGCAGACCCGGGTCGAACGCCAGCCCGATGCCAGGCATTCGCCGGCATCGAGCTGGCTGACCGCCTCATGCCTGAACTGCGCGACGAATCGCCGACGCTTGAGCATCTGGCGCCCCCCCGGCGGATCGTCCCCATTCCAGGATGTCTGCCGACCCCGGGCCAGCTCAATCCGAACCCGTTTTCCACACCGTTCTTTCAGGCATTCGCCAGCGCCGGCGCGTGCTTCCCAGTCGCCCCGGCTGGCCACGGATCGGCCCAGCCGGGAATGTCGATCAGACGCACGCCATGCCCTACCATCCCGATCATGCCGTCCGGACACGCGCCCGCATCGTCGAATCCGCGCGCCGCCTGTTCAATCGCCACGGCTTCGAACAGGTCACCATCGGCCAGATCATGGCCGCCGCCGGATTGACGCGCGGCGCGTTCTATCATCACTTTCGCAGCAAGGACGAGCTGTATGCGTCCGCTGTCGCGAGCTTCGTCGCGTGCAACCCGTTCGCGATCCAGACGGCCGATGCGGCGCAGAAGCTCCGCGACCCCCGCGAACTCGCCCGGTGCATCGGCCAGGCGCCAGGCGCTGGCCCTGCCGAAGGCGGAGTAGAAGTTGCCATTCCCGCAACCTTCACAGCTCACATCCAGCCTTCGTTTTCCGCATTCAGAGCTTCATGGCTCCCTTGCGCAGCCAGAGATCGATCAGGGATTTCTCGTAACGCAACGAGTCCCGATCGGTTGCAGAGGCGCGGCTGAGAAAGGCTGCGTCTCGCAGTTTGCGGTGACCCTCGCGCAGCACCTTGCCGTCGGCGCCGTACAAGGTGAAGTCCAGGTCGATGCGCGGCGGATAGAGGTCCGTGATGATGCGCACGTCGTCGAAGCGGGGGCCGCGCCAGGGCTCGTATTCGCCGGCACGGTCCACATCAGTCACCTCGATGTCCAGCCGCTGGCCTGGCGCCAGGATGCGCGAAGCACGCTCGGCGATGTACGCCTTGAGCGGTTTCAGATAATCGTCGGCACCGATCCGGTGCATCCCGAAACTGCGCTTCGCCTCGGTGAACTGCTGCGGATCCTTGTAGCGGACGTTGACGTTGTCCGGCAGTGTCGCCGCCCGCGCCACGACAGAAGCGAGGGCCACGCAGACGATGCACAGCAGGCGGGGCAGCGGGGAAGGTTTCATGGCAGTTCTCCCGGAGAGGAACAGGGTCCAAGTATACGTCCAGGCCAGAAAAGCAGGGCAGAAACCGCCCCATCAATCGACTTCCCCCGTCCCCATCAGGCTTCGGCCTTCCGACCCACCAGCCTAAAGACTTCGTGGGGAAACCACTGGCTCTGACGCCGGCTCCGCCAACTCGGCCAGCGTACGCTTGTCGAGCGGGATCGTCGCGGCCGCCAGGTTCTCGCGGAAATGCGCCAGTGACGATGTGCCCGGGATCAGCAGGATGTTGGGTGCGCGCGCCAGCAACCATGCCAGCGCCACCTGCATCGGCGTGGCACCGAGCCGGCGGGCCACGTTGGACAAGGCGTCCGACTGCAGCGGGGTGAAGCCACCCAGCGGAAAAAACGGTACGTAGGCGATGCCCTGGCGGCCGAGTTCGTCGATCAAGGCGTCATCCGCGCGGTGGGCGAGGTTGTAATGGTTCTGCACGCAGACCACGTCGGCGATGCCCCGCGCCTCGGCCACCTGTGTCGCGGTGACATTGCTCAGGCCCAGGTGCCGGATCAGGCCGCGCTGCTGCAGTTCCGCCAGCGCGGTGAACTGCGCCTCGATCGAGGCTTCGCTCGGCGCATGCACGCTGCCCATGATGCGCAGGTTCACCACATCCAGCGCGTCCACGCCGAGGTGGCGCAGGTTGTCGTACACCGCGGACGTCAGCTCGGCCGGGCTCTGCGCCGGGTTCCATGAGGCGTCGGCGCCGCGCACCGCGCCTACCTTGGTGACGATAACCAGGTGATCCGGATACGGATGCAGCGCCTCGCGGATCAACTGGTTGGTCACGTGCGGGCCGTAGAAATCGCTGGTGTCGATGTGATTCACGCCGCTCGCCACCGCCTCGCGCAGCACAGCCAGCGCGGCATCGCGGTCCCTCGGCGGGCCGAACACGCCGGGTCCGGCCAGTTGCATGGCGCCGTAGCCCATGCGGTTCACGGCGCGACCGCCCAGGGCGAACGTACCTGCATTCGTGAGGTTGCTCATGTCATTCTCCAGACCAGAGACGGCTGGTTTGCCGCCCTGCATACACTGTACGGATAAATCGGCTGCCTGATAATCCGGTGGAAGCGGCGGAGGGTATGGGGGCTGAGGTGGCTTGACGGCCTCTGGGGCGGACCGGATTCGACCGACACCAGACTCCGGCCTTTCACTGCACGGCTGACCGGGGCACCGGGCGGCTGCAAGCGGTTCCGATCCGATCGGTTTTTTCTAGCGGGCCGCCTGGTTCGGTGCTATTGCTGTCGTACCCGCCTTGCTGTCGAGGAAAGAGATGCCGGACCTTCCCCTGCGCTGCTCCATGGTTTCGGTGGTGGTCGTCCGGGGCGCCGGCGCGGACGCCCGTACCCTGCTCGTGCATCGCGCCGGGGCGCACCTGCACGGGCTGTGGACCAACGTGGCCGGACACCTGGAGCCGGGCGAAAAAGCCTGGCAGGCCGCCTTGCGCGAACTGCACGAGGAAACCGGCCTGCGCGCCGCGGCCTTGTATTCGGCCGACCGCTGCGAAACCTTCTACGACGTGCGCGACGAGTGCCTCGCCCTCGTGCCGGCCTTCGTCGCTTTCGTCGATGCAGGCGCCGAGGTCCGCCTGAACCACGAACACGACGACCACGCGTGGGTACCGTTCGCCGAGGCGATCGCGCGGATCCCCTTCGGCGGGCAACGCGATATATACGCCGACGTCCACCGCGAGTTCGTACTGCGGCCACCGCCGGACGCACTGCGCATGCCGTGCTGACCAAGCGTGGCTCGCCTCGATGGAACCCGGCATCTTTGTTTCCGTCAAAACCAGGTCAATATTCGACGCGATTCAACCGTAAAGACATTCGGAAACACGCGCCATATTCAGCGCGGCTTCTTGCCTGCAAGATGCTGTGCCAGACCATCGAGAACAATTTCCAGGCCCCCAAAAAACTCCTTGGCGGGGTCGACTTGCAGTGCGCTGCGCGCCGTTGCAGCCAGCAGCGGATAGTCATCGGGTGACAGGCTGGCCAGCACCACGGTGCCTTGGCCGTCAAGGGCTCCCAGATGCTGTGCCTGGAGTGCGCCGCTCACGTAGCTGACCAGCATGCGCAATGCGATCACCCGGGGCTTCCCTTGGAAGCCGGCCCTGGTCAAAGCGCGCAGCAGCTCCTCGGAGCAGCGCCTGACCGAGGGCGAAATATGACGATGGGCCATAAACAGCGGCACCGTCGCAGGATGAGCAATCACGGCTTTGCGGAAGCGTTCGACAATGCGGGTGATCTGTTCGCGCCACGATTTTTCCGCAGGCACGACCGGATCCACTGCGCCCAACACCAATTCCACGACATGACGTTCGAGCTCCTCGCGGTCCTTGACGTAACGGTAAAGCGACATCGTGCCGACACCCAGTTGGGTCGCAACCGTTCGCATCGAAAGCGCGGGCAAGCCGTCACGGTCCATGACGGCGAGTGCGGCACCGGCGATGTCCGAATGGCTGAGGGATTTGGGGCGAGGCATGGCTTGACAGAGTACACGATACGCCCATAAACTTTAGGCGTACATCGTACTCTATTGACGGAGAAACGTATGGAGAAACCAGCAATCGCGGACACCCCTGCGGGGATCGTGACCGAGTTCCTGCATGCCTTCATGTCCGGTGACATCGAACATGCCCGGCTTCTGGCCAGCGACGATTTTTCATTCCAGGCGCCACTGCAGCAGGGCCATGGAAACAGGCAGTCCTATTTTTCCGGCGCTGCGGCCAAGACCAAGTACGTCAAGGCAATTCGTATCCTGCAGCAGTGGGAAGACGGCATGGATGTGTCGACCTTGTACGAACTCGTCATCCACACTCCGAGTGGCATTGCCGCGATGCCGGTGACCGAATGGCACACCGTCGAAAACGGGAAAGTCACATCATCGTTCATGGTGTTCGACACGGGTGCGGCCGCCGCGGAATTGATGCGGGATGCGCTTGCTTCCGGGCACTGAGCTCGCCGAAGCTCGGTCGGATAAAATCTTAAGAAGTTGTCTCTCCCGTTGCGGGCGAACAGCGACCTGCTGCCCTGCGTTGAATGCGCCGATAAAGGACATCGTAGATGCCACCGCCCTCTTTGAACAAAAAACTCCTTCTCGTCGGCGCCTCCCGCGGCCTTGGCTTCGCCTTGGCGGAGGAGTACCTCAAACGCGGTTGGGACGTTGTCGCCACCGAGCGTGGTGCAAGCCCATCCAAACTGCACCAGCTGGCGGAGGCTAGCAACGGGCGGCTTGAGATCGAGACCGTCGACATCGTCCATCCGGATCAGGTGACCGCGCTGCGCGCACGTCTGGCATCGAGAAAGTTCGACATGCTGTTCGTCAATGCCGGCGTCAAGAATGACGATCGTGAGACGATCGCGGATGTTTCGACCGACGAGTTCGTGCGCGTGATGGTCACCAACGCCTTGAGTCCGATGCGCGTCATCGAAGTCCTGCAGGATGCCGTACTTCCCGGTGGCACGATCGGCATCATGTCATCCGGCCAGGGAAGTGTTGCCAACAACGAGAACGGACACTACGAGGTGTATCGCGGCAGCAAGGCGGCGCTCAACACGTTCATGCGCAGCTTCGCGGCCCGCCACGCCGATGATTCGAGAACACTGCTACTCATGGCTCCGGGCTGGGTGCGCACCGACATGGGTGGCCCCGAGGCGCGTTTGAGTATCGAGGAGAGCATCCCCAACCTCGCAAACACCATCGACGCGCAGGCGGGAAAAGCGGGCCTTCAGTATCTGGATTACCTGGGCCGACGAGTTCCGTGGTAAGTGGGAATCGTCGATGGCCCGGGAATACGATGACAGCCAGGCTCGACTGATCTTGACTGCGCGCGAGCGCTGCGCTCGCGCATCTGTCGATGACGAACGGAAGCTTGTGGGGGTCAGATTCACTTTCAAGCGGTACGTCGGTACCTGAGCCCTACCCCGTGTTTTCGCTTTCCCTCATCGGTCTCTGCCCAACGCAACGAGCTCGGCCACGACCGGAAAATGATCGGAAGGATAGCGCGCACCTTCGTGCGTGGTGATCGTCCGTGCGGCGCGCGTCCTGAAGCCGCGAGTCAGTATCCAGTCGATCCGCCGGTCGGGGTTGCCGGTGAAGTTGTGAAACGTCTTCGCCGGCCCGGATCGCGAGGTCGCCACGGCCCAGGCATCATGCAGCGTTCGGGTCAGTTTCGCGTACACGGGGGAGTCGGGGCCGGTATTGAAATCCCCGGCCAGGATCACCCGCGCCGTCGATGGCAGTTTGCCGATCCGCCGCACGATCTCGTCCGCGCTGAGCATGCGCGCGCGGACATCCTGGTCCCGGTAGGGGAAGTGCGTATTGAAATAATCGAACGTGCCGCCCCCATGGCGCAGGCGAAACCGCGCCCAGGTCACCATGCGCGGATACGGCTGGCCCCACGTCCTGCTTCCGGGCACATCCGGCGTGTCGGAGAGCCAGAAATCGCCGGAGCGCAGCACCTGCAACCGGTCGGTGCGATAGAACACGCCCATGTGCTCGCCCTTCGCACCGCCTTCCCTGCCCTGTCCAAACCAGGCATAGCCGGGAAGATGGGCGGCGATGTACTCGCCCTGCTCCTCGGTCAGCTCCTGGGTGCCAAGCACATCCGGATGCTGCGCCTCGATCACCCGCACCAGCAGGTCACGCCGATGCACCCACGCGTTCATGTCGGTGTCCACCGGCACGCGCACATTGAACGTCATCACGCGAAGCGCCACGCCGGCCCCGGCACTCGGCCCGGCCACGCCCAGCATCAGCAGGCAGAACAGCGTCAAACACCATTGGCGGAAAGTCATCACACACCTCGGGCAGGAAGCGACGTCAGGAAACAGCACCTGGGAGTCCGTGCGGCAACATCTGCACCGAACGCAACAAGGTGGCCAGGCCACCCCAGGCGATCTGCGCACCGATGCACAGCAGGATGAACGAGATCAGTCGCTGCACACCGCTGATCGCGTGCCCCGGCAGCATCCGGCTAAGCCGGGGCGCGTACGCGTAGCTGAAGAACACCAGTACCGCCAGCAGGATCGCCGCGACGAAAATTGCCGCATGCGTCAGCAGGCTGGCCTGCCAATCGTGGCCGGCGGCATGCGCGCTGAGCGTGAGCACCACCACGATCACGCCCGGGCCCACGGTAAGCGGAAAGGTCAGCGGGTAGAACGCCTGGCTCATCACGCTGTCGACATCGGGCCGGGCGGCCGGCGCATCGCGGGGCGACGGGTCGTGCGCATTGAGCATGCTCCAACCCATCGCGGCCAGGGTCAGGCCACCGGCGACCTGCAGCACTGGCAGGCTGATGCCGAAGAACTTCAGGATCAAGGCACCCAGCAGCTCGATCGCCATGATGAACCCGAGCATGCCCAACGCAATGCGCCAGGCCAGTTGGCGATAGACCGCGGGCGGCTCGTCGCCAACGACACCCATCAGGATCAGGGCCGAGCCCAGCGGGTTGAGTACGGGCAGCAGCGCAGCGAAGGCCAACGGCATGAAGCGGAGGGCAGCATCGAACACGGGCGGATTCTCCAGGGCATCATCCACGGTGTCGAGCGCACCGGCGACATGACGTTAGCACCACCGGACCCGATGGTTGGAGTCGACCGTTCGAGAAAGCGCGTCCGACAGGCTCCCAGCCTCCACGCAATGGTCGGCGCAAGCCGCGATTCACCGCCATCCCGGGAGCCAACCGGACGCCGGACCTTGTCCCTGCTACCTTTTCCCCGGCCTTTTGCGGCACGATCGACCGCTAGAATCGCGCTCATCCGGGCAACTCGCCGAATACGGGAGACCATCCGTCCATGGCATCGCTATCCACACCACCGCCGATCCCTGTCTCGACTTGCGGCAATTGCGGTGCACCGCTGTACGGAAAGTATTGCCACGCGTGCGGCCAGCCGGTCGAAGGGCTGGTGCGGCATTTCGGCAGCGTGCTGGGCGACGTGCTGGACAGCGTGCTCAACATCGACGCACGCATCGTGCACACGCTGCTGCCGTTGTACTTCCGGCCCGGCAAACTCACGCTGGACTACTTCGCCGGCAAACGCGCCCGCTACGTGACGCCGTTCCGGCTGGTTTTCTTCCTGGCGATCATCGCGTTCCTGGCGATCCAGCTCGCGCTCCGCGCAAGCTCCATCCTGCCCGTGCAATTCCATACGCCGCCCATTCACGGTGTCGCGATCAGTTCGACCCCCGTGGCAGCGACGCAGGACACCCATTTCGCGAACGGCGACATCAAGTTCAACGATCGGGTCGTGTGGAACCGCCAGACCAAGCCGTTGCGCGCCGGCTGGTTGCCCGGGTTCGCCAACGACTGGCTCAACGACGCGATCGAGCACGCCCGCAACAACCTGCATGACATGAATTCGGGCAACGCGGCCGAGGCGAAGGCCGCAGCCTGGCGTCTCATGACCGGGATGTTTGCGGTCGCGCCGCAGGTGCTGTTCGTGCTGCTCCCGGTGTTTGCGCTGCTGCTGAAGATCTTCTACGTCTTCAAGCGACGGATGTACATGGAACACCTGATCGTGGCCATGCACAGCCACGCCTTCATCATGCTGTCGCTGCTGGTGCTGGTCGCGCTGGATCTGCTGCGCAGCGGGGTCGCGCCCCATGCCGCCTGGCTCGGCAGCCTGCTGGGGTTGCTGCATGCCGCTGCGTGGCTCTGGATGCTCGCCTACCTGCTCCTCATGCAGAAGCGGGTGTATCGGCAAGGGTGGTTCATGACCTCGCTGAAATATGGCGCCGTCGGCATTTGCTACAGCGTGCTGATCGGATTCGGCATGGCGTTCGCACTGCTGATCAGCCTCGGCAGTACGTGAGCCGCCCCCTCCTTTACCCCTTTACTCCCCCCTTCGCGGCTCGGCAACGAACATGCACCGCTGGCGCCGGCGCGTGCGGCGTCAGCGGCTTCGGTTCCATGCCGTGCGCCGTGCCTGCACGCGACAGACACATCTGATCGCGCGACTTGCAATAAAACACACGACCGTTGCCAGGCTGAAGCAGCTAGCCGACCGGCTCGGCTCGCGCCAGGACTTGGAGGTCATGCGCAGCCTGCGCCACGACCTGCCCGATGCCTCGCTGCCTCGTACTGAGTTGCACAAGCAAGTTGCCGCCGGTCGGTGTCGGCGGCCAGTCACTAGCGTCCCCGTTCACCGATCGAAGCAGCGGTGTCGACTTGCAGCGGCGTGAATTGCGCCGGGCTGGCGCCACGGCGAATGCCGCAATTCAAGCCATTTCCGCGGCATCCGCCGGTTGCCTACGCCAGCGGCTGGAAGGTGAATCGCGCGGGCCGGGCCACCAGCACGTCGCAATGGGCGGCCTCCAGAATCCATTCGGCAACGCTGCCCAGCAATGCGCTGGAAAGCCCGGACCGTGCGTGCGTACCGAGCGCGACGATGTCCGCCTGATGAGAGTGCGCCCGGGTCAGGACAACCCGCCTCGCGTCTCCGTAGGCGAAGACCGTGCGCCACGAGACTCCCCAGGGAGGCAGTGCGGCCATCACCTGGCCCGCATTCGCCACGGCCTGTTCCCGTGCCGCCTTGCGAAAAATACTCTCGCTGGCACGCGAAGATGGCCTCGATACCGCGCCTTCGAGTGGGACAAGGTAGGCATGCACCAGCATGATCTCGGTCACCGAGGGGCTGCTGACGCGAAGCAGGGTTTCGAGAGTGCTGCGCGTGGTTTCATCGAAGTCGATCGCGGCGATCGGACGCGAATAGGGACGACGGGCGGGGCGATTGACCACCAGCACCGGTAGGTCTCCGTACCGGATCACGCGATCCGCGGTGGAGCCGATGAACATGTCGCGCACGGGTCGGCGACCATGCCGCCCCAGCACGATCAGGTCCGCGCCGAGCAGGCGCGATTGGCGCACGATCTGCTCGAATGGCCGGCCGGCGACCACCGTGCCCTTCATCGACACCGTGAGGCCCAGGGCATTGGCCTGCGCCCTGGCACGCCTCACCCCGTCCGCCATGGCTTTTGCCGTGGTCACCCGGGCCCTGCGCAACGGCGCGTCAAACAACGGTTCGCTCATCACGTGCAGCAGATGCACGGTTGCACCGCGCGCGAGCGGCAGTCGCAGGGCCCGTCCCAGCGCCTGATCGGCACCCCTTGAGAAGTCGGTGGGCACCAGAATCGTCGAGATCGCGGGGATCATGGTCGTTTTGCGTTGCCTGACTGACATCAGATGACTCCCATGTGTATGGATCGCCAATGAAGAACATCCCTCATCAAGTGCTGCTCGTGTGAAGCAGCACAGTGGTCATGATCGCGACGTACACCGCGATCATGCTCAGTCCACTTGGTTCGAGCAGGGCCAGTCGCGATGACGGCGGCCGCAGCACGGCAACCAAGCCTAACCCCATCAGCAGGGTTGCGCCCAGCGCACTGAGGACATGAGTCGGGTCCAGCGCGGCAAAGATGGATCCGCGGCCGGCGCAATCCATGGCGAAAAAAACCAGCATGTTGAAGGCGTTCGAGCCAAACAGATTGCCTACTGCCAGACTCGACGCACCCATCCGCAACGCAGCCAGCGACACCGTCAGTTCCGGCAACGAGGTGGAGACCCCGACCATGATCGTGCCGACCGTGGTATCACCCAGCCCGGACAACACGGCGAGTCGATGGGCCGCAGCGGCAAACAGCGGAGCACTCGAAAAAATGGCCAGCGCAGCCAGACCGAAACGACCAACCGGCCATCGCCACGATCCGCGCGGGGGCGATGTGCGCTCAGTGGGCGCGTCGCCGATATCGGCGGCATCCTGCTGAAATGCGCTTCGAGTCCACATCAGATAGATCCCCACCAGCACCAGTGATACCGGCGAAAGCCCGAACCAGACAGTCTGCGCGCGCAGCAGCACGGCCATGGCCGCCAGTGCCGTCATCACCAGGGCGAGGCCGACGGTCCGGGAAAGCTCGTGGCCGAAACGCCAGCACGTCGCCACCGATCCCCGGAACAAGAGCAGCAGGGCCAGAATCAGCATGTTGGCCATGCCCGATCCAAACAGGTCGCCGGCCGCCAGATTGCTGGCACCCAGTCGCACCGCAGTGACGTCGACAGCCAGTTCCGGCAACGACGTTGCGGCCGCCAGCAACATGGCGCCCACCCAGTACTGTCCGATTCCGGTGCTGGTGGCGATCTGTTCGGCGGCTTGCGTCAAGTGGGTCGCCGCCCAGATCATGACCAGACCACTGGCGACGAGCCAGGCCAGTGTTGTCCATGCCGTGGTTTCAGCGAGCATCGGTATCGGCCGCGCTTTGGTTGCGCACGTGCACCTTCGGCGGTTGAGCACGCCCCGACCAGAGCATGATCGCTCCGGCCAGCATGCCGCAGAGGGCGACACCGACGATGACGAGGGCCAGTGCTGCAGCGTCCAGTTTCTCCAGACCCAGCGCCAGGCGCATTGACGGCAGCATGATGGTTGCCAGTTGCAGGGCGACGGTCGCCAGTATCACCAGATGCAAGATCCAGTTGCGCCGCGGCGGATGTCCAAAGTGCCGGGAAGGATAGGCGAAGACCAACTGGGCCAGTGACTCAAACAGGAACACCGCGGTGCGGGTCAGGCCCAGTCCATAGCCAGCCAGCGGCAAGCCGATCAGCAGCCCGCCACCGATGGCCGCCTTGACCACGCCGCTGCCGAGCACGAAGCGCAGCGAGGCCCGATCCAGCAACGGCGACTGCGGCGGGCGTGGTGGTTGCGTCATCACGCCCGGGTTGCGGTCGAGGGTCAACGCCAGCGCCGGCGGGCCATCGGCGATCAGATTGATCCACAGCAACTGGATGGCCGTGAGCGGGAGCAACAGCATGCCGTGCGCATCGCGCAGGTCCAGGCCGTACGCGATCACCGCGCCGAGCACCACCAGCAGGACCAGGGCGAGATTGGTGGAAAAGAGGAAGCGGATGAACTTCTGGATGTTGGCATAGATACTGCGGCCTTCTTCGATGGCGCCGACGATGGTGGCGAAGTTGTCATCGAGCAGCACCAGATCGGCGACCTCGCGCGAGACATCGCTGCCGCGCTGGCCCATGGCCACGCCGACATTGGCCCGTTTGAGTGCCGGCGCGTCATTGACCCCATCGCCGGTCATGGCGACGAACTCGCCAGCAGACTGCAAGGCCTGGACCAGTCGCAGCTTGTGTTCGGGGCTGACGCGCGCAAAGACGCTGATACGTTTGACCGCAAGCTGAAGCGCCGTGTCGTCGAGCTGCTCGAGTTCGGTACCGGTCATGGCCTCCGTGCTTGCCATGCCGATGTGACGCGCAATCGCCTGCGCGGTACCGGAATGGTCGCCGGTGATCATGATGACGCGCACGCCCGCTTGTTGCACTTGCGCGATTGCCTCAGGTACTTCGGTGCGAGGCGGATCCCACAGCAGCACGAGGCCCAGCAGATCGAGTCCGCTGTCGCGTTCGCCGCCGCCAGCCGCCAGCGCCAGCACCCGATGACCATCGCGCGCCGCACGCTCGGCGTGCTCGGCCCACAGCACCCGACCTGCCGCGTCCAGGTTCGTGCGCGCCAGAATGACCTCAGGCGCGCCCTTGAGATAGCTGCGCGGGCCCTCGGGCGTGCTTACCGTTACCCGGCTGAATTTCCAGGCGCTGTCGAACGGTTGCGCCGACAGGCGAGGATGTGCCTGGTGCACGGCGACGGCATCGAGGCCATTGGCCGCGGCGTGTGCCAGCAGACCTCGATCCAGGGGATCGCCGGCGCCGGACGCGGGGTCGGCCTCGTTCGCAAGGACCATCGCGAGCAGGGCTTGGGCTGGTTCGAGCGCGTCGACGCTACTGACCTGCATGCGGTTCTCAGTCAGCGTGCCGGTCTTGTCGGTGGCAATGACCGTGACCGAGCCCAGCGCCTCGACGGCGCTCAGTCTCCGCACCACGGCCTTGCGCCGCGCCATGCGCTGCACGCCCAGGGCCAGCGTCAAGGTCACCACGGCTGGCATGCCCTCGGGCACGGCGGCGACCGCCAGGGCGACCGCGAACACGACAATTTCGGGAGCGCGGTCAACGCCCTCGGCGAACACGCCCAGGATCGCCAGCACCACCGCCAGGCTGCCGACCCACAGTGCAATCCGCTGCCCGAGCTGCCGCAGACGCTGCTCCAGCGGGGTGGCTTCGGTACGAATGCTACCCAGCATCGTGGCCAGCCGACCCATCGAGCTGCTCGGACCCGTGCGCAGCACACCCAGCTGGCCGCGCGCCCGGACCATCAAGGTGCCGCTGAACAAGCCGTCGCCAGGCTCCTTTTCCACCGGCAGCGACTCGCCGGTGAGTACGGATTCATCCACCATGACGCCGCTGCCATCCAGCAATTTTCCGTCGGCTGGAATGCGTTCGCCTGCGCCCACCCGCACGACGTCGCCGGGAACGATCCGGCTGCCCGGAATACGCTCGAAGCGGCCGTCGCGTCGGACCCAGGCCATCGGTGTCGCCAGTTCCCTCAGCTTGGCCAGCGCCTGCTCGGAACGATATTCCTGCAGCGTGCTCAGACCTGCGTTCAAAATCAGGATGACAAAAATCGCGATGGCCTCGATTGGCCAGGTGGCTGCGCCTTCAAAGATCCAGATGCCGAGATCGAACGCCAGTGCGATCAGCAGCAGGTAGATCAGTGGACTCCGGAATTGACGAGCGGCACGCTGCCACAGTGGCATCGCGGGTGCTTCGGGCATGATATTGAGGCCAAACTCGCGCAGTCGCCGCTGCGCTTCCCTGGAGCTGAGACCATTGATGGCATCCGGCATGTGTGCCGTCTCTGGGCCGGCGTCTTCTCTCGCGGGTTTCGACTCCAGGTGCATCCGGTGAGAGTCCGTTTCCCTGATTGATCAAAACGGCCTGACCGTCAACGCCAGCTCTCGATGGGTGGATGGCAGCGGAGCCGCGCGACGTTGCCTTGGTTCCTTCCTTTCTCCACAGATGCAGCATAGTGCGGCCGTCGTGGAGGTCGCGTGCACGCCCCTTGCCGGGCGACGACCGACTGGCGGCCAGCGTTCGTGCAATCGGGCTACCAGCGCGCCGGGATTGGCGGAATCGACCTACAACTGGTACTGGCTGGTCGATGGGCTGATGGATCTCCGATGCAGATCGGAGACGGGGTTTTGCGTGCCTATTGACGTAGGGCGGCGAAATGGCAACACCATTCCTGATTCCCGCTATCCGAACCGGGCATGAAATACCCGCAATTTGCGAGGAATCGCTTGCGTTCGGAGCATTGGGTTCCGCCCGCCCTGTACTTGCGCCGATCAGAGTCGGGCCGCTTCGATCCGGTTTCTGCCGTTATGCTTTGCCGCATAGAGCATGCGGTCCACTTCCTCGACAAGATCGCGCGGAGTCGTCTCACCGTCAGGAACCGTGGTTTCAACGCCGATGCTGGCGGTGACGAACGGGCTGATGCTGGATTTCTCGTGAGGGATTCGCAGCCTGGTAATACCTTCGGCGCACTCTCTTGCAAGTTTGCGCGCCATGGTCTCGTCCGTTTCCGGCAGCAGCAGCGTGAACTCCTCGCCGCCAAAACGGGCGACCACATCGCGAGGCCGCCGGGCAACGGTTTTCAGGACGCCCGCAAGGCTCCTCAGGCACTCATCACCGCCGACATGACCATAGCAATCGTTGTACTGCTTGAAGTAATCGATATCGAGAATAATCAGCGACAAGGGCTTCCGACTGCGCTTTGCGTCGTGCCACTCGGTTTCCAGCCGCTGATCGAACATGCGGCGGTTGCTGATGCCGGTCAGGCCGTCCGTCAGGGAAAGCCGCTCCAACTCCACCTGCAATCTGATCAGCTCCTCCTCGGTCTTTTTCCGCTCGCTGATGTCGAACATGAAGCCGATGAGAGAGTCGACCTCTCCGTTTTCCTTGCGCACGACATGAACGACGTCGCGGATCCATACATAGCCGCCATCCTTGGTCAGCGCGCGATAGTCGGCTTCGTGGTCCATTCCGGCCTTCGATTGGGAAACGCAGAAGTTCACCACATAATCCCGGTCATCCGGATGCATGCGCGTGGCCCAGTCTTCGACCGTCAACCAGCTGCCCTGTTCCCAGCCGAGCAACTCCTCGATCTGCGGGCCGACATAGGCGAACTGCATGGTCGACCAGTCGATCTTCCAGGGAATGGCTTTCGTCGATTCAAGCAGAGTCTTGTAGACGGCCGCGTCGTTCTCGAACCTGTCCTGGCCATGGGCAGCACTGACACCGACTGGAGGGGGAGGCATGTTCATGGTCCGGCTTTTCAGAAGGGGCGGCTGTGTGCCGTGTCCTGCGCGTTCCAGTACCAGTAGAAGAAACCACCGGTGGTCTGCAGCAGCGTGTGGGTGAGAATGGTGTCGTGCACGATATCGCCCCAGCAGGCACGCGCCGAATTGCGGTTGTTGTGAAGGTCGATACATTCCTGCTCGGGCAGTGCCGGCTTGGGCGGAATGTAAAGTGCCGAGCCCTGCGGAACCCACAAGTCGGCAAGACGGATCTTGTTGAGTTTCGGCCAGTACCGGCCGACCGAAATGACCAGCGGAAAGCGTGGGTCGGTCGAGGCGAACACGTGCGGAAAGTCGTGATGTTCCAGATCCGTGCACACCACGGAAAGAAGTCGATTGCCCGTGTTCTGGTAGGGCGACCAGTGCCCGGCAAAGACGCCGTACTCGTACTCGACCTGAGACAGCTGCTCGACAGGGCTGCTCAGGCGGATACCCTGTTCTTTCTCGACCAGCGTGATGCCGAAAGCAGCCGCAACAGCGCGGGTTGCCCAAAGTGGCTCGAAAGCCACCTTGTCGGCGACAAAACCGAGCCGGGTTTCCACGCCATAGGGAGGCGTCTGCTTGACGCCGATCACCTCGGATACGACGTATTCGCGACCGATGGCGAGCAACGGATTGGTCGGTGCTGGAACCAGCGGCGTGACGCCTTCGGGCAGTTCGGCCAGATAGGCGGGATTGCCGTTGTCGTTATAGAAGTATGGCGTTTTCGCCAGGGATACATCTTGTGAGAACTTGCTGATTTCAAAGACCGGCGGGTTCAAGTGGCCTTCGGGCATGCGGCAACTCCGTGGAAATGAGCGCATGCAAGATCCTGCGCGATCAGGGTCTGGTTTTCGGCTGAGGGATACGCCCCGCGATCTGGATGGTAAAGCGATTCGGCGCAAAGAAGCAAAGAATGTAGGGATGGCACGCGATGGCGGCCATCCGATCGAATGACTGCTGCTGGCGGGCGCACTCGCTTGATTTGAATCAGCATGCCGGCAAGCCGATCGCGGGTGGTTCGCACGGTCAAATTGATCGGTGCCCCCACGCAACCGGCGGGGACCGATCAAAATCCGCTGGCCGCTGCTCTCAACTCGGCGCGAGCGCCTTGGAAAGCAACTGATCGGTTTCCTTGATGTGGACGGTAAGCCAGTCCTTGAGGAATTTTGCCACCTTGATCGTGAGCATGGTTTTTCCGGCCGCAAGGCTCGCATGGAGGTCCTGAACCTCCTGGATGAGCTTGTCGTGCTCACGCTTGTGTTCGGCGAACAGGGGATAACCAATCTTCTCCATTGCGACTTCTTCGCGATGGAAGTGCTCACGTGTATACACAATCAAGTTGTCCAGCACGATACCCACCACGGCGCCGCCCTTGCCCTGAGACATGGCGTCGTGGAACTTGTTGACCATGTCGACCAGCTTCTTGTGGTCAGCGTCGATGAAAGCATTGCCGACGCTCAGTTCGTCGGACCATGTAAAGAACGCCACGCTGTTCGCCTTCTATTCCGTGATCGGTGCCGGAACTCTAGATGGTCGAAGCGGCATGTGCCCTGACCGAAGTCAAGCCGTTTACGCCAGTCGCGTTCCCGCTGGATTCCCAAGCCCTGACGAAGACCGGCGGAAGGAGCGGTTGGACACAACCTCCGCCTCGCTCAGCGTCCGGCCGCGACATTCTTCGTGCGCGTGGAAGGCGACAGCATGGCCGACACGCCACGGGACGGAGGCATTATTCTCGCTTAATTGACCCCGTCCCCTTTTCCGGCCGCGTGGCCGGGAGGAACCGGCGCTACACCTGCGCCTTGAAGGTCTTCCCCAACGCGGCGCCACGGCCGATGTAGTGCCGAAACAGGTAGAACAAGGGCGCGTAGCGGATCGGATCGACGTGGTCCGTGCCGGTCACGACCACATCCGCATGCGCATGCACGCGCACGACTTCCAGCTCGAGGATGGCGAAGCCGCCGGCACTGTCACGCCAGGCCTGCAGCGGGCGGTGCACCCGGTGCGTCAGGTGCGCTTCCAGTTGCAGGGGGCATTCGGCGATGCGCGGTGCCGCGACGTCCATTGAAGGCAGGGCATGCAGGCCGGCGAGCGCGAACTTGTCCCCCTCGTGCCGATAGCCCGCCACGCGCTTCCATGCGGGCACGGGACGGCGTCCGGTGGTCGGGGCAAGGCGTTCGACGGCCGCCTGCATGGAGTCGCTGGCCAGGTTGAGCACGCAACTGCGCTCGCGCAGGAGGTTGGCGAGCCCCTGGCCGCCGCCGCTGAGGCCGATCACCACGCGATCGGCCAGGGCCCAGGCCGATGACATCGGCGTGATGTTGGCCGAGCCGTCGCGGTTGAGGGTGGTGATCAGTACCACGGGGGTGCCGAAGTACAGCACCGGCGGGCGGATCGTGAGCATGTCGGGGATGGAGTCGTGCGTCATCGCCGCAGTGTGGCTGCATGCACCGGGCACACGTTTCGCCCATCGACGAAACGCAGGTGCACAGCCGTTGGCTACACTGCGCGCATGAGCGACGCCAGCCCTCTCACCCGTTATCAGCTCGCCGAGCTGGGCGCGCTGCTGGCCGAGCCGGCGCGCGCGGCGATCCTACTTGCGCTGATGGACGGCACCATGCGCCCCGCCGGCGAGTTGGCGCGAATCGCCGGGGTGAGTGCCGCGACCGCCAGTGCTCACTTGAAGCGCCTGCTCGACGGCGGCCTGCTCGGGCTGCACGAACAGGGTCGTTACCGCTACTTCCGGCTTGCCAGCGACGACGTGGCCGCATGGCTGGAGGCCCTCGCCCTGCCGCATGCGTCACGCAAGGCTCCGCACCCCGTCGTCGGCGACCCTGCGCTGCGTCGGGCACGAACCTGCTACCGCCATCTGGCCGGCCAGCTCGGCGTGGCGCTCTGCAACGCATGGCTGGAGCGCGGCTGGCTGCAGGCGGGAAGCCAGGGCATCCAGTTGCTTCCGGTGGCCGGCGAGGCGCTGGCCGAAGCTGGCTGGCAGACGGCGATCGTGCAAAACCTGCTGCGCCTGCATGGACGCAGTTGCCTGGACTGGACCGAGCGACGCCTGCACCTGGGCGGGCCGCTTGGCGTCGCGCTCACCCACGCGATGATCGACGCGGGCTGGCTGCGCCGCGCGCGGCGCCACCGTGCCCTGCTGCCCTCGCCGATCGGCCTGCGTCGCCTCGCCGAGCTGGGCGTGCCGGTGGATGCCCCAGAGGAATAAGTGGAACCGGGCCGCCCGTCAGCGCAAGGCAGGATGAACTCGCCCCGCCCGGACACGAGGGGGACCGAGGCAATTTTTCTCGCTCAGTTGCCCCCGTCCCTGGGGTTTGCCTCCCGCTTTTGCGGGAATGACGAGCATCAAGCAAGTGCCATTCGCTCCTGACACCAATCGTGCGGCCGGCGTCAGTCACTCGCGTCGGGAATCAGCACCGACAGGTCGGTGGCGCCCACGTCCACGCCAAGCTGGCTGAACAACGTGGTGGCCTGTCCACGGTGATGGGTCTGGTGATTGAAGAAGTGCCGCAAGACCAACCCGAACGGCTTGGCGTGATGCTCGCCGGCGGTGTTCGTGTAGTTGAGGGTGCGCGCGTAGATTGCGTCGTCCGCCTCCTCGGTGAACGCCACGATCACCGCGTCCAGCGCCTCCCGCTCTACCCGAAGTTTGGCGAAATCGGGAGAGGTGATCCCGCGCACGAGCTCGGGCAGCACCATCGTGCGCACCCCATCCAGCGAGACGAGCTCCGGTGCACCAGTGGCAAAGCGGCGCATCCAGTGCGCATCGGCGGCATGGATGTGATGCAGGGTGGCGAGGATCGAACCGAAGAATGCCCCGCGATCCGCGCGCAGTTCGGCCGGGTCCAGCGCCGCAGCTGCGGCGTACAGCCGCGCGTTCATCCATTGGTTGTAGCGGCCCATCAAGGCGAAGTCCTGCTTGAGCAACATGGGAGTTCCAGCGGGAGGCAGAGGTGGGATGCAGTTATAGCCCATGGGTACAGCCTGCGAGGGGGACCGAGGCCGGGATCGTGGCAGCGTCGACTATTCCTGTCATCGGGTTCGCCGAAGGTGTGGCTTGCGGTGGTGCGGCCCCTGCTTCCGCCGCTATGCCGATGGATCGCGTGACCGGCGCCCGGCCATCGCTTTTCTCAGCTGCGCCAGCAGCAGCGCAACGGGCGCCTCGAGTCGCGGCGGCAGCGGGCGATGGACGAGCCATGCCACCACGCTCACCTTGAAATCGCTCACCGAAAGCACTTTGAGCTGGTTGCGACAGTGGCTGTCCGCCAACAGGTCGGACGGCACCAGACCGATCCCCGCACCCCGCGCCACCAGCGACAGCTGCAGGTCGGCGCCGGACGCCTCGACCCCGACATTGAACGGCAACCCCTGCGATTCCAGCGCGCGACGCAGGGTGGCACGCATGCCGCAACCGTCCTGGCTGAGCACCCACGGAACGGCGGCAAGATCCTTCAAACTCACCCGCGTGCGCAGATTCATCGAGCGCGACGCCACGACCTTGATCGCCTGGCGTCCCAGCTCATGCGCCAGCATGCCCGCGGGCGGGGGCATGTTTTCCGGAAAGACGACGACGACCACATCGAGGTCGCCCTGCTCCATGCGCTGCGCCAGACTGGGCGACCACCCGGCGAGGATGCGCAGGCGCAGCAACGGATAGCTCTCGCGCAGACAGTCGATCGGCGTGGTCAGCGCCCGCTCGGCGACGAATGGCGGCATGCCCAGCCGCAGCTCGCCCGAGGGCTCCGCATCCGGGCGGGTGAGCGCCATCAACTCCTCTTCCGCATGCAGCAGCTGGCGACCCTTCAGATATACCTCGCGGCCGGCGGCGGTGGGCCGCAACGGCTTGGATTGTCGATCCAGCAGCTGCAGGCCCAGCATGGTTTCCAGGCTCTGCACGCGCCGCGTCACCCCGGGCTGGGTGAGATGCAGGGTGGCAGCCGCCTGCACGATCGACCCGCTGTCGACGACAGCGACAAAGGCGTGGAGATCCCGCGTGTTCATGGGCATGACCCGATCCTCTTGATTCACTTTACGCATTTTGACTATGCACAATATTCAATTGCCGCATAGACAGCGGCACTCTAGCATCGCCCCTCCCTCCCCGTGCAAGAGCCTCCGACCATGGAATGTCTCTCCCGCAGCTGTACCGGCATGATGAAGACGGACGACGCCATCGCCACGTTGACCGGGCCGTTGACCGCGCTGTTCGCATTCGCCGTAGGCGTGATCATCATCAACCTGACGGCGGCACAGCCGCTGGCCGGCCCGGTCCAGCGAGCCCTGCACCTGCCCGCCTCCCTGGCAGGGCTGGTCGCCATGCTGCCGCAGCTCGGCTACGCGCTGGGCATGATCTTCCTGGTGCCGCTGGCCGACCTGCTGGAAAACCGCCGCCTCACCGTGGCCACGCTGGCCTGTTGCGCGGTGACGCTCGCGCTGGCTGCAGGCGCATCTTCCGCCCCCTGGTTCCTGCTGGCGGTGTGCCTCGCCGGGGCCACCTCCTGCGCCATCCAGGTCCTGGTGCCGCTGGCGGCGGCGATGGCGCACCCGCAGCAGCGCGGCAGCGCGGTGGGCAACGTCATGAGCGGCGTGATGCTGGGCATTCTGCTGTCCAGGCCGCTGGCGAGTTTCTTCGCCGGCGCATTCGGCTGGCGTGCCTTCTATGGCCTGCTGGCCCTGCTCGACGGATCGCTCGCGCTGCTGCTCTGGCGCTGGTTGCCGCGGCGCAGGCCGGCGGGCGAAGAGTCGTATCCCGCCCTGATCGGCTCCTTGTGGACGTTGTGGCGCCGCGAGCCCGAGCTGCGTCGCTACAGCCTGTCGGCGGCGATCAACATGGCTGCGTTCAGCGCCTTCTGGACGGGTATCGCGCTGCGTCTCGTGCAGCCGCCATTCGCACTCGACAGCAGCGGCGTCGCGCTGTTCGCCCTGGCCGGCGTCACCGGAGCCATCGTGGCGCCGCTGGCGGGCAAGGCGGGCGACGCCGGTCACGCCGTCGTCGGCATGCCGGTGACCCACCTGCTGATGCTGGCCGGCAGCGTGCTGGCGGGCTGCGCCGGGGCGGGCTGGTGCGGCATCGACATCGACGCCCATCCCCATCTGGCGCTGGGCCTGCTCGTGCTTGCCGCGATCCTGCTCGACGCCGGCGCCATCGGCGACCAGACGCTCGGGCGACGTGCCGTGAACATGCTCGATCCGGACAAGCGCAGCCGCCTCAATGGCCTGTTCGTCGGCGTGTTCTTCATCGGCGGAAGCCTGGGTGCGGTGGCGGTCGGCGTTGCCTGGACCTTCGCCGGATGGTCCGGCGTCAGCCTGCTCTGCCTCGGCTGTTGCGTGCTGGCGTTCGTCGGGGATCTGCTGGCGCGAGGCGGATACTGGAGCGGCGGAAAGGTCCGCTGAACCGACCAGGCGGGCTTGCTTGGCGCAAAGCCCCTCATGCCCCGCAGACCGCGACTCGACTGCCCCGGCGCTCCCCGGCACCTGGTCCAGCGTGGCGACGACGTCCCCCATCTTCACCGATGCCGATCGCCAGCGTTGGCGTGGTGTCGTGTCGATCGGGACGTCCGTCGTTCGTCGAAGGGAATGAGGGGCACCCTCGCCGCCCCGAACCAGGAGAACCCCATGGTCAGCAAGAACACGATTTGCCTTTGGTATGACGGCACCGCCCTGGACGCCGCGACGTTCTACGCCAAGACGTTCCCGGACAGCGCCGTGGGCGCCGTCCATCGTGCGCCGGGCGACTATCCCGCCGGCAAGCAGGGCGATGTCCTGACGGTCGAATTCACAGTGATGGGCATCCCGTGCCTGGGCTTGAACGGCGGGTCCGAGTTCCAGCACAACGAGGCGTTCTCGTTCCAGGTGGCGACCGACGACCAGGCCGAAACCGACCGCCTGTGGAACGCGATCATCGGCCACGGCGGCCAGGCCAGCGCCTGCGGCTGGTGCAAGGATCGATGGGGCCTGTCGTGGCAGATCACCCCACGCGCCCTGACCGCCGCGGTCAGCGACCCGGATCGCGCCGCAGCCAAGCGCGCGTTCGACGCCATGATGGAGATGACGAAAATCGACATCGCCGCGATCGAGGCTGCCCGGCGTGGCTGAAGAGCGCAACGCCAGCCGCGGTAGCGAAGCAAGGGACAGAGTCGACTATTCGGAAAGTGCACGCTGACTCCTGCTTTTCCCTGCAATCACCTGAAGCCTTCCCATGACCCCCACCATCACCGCCTTCGAACGGTCGCCCGATCGCGGCAAGGGACTCGCGCGCGACATGCGCGTGCGCTGGGCGCTTGAAGAAGTGGGCCAGCCTTACGAAGTTCGCCTCGTTTCGTTCGCTGCGATGAAGGAGCCCGCGCATCGGACGCTACATCCGTTCGGGCAGATTCCCACCTACGAAGAAGGCGATCTCGCCCTGTTCGAGTCGGGGGCCATCGTGTTCCATATCGCGCAGCGCCATGCGGGCCTGCTGCCGGGCGACGCCAATGCCCGGGCGCGCGCGATCGCCTGGATGTTTGCCGCGCTCAACACGGTGGAGCCGCCGATCCTTGAGCTCGTCACTGCCAAGTTTCTGGAGGGCGACAAGCCCTGGTCCGCGCAGCGCCTGCCTCTGGTCAAGGGTCGCATCCGTGACCGGCTGGGCCAACTTTCCGATCGCCTTGGCGCTGCCGACTGGCTCGATGGCGCGTTCAGCGCAGGCGACCTGATGATGGTGCACGCGCTGCTCCGGCTGAAGCCATCGGGCCTGCTGGACGAGTATCCGAACCTCGCCGCCTATGTCGCCCGCGGTGAAGCGCGGCCCGCCTGCCAGCGTGCGTTCGACGCACAATGGGCGGTGTTCGCGGGCACGCCGCCGGCCGGCTGATAAAGGTCCGCTGGGGGTCGTGAAACCGGGGGCAGAGTCGGCCTTCCAACGATCAGTCCGGAAGAACGTGCACCCTGAGATGGCCCGCGAATTCTGTTTGCCTGCTCGTTTTGGTGCTGCGTTGGCCTAATATCCGCAAACCATTGCCGAACTGCCGACGGTCGCTCGACGCCCCAGCGCCCGGGCGGCATGCCGGTCACCGCCAACCGTCAGGAGAACGCCTCATGCAGACCCGCATCCAGGGCACGGTGATGCCCGTGCTGGAAGTGCAGCTTGAACCCAACGACAGCGTCTTCGCCGAGAGCGGCGAGCTCTCGTGGATGACCGCATCGATCCGGATGACCACGCACACCCAGATGGGTGGCGGAGGCGGCCTGATGGGCATGTTCAAGCGCGCCGTCGGCGGCGGCAGTTTCTTCATGACCGAGTACCGTGCCGTGCAGGCGCCCGGGGAAGTCGCGTTTGCGACCAAGGTGCCCGGCCACATCGTGCCGGTGCCGGTGAGCCCCGGCAGCGAATACCTGGTGCATCGGCATGGTTTTCTCTGCGCCACGCCGCAAGTCACCATCGGCGTCGGCTTTCAGCAGTCACTGGGTGCCGGCATTTTCGGCGGCGATGGTTTCATGCTGCAGAAAATTGGCGGCACCGGCACGGCGTGGCTCGAACTCTCCGGCGAACTCATCCGCAAGGATCTGGCGCCCGGTGAAACCCTGCGGGTTCACCCGGGCCACGTGGGTGCGTTCCAGGCTTCGGTGGGTTTTCAGATCACCACGGTTCCCGGCATCAAGAACGCGATCTTCGGCGGCGACGGCATCTTCCTGGCGGCACTCACCGGCCCCGGCACGGTGTGGCTGCAGACCCTGCCCATCTCGCGTCTGGCGCACCAGATCGCGGAATACCTGCCCGCCGCCGGCGGTGGGCGGGCGGCATCGGTGGGCATAGGCGGCGGCCTGCTCGGCGGCATCGTCGGCTCGATGCTCAACGGCGACAACAACTGAGCCACCGCGGAAACAAGCGGGCGCCGTGAACTGGCCCCCTTCCCGAGGTACGCGGGGAAAATCCATGACCAGGTAGACTTCGACGGGCGCGCCATCTTCGTCCGTTTCGTGATCGCGCCGCTTGACGCCGACACGATCCGCTTCGAGCAGGCCTTCTCGGACGACGGCGGCAAGGCCTGGGAGATCAACTGGGTGGCGACCGATACGCGGACCACAGGGCGGACCACAGGGCACTGCGTCCCCGAGGCTCGAAGCGCCGAATGACGTTATCTTTGGCAGCATGCCGGATGGCCATCGCAGTGAAGGCCGCGCATCAAGGGGACGCTCGATGATGGTGACGTTCTGGATCGTCCTGACCGCTGGAATCATCGCCTACACCACCTGGTGGTTCTACCGCACCCGCAGCATGGTCAAGCGCTGGGCCGAACACAGCCGGCTGAAGCTGCTGGATTACAGCGTCATGCCTTTTCCGCCCTATCCGCCCATCATGGTCACGTTGACCACCAGCAGAAACCAGCTGATCGTACGCATGCGCGTTTACGACGACAGCATCCATCGCATCCGCCATGGCTGGCTGCGACTGGGCAGCTTCTGGTGGGGCCTGATGAATATCGATGCCGTCGAAGTGTTCTGGGCAGAGCACCAGGGCCTCTCGAACGAGCCCGGTTTCTGACGATGGCCTGCACCGGCTCGGGCGCCGGCTCGGCTCACTCGGCAAGACCCGCCGAAACCGGGGCTGTAGTCGGCTGCCCGGAGCCTGGCTTTTGAACAACCTGCCCTCTGCCCCGGTGTTTCGCCGGCCCTGTTCCATGCCTTGCCTCTTTCAGGCGGCAGGCTTGTTCACCATCCAGGGAGATCACCTTCTCGTTCCGAAGTGATCGCTGCCCGCGTTGGAGAACCGCGCCGAAATCGACACTTTTTTCGTCAGCTGCCGCGGGCCGGCTTGGCCAATGCGGTCTGGATTTCCTCCAGCCGCAGGCCGCGGGTTTCGATGCCGGTGCGCAGCAGCAGCACGCCAGCCAGCGCCATCGGCAGCGCGATCAGCGCCGCGGACAGGGCCAAGTGCTCGAAGCAGCCCAGCACGCCCAGGCCAGCGCCCAGGATGCCCCCGAACTTGGAACTGGCGGCAATCACGCCCGCGCCGGTGCCGCGCAGGTGCACGGGATAGATCTCGGCAGCGTAGGGAATCAGCATGGCGATGACGCCGCTCACGCTGATCAGCAGCGCGGCGGTGGCGGCGGTGGTGAGCGCGGGGGAGCGCAGCTGCAGCAGGGCCATGAGGAAAAACGCGAGCAGCGCGGCGGTGGTGAGCGCGATGAACAGCACCAGCGAGCGCACGCTGCTCCAGCGGTGATAGAGCCACACTACCCCACCGATGCCGGGCAGCGCGATGATCGCCGAACGCGCCAGCAACGCGCTGGCACCCGCCGCATCCACGCCCAGCTTCACCAGGTTGACCGGCAGCCAGAGCAGAAAGCCGAAGTTGGCCAGCCCCCACGCTACCCCGCAGATGATCAATCCCCAGCTCAGCGGTGCGTGGCGTCCCTGCAGCAGCTGGCGCATGCCGCTCACCGGATGCCGCTCGTCCACGATCGGCGGGCCCGGATGCTGCGCGTCGTCCGGCTCGATGGCGCTGCCCGCGCGCCCGGAGAACTTCATCAGCACGGCGCGTGCGGCGTCCTCCAGCCCGGCGTTGGAGAGGAAGCGCGGCGATTCGGGAATCCAGCGGTTCAGCACGATGATGATGGCGCCGGTGGGCAGGCCCAGCAGCCACAGCACGCGCCAGCTGAACAACGGTTCCAGCAGCGCCGCCGAGCCGGCCGCCAGCAGATAGCCCGCCGACGTGCCGATGCCGCCCAGCGCCACCAGCAGCCAGCCGCGATGCGCCGCGGGTATGGTTTCGGCCATCAGGGTGAAGGCCATCGGCAGCAAGCCGCCGGCCGAGGCGCCCATCAGGAAGCACATCACCAGGTTCCAGCCGAACGACGGCATCGCGCCGCAGATCGCCGTGCCCATGAACATCAGCGCGGAGAGCAGGATCGCCGCACGGCGCCCGAACATGTCGCCGAGGCGTCCCCAGATCACCGAGCCCACCGTCGTGCCGGTGAGTGCCACCAGCGCCAGGAAGGCGCCGCTCTCCTTGCTGATGGCATATTCGGCGGTCATGCCCGGCATCACGAAACCGAGCGTGGCCGGCTTCATCACGTCCACCGCCAGCGCCACCACCAGTACCAGCACCAGGTTCCAATGCGCACGGTTGAGCGGCACGCCGTCGGCGACATGGAAGAAGACATGACCCTGGGCTCCCTGCAGCGTCCGGCGCATCTGCTCGATGCGCGGCATCAGCCCCCACGCCGCCAGCGCCAGGCCCAGCGGGATCATCGCCATGCCGGTGAGCATGGTGGCGTCCATCGGCATGCCGACCAGGCGGTAATGCATGGGCGCGCCCATCAGGAACATCGGCACGTGTGCCAGCACGCCGGCCACCAGCAGGGCGCAGCCGAGCCAGAACGCCAGCGGGCGATGAAACGAGATGACGTCAGGGCGCATGCGGCAACTCAGGTCGGGGACCGGCAGGCTAGCAGATGACGTGGGGAGTCGCCGACACGAATGACCTCTTTGCCGAGGAGTAAAGGGGGGCGTGGCTGATTAAGCTCGGACAACCTGACCGGGCTGGTAGGTGACTGCCCCGTTTGCTGGTTGCCTCCTTGCGTGGCATCGGGGGTTTCGCCATCATGCCGGCAGCGCCCGTGCCAACCGGCACTCGACTACCAGGCCCGCATTCCGCGGCCTTGGCATGCAGGGAGGCATGGTGATGAAGATGTTGCGTTTGGTCTGCCTTGGCATCGGTGTTTTGCTCGCCAGCCAAGCTTGGGCTGACGGCTGCCATTTGAAGGATTACGGCACACTGCAGGTGGAAATGGTCGACGGGCAGGCCACGACCAAGGTCAGCATCAACGGCGCCGACACACGCTTCATCCTCGATACCGGGGCCCTGTTCAACACCATGCCGCGGGCCAACGCGTTGGCGCTGGGGCTCAAGCTGCAACCCGCACCATTTGGCTATCGCCTCAGCGGTGTCGGAGGCACTGCGGAATTCGAGTTCGCGGGGGTCAAGGAATTCGGCATCCTCAATACGACGCTCCACGATATCGGTTTCATGGTCGGCGGTACGGATGTGGGCGATGGATTGCTCGGTGCCAACCTGCTCGATCTGGCCGATGTGGAAATCGATCTGGCACATGGCAAGGTGACTCTGTTCAATGCAGACTCCTGCAAGAAACTGGCGCTGGCGTATTGGTCCAAGGATGGCAATTACAACGTCGCAGAAATCGTGCCGGCCTACAGCCATCACGACCGACGCACTTTTCTCAAAGTGACGATAAACGGCAAACAGGTGCGAGCGCTGCTCGATTCGGGGGCCGCAGCCACCGTGCTCAGCCGTCTCACCGCCGAACGGATCGGCATCGACCTTGCTGCGCCATCTGTCAAGGTCGGCACTAGCAGCATCGGCATCGGCGCCAAATTGGTCAAGACCTGGATCGTACCCATTGATTCGTTCTCGGTCGGTACGGAAACCATCCAGCACACCCAGATGATGGTCATTGACGGAAGCATGGGCGACGACAAGACCGACATGCTGCTCGGCGTGGACTTTCTCCTCGCCCATCACATGTTCATCGCCAACAGCCAGAGGAAAATCTATTTCACCTACAATGGCGGGCGCGTGTTTGCCTTGGCCAAAGCGCCGAGCGACAGCGATCAACCCGATGCCGGCACTGCCGCGGACAGCAACAGCGTGCAACGCAAGTCTGCACCGGATTACGCCCTGCGTGGCGCAGCGTACCTGTCGCGCGGCGAACCGAAGGCTGCCATAGCCGATCTGGACGAGGCGATCCGCATGGCGCCCGATCAAGCCGCTTACTATGTCGACCGCGCGCGGGCACATGTGGCGAACGAACAGCCCGATGCGGCGCTCACCGATCTGGACAAGTCCCTCAGCCTGGATCCGAAGAGTGTCGATGCCCTGCTGCTGCGCGCTGAACTCCGCTTCGCACACAAGGACCTCACCGGCGCAACGGTCGACGTGACAGCGGCAAGCACCTTGGCGCCAGCGGGATCAGCGCAGACGCGTTCGATTGCCAGCCTGTATGTCCAACTCGGTCGACCCGCGGCGGCGCTACCCTTCCTCGACGATTGGATTCGCCTGCACCGCGATGACGCCCTGCTTGGCACAGCGCTCAACGAGCGCTGCTGGGCGCGCAGCCTGAGCAACCAGATGCTCGACGATGCCTTGAACGATTGCCGCAAGGCGATCAGGCGCGATGGCAAAAAGCCGCTCTATCTCGACAGTCTCGGCATGGTGCAGTTGCGGTTGGGACATTATCCTGAATCGATCAAGGCCTACGAGCAAGCCGTCGCGCAAAAACCGCGTGTCGCGTGGTCGCGCTACGGCCTTGGCCTGGCGAAAATCCGCAATGGCCAGACTGCCGCGGGCAATGCCGATCTGGTCGCCGCACGCGCGCTTGATCCGGAAATCGAGGCACGTGCCGCCAAGTATGGACTGACCGCGGCGGGGCCTTAGATCGGCAGTAGCCTCCGTCCCCTTTTCGCCGCTCTTGCCGCGCCGCTATCACTTTGCTCTTACGCAGCGTGACGGATGATCCACACCCGCCACAGCAGTCGGAGATGCCGATGACAAGCAAGGTGCTGGGAATCGATTTGCACGATGCGGGGCGCGACGGCGTATATCGCGCGGTGCCGGACGATCCGCCGACCTTGATCGACGATGCGGCCCGTGCCGGGCTGCGCCTGCTGCGCGTGGATCTGGCGGACTGCGATGACGCGCATGACGTGCGGCGCCGGCTCGCGCAGGCGTTCGCCCTGACCGCCGAGGCAGCGCAGGATTGGGACACGCTGGCGCGGAGATTGCGGGATCTCGATGGCTTGCCGGTGCCGGGCTACGTGCTGCTGCTCGATCATGCGAACGCGCTGCATGACCCCGCACCCGTACCGTACTTGGCGATGCGCGAAATGCTGGTCGGCGTAACAAAACACTGGCATGCACGCGGCGTGCCGTTCTTCGTGTTCATGGAATTTCCCGACGGCGAAACGCTGGATGCCGCGATCGATGCCTGAACCGGCGGAAACGGGGTCAAGTTCACTTAACCGGCTCCTTCCTCATGCCGATCGAATAACAAACGCACTGGCCGTGACCACCGGGGGCACAGTCCGCAGATCCCGTTGCGGCGCGACCAGGCCATGGTGCTCCATCGCCTTGAGCGTACGCGATAGATTGCCGGGCGCACGCCCGGTGAACTCCGCGAGCTGGCTCGGCGATGCGGGTTTTTGCTCACGGATGATGCGCAGCAACGCACGGTTGTCGTCGGACAACGCCTCCGCCAGCGCGCGCATGGAGGCGAACCAGATCTTCGGCTCGCTGGCACGCGGCCGATGCGCCCCGCGGGCAATGGGTTTTCTCAACCAGCCGGGCTTTGCCGGCATCGCTGTTTTGGCACCTCCACCGTGGCCGTCGCTTCCTGCTTGATCTGGATCAACCGGGATCGCGCCCGATTCCCCCAGACTCCAGACAGTCGCGTTGGTCGCGTTGCCACGGGGAGACCTCATACATGAACCAGACCGAGCTGGAAATGAGCCTGTTCGACCGCATCGGCGGCACCTCCGGCGTCAACCGCATCGTCGGGCAGTTCTACACGAAGGTGTTTGCCGACCCGACATTGCGCCCGTACTTCGAGGGCGTGCAACTGGACAAGCTGCAGCACATGCAGTCCGAGTTCTTCTCCACCGCGCTCGGCGGGCCGAGTACCTACGGCGGCCGCACCATGCAGCATGCCCATCAGGGGCTGCACATCCATCCGGAACAGTTCCAGGCGTTCGTCGGGCACCTGTTCGAAACGCTGCAGGAGCACGACCTGACCGAGGATGAGCGCTACGCGATCATCGCGCGGATCAACACTTACGCAGACGACGTGTTCAGCACGGGCATCGCGCCCACCGAGTAGGCCAAATCAAGGTGGCGGCGAAATGGTGATCCCGTTTTGCTTCGAACATGACTCTGAGGTTTGTTGGGGGGCGTCGGGCCAGCCAGGGTGCCTTTCGGCCCTGTCGTCGGCATGGCGCCAAGGCTACAACGTGATGGCCTCGCCGCCGTTCGTCGTGCATGAGGCATCCCGAAGCCGCCGCCGAGGTGTCCGATGGAAAACCGCACCGCGTCCTGCTATTGCGGACAACTGCGTATCGAGGTCCAGGGACCGCCCCTCGGCACCGGCGTCTGCCACTGTCTGGCTTGTCAGCGGCGCACCGGCAGCGTTTTCGCGGCGCTGGCCGGCTATGCGGCGCCGTGGAAAGTCGAAGGCACGGCCACCGAGTTCGTACGCACGGGCGACCAGGGCGCGAGCTTCCGGTTCCGCTTCTGTCCGGTATGCGGCAGCCAGGTATTCCACACCGAGGAAGGCAACGACGACTTCGTGATGGTGGCGGTGGGCGCCTTCGCCGATCCCGACTTTCCGCCGCCGCAGGACTCGGTCTACGAGTGCCGCCGGCACGCCCGGGTGCAGTTGCCCGAGGGCATCACGCGCTACGACAAAGACCCGGACTGAGACCGGCGTCCACGGTGGCAGGCCGCGGCGGAGCCGCGGGTGTCCGCGGCTTTTGAACGGAGTCAGGTGCAATGGCTGCGGGCCACTCAACATGGGGCGCCGCCGGCATGGCGCTCATGTGCAGAAGACGGGGTCAGTTGCGAAGGGCCAGAAAGTGACCCCGTTCTTAGAGGCTGGACAGGATGATAGGGCTTCGGTGAGCATGAACGACAAATGCCTGCCCCTTCCACGCCGCCCGACGAACTGCTGCAGCTGCTGCCCGACGCGGTGGTGCAAACGGACGCGCTGTGGATCATCACCTACTTGAATCCCGCGTGGCACAAGCTCACGGGCCATTCCCTGGATGGGGCGCTCGGCCAGTCTTTGCTTGACTTCGTGCATCCCGACGACACGGGAACCTTGCGATCGGGCATGCCGGTGTTCCGGCTGCGCCTGGCAAACTCGGACTATCGCTGGATGCGTCTGCAGCTGCATCCGAAGTCCGATGCAGCGAATCGAGTGATCAGTCGCCAGGGCGTTCTGATCGAGATCACCGAAATCACCGAACAAGTATTGATGGAGGTCCGCCAGCGCTTCCTGCGGCTGCTGGAAACCATCGACGGCGTCGTTTGGGAAGCAGAGCTCGGCGTGGGCAATACGTTCCTGAGCCCCCAGGTCGAGCGCCTTTTCGGCTACACGGTCGAAGAGTGGCGGTCCGATCCGGGATTCTGGCGGCAGCATGTGCATCCCGATGACTTGGCGGAAGCGCTGGCCATTGACGATGCCGCGTACAACGCAACGCACAGTTATGCGTACGAGATGAGTTACCGCTTGATAGCCAAATCCGGCAAGGTCGTATGGGTGCGCGACCTGTGTCGCGTGGTTGTCGAAAAGAACCGCCCGAATCGCATGATCGGCCTGATGATTGACGTGACCCAACAGAAAAGTACCGAACTCGAGCTGGTGCAATCCGACAACCGCTATTCACTCGCCACCCGCGGATCCAATGACGGTATCTGGGATTGGAACCTGCAGACGGACGTCTTGCATGTGTCCCAGCGCTTCCATGAGATTGTCGGGCTGAGCGACACCGGCAACCTGCATGATGACGGCTGGCACTTTCTGCAACAGCTCATTGATCCCGATGACCATGAGCGCGTGCAGATGGCTTACCGCAGGCACCTGTCGGGCAACCGCCCGAACTTTTCAGTGGATTTTCGCGCTCGTCTTGGATCGGGGCGATTGGTGTGGCTCAATTGGCGCGGGGTCGCCCAATTCGAAGACGGCATGGCAGTGCGGATGGCTGGGTCACTGAGCGATCTGGCGGAACGCGGCAGCTCCTACGACGCCTTGACCAACCTGCCCGGCCGGCCGTTGTTCCGCGATCGCCTCGAGCACGCCATCGCGCTGCATCAAGACGGTGCCTCGAAAGGTGGTGACACGCTGACACAAGGCGACAACACGATGTTCGCCGTGCTGCTGCTGGACCTCGATCAGTTCAAGGCAGTCAATGACACCCTTGGACACCATGTGGGTGACCAACTGTTGCAGCAGGTTGCACGCCGGCTTGAATCCTGCGTGCGGGCGGTCGATCTTGTCGCCCGCATGAGTGGCGATGAGTTCAACGTGCTGCTTGAGTGTGTCGATCAAGCGGGTGCAACCGATCGGGCCCGACAGATTGCCGCCGCCCTCGCGGCCCCCTATCGGATCGACACGCACACCGTGACCTGCGGCGCAAGCATCGGGGTGGTCAGCAGCCAGGCCGGCTTCGCGACCACCGATGACTACCTGCGCGCCGCGGACGCCGCCATGTACCAGGCCAAGAGCCATGCATTGGGCGTGTGCGTTTTTTCGGAAAAAGGGGACGTCACAGGGTCGGGTCCACTTTCGCGCGCGAAATAAGTGAACCTGAAGACTTGTTCAAACGAAGGCAAATAGCAGCCCCTCTGAGCCCGGTCTTCGCCGTTCTGTCTCCCCTACCGCATCCGGTTGGGCCTCGACTTTGTCGGCCGCACGCAGATCCACAACGCGATCACATACACAAACACCGCGGCATACGCGGCGGCGAATACCCACAGCGGCAATGGCCAGTAGATCAGCCGCTTCATCCATGACTCGATCAGCGGCTGCACGTGCGAGCTGCCGGACAGTTCGCCCTGCCAGAGGGTCAGGAAACATGCGCGCCCCAGCAGGGCCTGCACCGCCACGACCGCGAGGCTGAGCAGGTGCGCAAGCCGCCACCAAAACCCGCGCACCCAACGCCACCCGCGCCAAGCGCCGAGCGGAATCAACACGCAAGCCGCCACATTGAACGCGATGATGACGAGGTGCAGCGCAAGTACGATGATCGCGGCCATCAAGATCCTGGGCAATTCATTTTCTGCCAGATACCCGGCACGAAGCCATTTAACTTCCTCCGGGAACGGGGTCACCATTTCGCCGCCCGGGTCAATGGGCACGCAAAAGCCCGTCTCCGATTCGTATCGAAGATCATGATGTCCCGTCTTGTCGCTGACCACCAGCCGTTGTGTTTCATGCGGCGCCAAG
>Ga0307375_10000479_pt1 | contig 50021 bp, 47 predicted proteins | sample TR1MG_FD_202531 | JGI IMG/M metagenome (GOLD analysis project Ga0307375, IMG submission 202531) | Soil microbial communities from Risofladan, Vaasa, Finland - TR-1 | ecosystem: Environmental > Terrestrial > Soil > Coastal area > Acid sulfate soil | place: Finland: Risofladan, Vaasa | collected...
GCAATCTACGCCTGGTGAGACTAGGTTAAGCCGCTTGGGTGGTAACACCCACGCGCTCTGGTCGTTGACCTTGGAAACCCCCGCTACAACACCTGCGTTTGGTGTTTAGCGGTGGGAGACTTCATTTGCGATCGGCCCATAGGCGTGTTCGACTCGGGTGTCGGCGGGCTCACCGTAGCGCATGCGCTGATGACGGCGCTCCCGGACGAGCGGATCTTGTATTTTGGCGACACGGCCCGATTGCCTTATGGGACGAAGTCTTCGGCAACGGTCGCGGGTTATGCCGCCCAGATCACCGAATTTCTGCTGAAACGCGATGTGAAGATGTTGGTCGTGGCGTGCAACACCATGGCGGCGGTCGCGCTTTCGGTCGTGACGAGCATGTCTTCTGTGCCGGTCGTGGACGTATTGGATGCCGGTGCGCGCGCCGCCTCTCGCGCGACGCGCTTGGGTCGCATCGGGGTGCTCGCCACCCTTACGACCATAAAGTCCGAGGCCTACGATAAGGCCATTCATGCCTATGGGTCGGAATTGGTCGTGATCTCGCAGGCCTGCCCTTTATTCGCGCCGCTCGTCGAAGAGGGTTGGTTGGATCATCCCGTGACCGAATTGACCGCCCGGGAATATTTGCGCCCGGTGCTTAAAGAGCAGGTCGACACGCTCGTTTTGGGTTGCACGCATTACCCGCTCCTAAAGCCCCTTTTGAGCCGCTTGGTGGGCCCAAAGACCTTGCTTGTGGATTCCGCCGAAACGACCGCCACGCGGGTCGCCGATCTCTTGACCGCGCAGGGCCTGCGTAGGCCCTCGGGCGCCCCGCCGCCCGTGCACGAATATTATGTGACGGATGTCCCGCAGCGGTTTCGGGCGGTCGGCGCCTTATGTCTGGGGCATGAGTTGCCGGATGTCCATTTGGTGCATTGGTAGGCCATGAAAGATCCCCTACTGCGTGGCGTGCAATGGTATTGGCCCGGCTCCTCGCCGTTGCCGAATGCCCGCTGGGTCGTGGGGGGCGCGCAAATCCTCTCCGAGTCCGCTTCGCTTGTGCGGGCCTTGGCCGAAGGGGCGCGCGGGCCGCTTGGTCTGATCTATTTAGATGGAGGCCCAAAAGAGGCGCCGGCATGGCCGTGGATTTCGTTTCCTCGCGGCCGCGCCTCGCGCGTCATGGGACGTTTAAGGCCGGCCGATCTCGTATGCCTTGACGATACGCAAGACGCCCGCGCGCTCGCCGGTGCGGCTTCCTGTCCAGTGGTTTGGGTCAATGGTCGATCGAGCGAGCTGTTGGCGCTGGGGCAGGTCGTGGTCGCAAGCCGGATTTTGGCCCAGGAGGTGGGGGGAGGGCTGCTTTTGGGCGACCCGTGCGTGGAATGGCCGCTACCGCCGCCGCCTGTGGAGCCATCCTTTTGTGAACGGTTTCAGGCGGTGCGTGGGGCGGGTCGTTGGATTGTGTATTGTGTCGATACCGCTTCAGGCGAGGAGACGCTAGCCTACAATACCTTTCTGGCGTTATCGGCGCGCGGCGGGGGTTTATTGGCGCTCGCCCCGCGTGATGAGTCTCGTTTTGAGCCGATATATCGCGAATCCATCAAATATCATCTGTTGACGGTTCGGCAGCGGCGTTTGATCACCTCCGAAGTGCCTCCCAAGACGCGCGTTTATTACATAGAGGATACCAGCGCGCGCGAGGCCATGGCGTCTTGCGCGGATCTGCTTATCTTGGGCGGGACATTTACGCCTGACTCCCCGATCCGTGCGTCGAGCCTGTGGGCGGGTGTCCCGGTGCTCGTCGGGCCTCATGGCACAGATCCCCTCGTGCGCTCGGCAGTGCGCGCCGGTGTGGTGACTTTGTGCGAGGACGCAAAGGATCTCGTGGTGCAGGCGGCGCGGCTCCTGGATGATCCGAAACAAAGGGATCAGGCCGCCGAGGACTTGCGGGCTTGGTTGACGCTGCAGGGGGCGGCGCGATCCCGCTTTCTGGAGTTCATGGCGTCGGGATCATCGTGACAGTCTGCCCGCGGGCGGTCGTGATCGTCAAACGGCGGCGCCCGTCTGGTTTTAGCCAACGCGCTCGTGCGTGATGCGCCCCGCCTTGATCGTCAGGACGACCTGCCCGCGCAAGCGGGTATTGACGAGCGGGTTGTTGTGCCCGCGACTATGCGCGGAATGCGCGTCGTAGAGCCATTCCGCCGCGGGGTCGAAGAGACAGATGTCGGCTATCGCGCCCGGCGCGAGGGTGCCGCGCGCGATTCCCAGGGCCGCGGCCGGCCGGCTCGTGAGGCCCGCGAGCGCCTCCGAAAGCCCCATTAATCCCGACTCCACGAGGCCCAAGGTCAATGGGAGCAAGGTCTCGAAGCCCGCGATGCCGGGTTCTGAGTCGCTAAAAGGCCGTTCCTTCGCATCTATTTCATGGGGTTGGTGGTCTGAGCAGACCGCGTCTATGACACCGGATGCGAAAGCTTTCCTTAAGGCCTCCCGGTCCTTTACGGATCGGACGGGCGGCCTTAAGTGGTAATTGGTATCAAAGCTACCGATATCGTCTTCGGTAAAATAGAGTTGGTGTATGGGGGTGTCTGCTGTGACCGGTAGGCCTCGTTGCTTGGCCTCGTCAATCAAGGCCGCTCCGCGTGCGCTCGATATCCCGCAAAAGTGCGCCCTAACCCCGGTCTGCTCGACTAAGATGAGGTCGCGGCTCAATGCCACGGTCTCGGCGCTTTCTGGTATGCCGGCCAAGCCGAGCCGGGAGGCCACGGGGCCTTCGTGAACCAAGCCGCATGCGCTCAGCCACGCTTCTTCGGGATTCAAAAAGACCAGGAGATCGAGGCCCGCGGCATATTCGAGCGCATGCCGGAGGACGGCGGTATCCTTGATGGGCATGCGCGCGTTACCCATCCCTATGCAGCCTGCTATCCGCAGGGCGTGCATGTCCGCGAGGTGCGTGCCGCCTAAGCCTCTCGTGAGCGCGCCTATCGGCAGTATTTCGGCCGCGCCGATTTCGTGTCCGCGTTTTATCATCCATTCGGCGATGGCCGCGGTCTCGATTACAGGCGATGTATCGGGTGGACAGCAGACGGTCGTGATACCGCTCGCCGCCGCCGCAAGACTTTCCGTGATCAAGGTCCCTTTGTGTTCTTGGCCTGGTTCGCGTAAGCGCGCGCGTAGGTCGATGAATCCGGGGCATACGACCAGGCCTTGGGCTTGAATGGTGCGGTCGGCCACAAAGCCCTCGGGCGCTCTTCGTCCGACGATGGTGCCGTCTTTGATAAAGAGCGAGTCGATTGTGTCGATATGGAGGCCGGGGTCTATGACCCGTGCCCCGAGAATGGCGATGTTCACGTGGTCTTGTTCTCCGTTCCCGAAGCCCCCGCGAGGCGGGCGAGAATAGCCATACGTACGGCGATGCCGTTTGTGACCTGTGGCAGTATGGCCGATTGCGGCCCGTCGGCGACGTCCGAGGCGATTTCCAGGCCGCGGTTCATGGGCCCTGGGTGCATCACGATGGCTTGCGGGTCGGCCCCCGCGAGTCGTTCGCGGGTGAGGCCATAAAGACTGAAATACTCGGCCGCGCTCGGAATCAGGGCGCTATTCATGCGCTCGAATTGCAGGCGCAGCATGATGACGACATCCACGCCCTCAAGCCCCTTTGTCATGTCGGTAAAGGCGATGACGCCCAGGGTTTCCACGGCGGTGGGCAAAAGCGAGCGCGGGGCGATCACGCGGACCTCTTGGACGCCTAAGGTCGTGAGCGCATGAATCTGCGAGCGTGCGACGCGCGAATGCAGGACGTCGCCTACGATCGCGACCTTAAGGCGCGAGAAGTCGCCTTTGTAGCGCCGGATCGTAAACATGTCTAGCAAACCTTGCGTGGGGTGCGCGTGACGCCCGTCGCCGGCATTGACGACGTGGACGTGGCTTGGGACAAAACGTGCAATGAGGTCGGCGGCCCCGCTCAAGGGGTGGCGTATGACAAAGAGATCGGTATGCATGGCCTCGAGATTGCGGACCGTGTCGAGCAGGCTTTCTCCTTTCTGGGTGGCCGAGACGCTCGTGTTGATGTTGATGATGTCGGCCGATAGGCGTTTGCCTGCGATCTCGAAGGTGGTTCTTGTTCTCGTGCTGGCCTCGAAAAAGAGGTTGACGATCGTTTTGCCGCGTAATAACGGGACCTTCTTGATTTCGCGTTCTCCTACGCTAATGAAGGATTCCGCGGTATCGAGGATCTCGCCTATGGTTTTTGCGGTCAGACCCTCGGTAGTCAAGAAATGTTGGGGGCGCCCGTGTGTGTCTATTGGGATGTCGCCGGTCACTCCGGTCTCTCCATGATCTTTATTCCCAGAGGGTTTGGTCCCGTTAATTTGATGTGTTCATGGGGTTTTAGGGATACCGTGACCCCGACCACATCCGGTTGTACCGGTAGTTCCCGCCCGTCACGAACGATTAAAACCGCAAGCGCCACGGACGCGGGGCGCGCAAAGTCGAAGATCTCGTTTAACGCCGCGCGTATCGTACGGCCGGTATGGAGGACGTCGTCGATGAGGATGATATGGCGGCCATCGAGCGATACCGGAAGGTGGGAGGTCTTGACCTCCGGATGGATGCCGACGCGACTGAAGTCGTCCCGATAAAAGGAGATGTCCAAAGTTCCGAGCGGGGTGTCGAGACCAAGCCGCCTATGCAGCCGTTCCGCGACCCATACGCCGCCGGTATGAATGCCCACCAGGAGCGGTTGACGCTCCGTGAGCATGGCGATGCCGTCGGCCATGCGGGCAAGCGCTTGTTCCGTATCAATCACCAACCGACCCCCGCGCCGCTATCGTCGTCACCCGGTTTACCGGGTCGTCAAAGAATGCCTGAAGTATTGTGATTGCGGCAAGTGTATCGAGCATGGCCTTGCGTTTTGTGCGACGCGCGCCGGTGTCGTCGATATATTCCCGCGCCGTATGAGTCGTGAGCCGTTCGTCCACCCAGTATACGGGAAGATGGTAGCGTCCGTCCAAGCGCCGCCCGAAGCGCAGGCTTTGCGCGGTCATGGCGTTGTCCGTGCCGTCCATGTTGCGCGGGAGCCCTACGACTAAGCCATTTGGCTCCCATAAGCGCAGGAGACGCTCTACGGCTTCCCAGTCGGGCCCTGCCTTTTGGGTAAGTATCGCGCCCGCCCCTTCCGCGCGCCCCGCCGGCAGTCTGCCTACCGCAACCCCTATGCATTTGGTCCCATAGTCGAACCCCAGGTAGGTTTGGGTGCTCACGCGTGGCCCGCGTCCCCGCACAGCCGGGTCATATCGACACCGAGTACCTGCGCTGCGGTAGCCCATCTGGCCTCGGACGGGGTGCGGAAGAGGACCTCCATGGTGGCGGGGCCCGATAGCCAGGCGTTGTCGGCGATTTCTTGCTCTAGCTGACCGGGCCCCCATCCTGCGTAGCCTAGCGCGAGCAGGTATTGCTCGGGTCCTTCGCCGTGGGCGATCGCGGTGAGGATATCGCGCGATGTCGAGATGCCGATGGTGTCCGTTATGGCGACGGTCGACTCACAATGTCCGAGGAACTCGTGGAGCACAAAGCCACGGTTGTTTTGTAGGGGGCCGCCTAAATGGACGGGTTGCCGGGCCGTGTGCGTGTCTACGTCTTCGATCTGGAGTTGCCGGAATACGTCACCCAAAGTGAGTTCGATGGGCCGGTTTATGATGATGCCCATGGCGCCTTCCGCGCTGTGTTCGCAGATCAAGGTCACGGTCCGAAAAAAATGGGGGTCGCTTAAGCCAGGCATGGCGATGAGGAACTGGTTGGCGAGCGATGTGGTCGCGTTCATGACGTCCTCGCGGCAAATGATGGGCGGGATGCGCAGCCGACGCCGCCTTGCGCCATCCTAGCGCATGGCGCGATCTAACGGGTGCCGCCCGCCCTCTTTATCGAATCTCATGACTTAAGGGAGCCTAAAGTAGCGATGCTAGTATCCGGCATGCTCCTTGGTCTTTCAAGGGAGGACCCTGTCCGATCGGGGTGTGTCGAAAAGGGGTGCGCCTTATGCCCGAAGCCGGACTGCGGGTTTCGTTTATGAGGGCGAGACGCAAGGCTAAGCGAGTCTCGATCGCTCGACGCCTAGCGATCGGTCGACTCCGTTTTTATCCGGCGTTCGGGCGGCGGCTCTTTGGGCAGGCTAATGGCGTGTTCTTTGCTGTACTGATAGTCGTGAAAGACATGTTCCGTGCGGAGTAGCGCGTAACTGCCGTCGGGCCGCCGACGGGTCGTGTCTTTGAGGCGGTAGGCATAATGCCCGCAGGTCCAAATGGCGAAATTGCGCATATGGGTGCAAAGGCAGCTTTTGTCTTTTACCGACAGATTGTTGTCGTTCCCTTGTCGTTCTCGTTCGCGGTTATAGGCGTCGATATAACTGCAGTGCCCCGCGCTATCGAGAAGGTAGCCGTAGGCCTCGCAGTTGGGGCGCGTGCCGGCCCCTATGCCCGGACTATTTTTCAGCATACGCATAGGATAGCCGGTCGGGGATACGAGGTTGACCTCGATATCCTCCTCGCGCGCCTTCAAGTATTCCTGTTTCACGTTGTCCGGTAAGCCGCATTCGTCGGTTATGGTAAACCGCGTGGCCAGCTGCACCGCGGCCGCGCCCGCCTCGAGAAACTCGGCCGCGTCCGTGCCGGTGAAGATGCCGCCCGCGGGGATAACGGGAATAGCGAGCCCCTCCTGTTTGAGGTAGCCTAGGATCTCATGGACGATGGCCTTCAGATCGTACTGCGCCCAGTCCATGCCAAAACCGAGATGGCCGCCCGCGAGGGGGCCTTCCACCACGATATAGTCCGGCAGGCGTCCAAGACGGGCGTTTTTGCGCAAAAACAGCAAGAGCGCGCGTAGCGACGACACGATGATTCCTAATTTTACGTCGCGGAATCGCGGCTCGTCCTGGATGAGCGCGAAAGAACCCAGATGGAGCCCGGCGCCCAACGTTATCCCGTCGATACCGGCGGCCATCGCCGCGATCAGGCGCGCGCGCAGGGTCTCGCGCGGGGCGTTCATGGTGAGCTTCTCCATGCAGTTTATGAAGATGAGCCCGTCGCCCTTTTTGGCTTCCATCGTTCGGCCGATGTGGAGCATGGTCGCTTCCGCAAGCCTCTGGAGGTCGAACTGGACCGCGGCTTTGTCGTAGTTGGCCACGTTGTATTTGTAGAGCTTGAGCTTCTCGGCCACGAATTTCGTGCGAAATCTTCGGTCGGAGACGGTCGGCACCATGGCGTCCGAGATATGGCCGATCCCGCCTAAGCGGGCGGCCTCGAGCGCCAGATCAGCGGAGGAGATGTCCACGCCCATGCCGCCGATCATGATCGGCACTAGTTCGTGCCTACCGAGGCGGAGGCGGAAGTCATCAACGCATTTCATGGTAAAAGAAATCCCTTGGCGGCCGTCTTATATGGGTTACACGGGATTTGGAGGAGCCAAGACCGATTGACCCGTGGACGGTCTTTATTTGTCTTGCGTCCGCAACTGCCGGGGCGGGTGGCCTGATCGCCTAAGCCGCGCCCAGAGCGGTATGGATACGGACCTGCCTATAGCGAACGCGTATGTGGATTCAATCTAGTCGCTAAACTGCCAGGGGTCAACCGCAAGCCTGGTCCCGCTTGGGTCTCAAGCCGGATGGGCTTCCGTTTACGATGGGGGCGCGCGAACCCCTGCGCTTCTCGATAATCGGGCCTTTATCCCCCGTTCGGCCGGGGAAGTGATCACTATCGGAATCGCGCTTTAATGCCTAAGGCCCCGCATCGAGACGCGCATTCATCCGCGAGGCGAATCACGGCGTCGTTCATGTTCCTTAGAAATTTGGGAGTTTCCTTGGCTTTATGGTTCAAGGCCCTGGCGCAAAGGCGGGCGTCGCGTCGGCCATGTGATCGCCGCGGAAATGCCAAGTCTCGATGATGGGGAGAATGGCGATTGGCGCGCCGGCAATGTGGGGAAGGGGCGCGAACGGCGCCGCGCCCCGGACCATGACAAGCGCGGCCTGGTCGAGTAAGGGGTTGCCTGATCCACGCACGATCCGCACGCCCTGTAGGCTGCCGTTACTGCGGATCTTGATATCGAGTATGAGCGATCCCGTGAGCCTGCGGCCGGCCAAGAGTTGCCGATATTGACGACTACCCACATGCTCCATATGGCGGTTCCAGCGCTCGATGTACTGGGCATAGGCGAATTGGCGCGCAGTAACCCCGCCGCGTCCGCGGCCTGTCGTTTTATAGGCACGCCATTCGCGCCGGATCTCGGCCTTAAGGCGCGCTTCCTCGGCCGCGAATTGTTTGGTGAGCCCGAGCGTCTCGGCAATGGCGGCGTGCAATTGCCATGTTGGCTTGACGAGGCTCACTTTGAGCGGACTGCGGTCTTCATGGAGCATGCGTAAGTGGCGGGTGACTTGCGCTTGGTTTTTGGTCTCGGTCTTCCGGTGTTCCTCTGCGCCGCCCGTATGGGTTGCGGCAAATGGGGTATGCGCCATGTGGCGCCGATGCGTGCCGCCCCCTCCTTGCACGTTGACTTGCGCGAGACGCGCGGCATGGCGCGGCTTTTTGGCGCTGGCGGCTTGGACGAGGGTTACGTCGAGCGCGGTCCCCGATGACGACGCATGGGGTACATCGAAGCGTAGTCCCAGGATGAATATGAGATGCAGGAGTCCGGCGAGAAATACGGCAATACCGAGCCTATCGGCCGGTTTTAACCGTAACGTGTTCACCGTCGTCTCGCTTCGGGTTCGACCCTTGCGTGACGACAGGCGGGGCCTGGTGTTCGCTTATGAGGGCCGTAGGCCTTGAGTTGTTCGGCAAGCCCTTTGCGGTGGCGCGGGAAGGAGGGCGTGCGCGGCGCCTTGCTCGCCTCCTCGACGCATGCCTTTAGGGGAGTCCTCGAGCGCAACGGCAGGCGCGCAGGCGCGTCCTGGTTGTAAAGGGCGTGTCGCAATAGACGGGGGCGGATTACGAGCATGTGCTTAAATATAGGAATCAAACCTCGGTCGATCATAACAAGTCTATTCGCTTTTGTAATCGCGGCCCGCGGGTCGGCGCGATAGAAGGGCGGCCTTTGCCGCTTGGCGCGGCGTTTTTATCGGTGCCTGGGACGCGTCCTTGCAATCTAGGTCCTCGTTGTCTCATAAGGATTTTAATTTAAGGCCCTCTCCAGGGAGTCATGGTCTGGGTGTTAGGAGGCGGGCGTGCGCACATCGTGCAGTTCGCACGCCGCGGCCAGTAGCGCTAGGCGGGCAATCACGCCGTAGGCATAAAAACGGTTAGGTCCGGCATCCGGGTATTGTTTTCCGTCGGGGTTCACGCAGGATTCCGCGAAGGCCAGTGATTGAAACTGCATGCCGGGGGCGTTGAGGTTCTCGTCTATGCCCCGACCCCCGTGGATGCGATAGAAGCCCCCTACGACAAATCGGTCGACCATATACACCACGGGCTCCGCCACCGCCTGCTCGGGTCCTATGGTTTCGCATGTGTAGACCCCCTCTTGAACCATGACCTCCTGAACAGTCTGCCCTTCTTTGATCACCGCCATCTTGTTGCGCTGTTTGCGGTTTAATTGTTGCACGTCCGAGGCGCTGCGCACGGTCATGATGCCCATGCCGTAAGTGCCGGCATCGGCCTTGACGATGACGAAGGGTTCCTGCGTAATGGCGTATTCGCGATACTTCTTGCGGATGATTTCGAGCACTTCTTCGACGTTCTCGGCGAGGCAGCCTTCGCCTTCACGTTTTTGAAAATCAATTTGCCCGCAGCGCCGAAAAGCCGGATCGATGAGCCAGGGGTCGATATCGACGAGCTCCCCGAACTCCATGCTCAGCCGTCGGTATTGGGTAAAGTGGTCGGATTTGAGGCGGTTCCACCACCCGAGCGCGAGTGGTGGCATGACGGCCTGTTCCAAGCCCTTCAGGATGTCCGGAGGGCCGGAGGATAGGTCGTTGTTTAAGAGGACGAGGCAGGGATTGAAATCCGATACCGTGACTCGGTTTCCGTGGCGGACGATCGGCTCGACCGGGATCGTGCGGCCATTGGCGAGCGTCATGAGGTACTGGCCGGCCTCCCCCGGTAAGAGGGATCCGACGCGGACACGGTAGCCCGCGCGTTCGAGTAGCATGACGAGCGCGCCTAGGTTTTCCCAATAGAAGGTGTTGCGCGTATGGTTTTCCGGCACCAGGAGGACGCGCGCCGCCTGTGGGCACAGCCGTTCGATCGCCGCTTGCAGGGCCTGGACGCATAAGGGATGGAATGCCGGGTTGAGATTATTAAACCCAGCCGGGAATAGATTGGTGTCGACCGGCGCGAGCTTGAAGCCCGCGTTTCTTAAGTCGACGGAGGTGTAGAAGGGCGCGGGCGTGCGCAGCCAGTGTTCGTGAAACCACTGCTCGATTTGGGTCTCGCGCTCGAGAAATCGTTCTTCTATGGCGAGCAATGGCCCCGTTAGGGTGGTCGCCAGATTGGGAACGGCCGGATGCATGGGCTCAAAATTCATACGCGGACCCCGTTTAGGTGGAGGTCAATAGTGACATTAGGTGCGACCTAAAGGAAAGTGATCAGTCGAGAAGGTCAGATTCCGCCCTTCGGCGGGGCACCGCCGCGGGTCCTCTCGTGCGCCGTTTACAGACGCGCAGTCGTCCTTAAGGCAGACAAGATAGCGTCCGGGGGCAGAAAGGGTCTAAAATCATTTTTATTGGTCAAGCAAATAGATTTTGTCCGGGACTTATGCTAGTAAATTAAGTGGGTGCAGGAATAAGCGCAGGAGTTACCTGAGCGGCCTGCGCCTCTTAAAGCCGCGAGGACTTCCGTGAGCATCAAGGTCATGGTAATTGACGATAGCAATACGATCAGGCGAACCGCCGAGGCCCTGCTGAAGAAGGCGGGCTACGACGTGTTTACGGCAGGGGACGGTTTTGAGGCTATGTCGGTTATTACCGATCGCAGGCCCGACATCATTTTTGTCGACATCATGATGCCGCGGTTAGATGGCTATCAAACTTGCCTTCTCATTAAGAATAATAAGGACTTTAAGCACATCCCGGTCATTATGCTTTCGAGTAAGGATGGGCTTTTTGATAGGGCCCGAGGCCGTATTGCAGGGTCTGAGGAGCACATTAATAAGCCGTTTACCCAAGATGAGCTAGTTGACGTTATAAGTAAGTACGTGCATTAAGGTACCCTTGAGGCGGCGCCTCAGACGGCTTGAGTTATCAGATGAGGAGAGAAGGAAGCAATGGCGATTAAGAATATTTTGGTAGTGGACGATTCGCCAACTGAGCTGCATCTTTTGCAGGAAATGTTGGGGCGCAACGGCTTTACGATCGCCACGGCGCGTAGTGGCGAGGAAAGTCTTGAGAAACTGAAGACGTTACGGCCCGACCTCATCCTCATGGATGTCGTCATGCCAGGCATGAGCGGCTTCGAGGCGACTCGGACCATCTCCAAGAATCCGGCAACGGCGGGGATACCGATCATCATATGCACGACCAAGGGCCAGGAAACGGATAAGGCCTGGGGTCTGCGGCAGGGCGCCAAGGATTATATCGTGAAGCCCGTCGTAGAAAGCGTGCTGCTCGACAAGATCCGGGCCTTGTGAGCGATCTTTCTCAAGATCACGCTTTTGCGCTTCTTGTGCGGATGCAGGCTCAGGCGCGGATCTCGGCGCCTGGATTGCCCGAACAGACTCAAGCCGCACCGCTCTGGAGTGGCTTGGGTTTTCGCCTAGCCGGGCTCTCGCTCCTAGTCTCGCTAGGCCAGATCGCGGAGGTATTGGTCAGCCCCGAGGTGACGCGCGTGCCGGGTACCAAACGGTGGGTGAAAGGCGTCGCTAACGTGCGTGGCACCTTGTTGACGGTAATCGACCTTGCCGAATATTTCGGCAAGCCATCGGTTTCGGCGAGCGATAAGGCGCGACTGTTGGTCATGCACGTAGGTGAGTTCAGTACCGGTTTGCTGGTAGATGAGGTTTTTGGCTTAAAACATTTCGATGCCGAGCGGGATCGGCGCGACATCGCGGGGCTCGACAACGCGGTTCTTATGCATGTTCAGGCGGCATACATGCAGGAGGGCACGTTGTGGGGCGTATTTGATCTGCGTTCACTAACAGAGAGTCTCACTTTCAAGCATGTCGCGGCCTAAGGCCGACATCTAAAAATACGAGATGCGCGCAGAAGAACGTTAACGAGGAATCTATATATGGTGGCGAGACTGTCCAAAAAGAAGGGGGTCGTTTTGGATCAGCCGACCGAGGAGCTGGCAGCGGTGGGCGAGCGATTTGTCGACGTGCAGCCCGCGCCGGCAAGGGGTTCTAAGTCTGCGCGCAAGCAAAAAGCGCCGCGTGTGGGCGGGCGCAGCATGACAAGCGTCTCGGTGCTGCTGGTATTTATGGTGGCCTCGCTCCTCGGTGTCGCCCTACTCTTTGGTTCGGAGGCGCAGCAGGCCAATCGCGACGCAAAGTATATCGAGCAGTCCGATCAGCTCCTCATGCTTTCGCAGCGTATCGCCAAAGACGCGGCGGCGGCCACCTTGGGCGAGGAAAGCGCTTTTAGCGACTTGAAGCGTTCACGTATTGATTATCAAAGAATTATCAATACATTGAAGAACGGTGATTCGACCCTTGGGATTCCGCCAAGCCCGAATGTGGTGCGTCCGGCGCTTATGCAATTGGACGCCACTTGGGCCGTTGTGCGCCATCACGTAGATCAGATCGTGGAGCAAGAAGAGCCCGCTTTGATGATGCACGATTATGTGGCTTCCGTGAACCAGACGGCGCCCATGTTGTTGGCGCTCTGGGACGAGATCGTGACTAAGGGCATACGCGCCCACATGTCCCGCCATTTGATCTACCTCGCCAGCCGGCAGGGGACCTTGGCCGAACGTATCACGATGGAAGTTAACGTGTTCGCGGAGGGCGGAAGCGCGGCCGCTGTGGCCGCGGCCGAGTTCGGCGAAGACACCAAGCTGTTCCAGCAAACGCAAGACGAGCTCGGCCCCCTTCTTCCGGCCGTCACTCAGGCTAAATTTAAGCACGCGAAAGATACCTTCATGGCCTTAAGCCAGAGCGTGGGCGGTATCTTGGCAAATGCCGCTCCGCTTTTCGTGGCGCAGCGTTCGGGTACCATCATTTTCCATAAGAGTAATAAGCTCCTTAGCCAAAGCCGGAAGCTCGTTGACGGCTATGTAGCGTTGGCGCGTCAGCGCGAAGTCAAGAAATACGCGGGCTACGGCGCCGGTGCGCTGTCCTTGGTCTTCCTCTTGCTTTTGGGACGTAAGCTCGTGGGTGATGAGCGCAGGCGGGCCCGGGAAAGCGCGAATCAGAATCGCGAGACCCAGGACGCCATCTTGAAGTTGTTAGACGAGATGGGAGATCTCGCGGACGGGGATTTGACCATCCAGCCGCAGGTGACCGAGCAAGTTACGGGCGCCATCGCAGACTCCATCAACTATGCGGTCAAGGAGATGCGTAACGTCGTGTATCGCATCAACTCGACGGCGCAAGAAGTGGCGGTGGCCTCGGATCGTAGCCGGCGCACGGCCGCGGAATTGAACGATGCCGCGAGCCGCCAGGCGCGTCAGATTCTGGCCACGACCGAGCGTATTCGGGCCATGGCGAAGTCCATGGAGGAAATGTCCCATAGTGCCGGGGAGTCGGTGGAGGTGGCGCAAGGCTCGGTGTTGACCGCGAAGCGGGGTGCCGAAGCCGTGCAGAACACCATCAAGGGTATGGATGAGATGCGCGAGCAGATCCAGGAGACCGCGAAACGTATTAAGCGCCTCGGCGAAAGCTCGCAGCAGATCGGTGAAATCGTGGAACTGATCAACGATATTGCCGAGCAGACCAATATTTTGTCGCTGAACGCCGCGATCCAGGCGGCCATGGCGGGGGACGCGGGACGCGGGTTTGCGGTGGTGGCCGATGAAGTGCAGAGGCTTGCCGAGCGCTCGGGTTCTGCGACCAAGCAGATCGCGGATCTCGTGAAGACCATTCAGGCGGATACGAACGAGGCGGTCACCTCCATGGAGCGCGCGACCAATGGCGTGGTCGAGGGTACGCGCTTGGCGGATGCCGCGGGACAGGCGCTCGGGCAGATCGAGTCCGTGTCCGAACAGCTCTCCGGTCTTATTGTGCGTATCGCGAAAGATGCGCATACGCAGTCCGAGACCGCGACCAAGGTGTCGACCAACATGGGCGAGATTCAAGAGGCAACCGCGACGACCTCGGCTGGTACGCAAGAGACGGCCGAATCCATCGCGAGACTCTCTGATCTCGTAGGAGAACTGCAGGCGTCAGTCGCCGGCTTCAAGTTGCCAGCCTAAAAGTCGGCGAGCCGGCCGGGGGTAAGATGGTCACCACAAGCAGTACAGACCTCGGGACGCTGGGATGGGTCAAAGACGAGATTGATGAGACTCTCAGGCAGGCCCGTCTTGCCTTGGAGGCCTTCGTCGAACATCGCGCAGACGAGGCGAAATTGAGGCTCTGCGCCACCTATCTGCATCAGGTGGCGGGTACCCTGAAGATGGTGGAGCTCGATACTTTGGCCATGTTGGTGGGCGAGGCTGAAGCGACGGTAGAGTCCTTGCTGCGCTCGACCGGGGCCCCCTCGGAGGAGGTTCTAGAGCCGCTCGCGCGGACTTTACTCCTGCTTCCGGAAATCGTAGACGGGGTGCAGGAGCAGGGGCCGGGCGATGGTTTGGCGTTCGTGTCGCTTGTCAATGAGTTGCGCGCCGGGCGTGGTGCGCCCCCGGTGGCGGCCCGCACGTATTTTACCCCGGATCTTTCGCCCCGGCCGCAGGCCTCGGGCGCCCGAGACGATAAGGCCTTTATCGAGACCTATCGCCGCGAACGGTCTTTATTTCAGGCCGCGCTTCTTAAGTGGCTCAAAGCTCCCGCCGATGCGCCCGCAGACTTCACCATGCCCGATCTGTTGGGGGGTTGGCGCGCGCTCGTCGCGTTCGCGCCCTTAAGCCAGTGTCTTTGGGTGGCCGAGGCCTTTCTCCGTTTCGTTTTGACCGAAGGTGAAGCGCGTCTCGAGAACAAGAGGCTGGCTTCGCGCCTGGATCAACTTTTAAAGCGTTTCTCGGACGGCCAGGACAAGGCTGGCAGCCGTACGGCTTGTGAGAGGGTCACTACCGACATGCTCTTCGTGTTGCGTGAAGGCGCGTCTACGGACGAGCGGGTCTTAGCCGTTCGCCAAGCCTTCCGTCTCACGGCGGAAGAACCGGTGTCCATGGGTGGGTCGTCGGTGGCCGCGCTTCAGTCCATGGTAAGCGCTTTAAGTCAGGAGATTGCCCATGCGCAAGACCTGCTGTCGCGTTGTTTCGACCCCGCCAAAGAGGCCGCCACGGCCGCTGACGACGAACTGATCACTACCCTCGATAAACTGGGGAAGACCTTCCGGGCCTTAAGTATCGGGCCGCTGGAGGAGCTTGTTTCCGAGGCCGCCGTGACCTGTCGCGCGCTTTGTGAAGGACGGCTCGAGAAAACGGGCGCGGTGGCCATGACCATGGCGCAGGCCCTGCTTCAAATAGAAAGCGCCGTGCGCGAGATCCCCCGTGGCGGCAGCGCGTGGCGCGCGGGCGTAGACGAGCGCCGGAGGATGTTGGCCGGACTGGGCGACCCTGTTGGTACGGCCGGCGTAGAGGTATCAGAGGCGCCGCTCTCGGAGCAGGACCGGCGCCAGCTTGTCGGGGCGGTGGGTGGGGAGGTGAGGGCTAATCTCGCGCGCATAGAGGAGGCGTTTCTGGCCTTCGTTGCGGCACCTAGAGACCGTGCCGCTCTCGCCGGGATTCCGACCCTGGCGGCCCAAGTCGAGGCCGCCTATCGCGTGTTAGGGGAGGAGGGCGCGGCGGATTTGGCGCGCGCCTTATATAACGCCCTCAACGGTTTTGCGTCTAGGCATTTGGCGACAGTAGGCGCGCTGCCCGAGGTGTTGGCCGCGGCGGTGGCGGGGCTTGAGGCGCATGTCACGGGGCTTGAGCGCGGGCGTCCTATGCCCGTATCGCAGTTGTCTGCATTGGCCGCGGCACTCACCGATCTCGCAGGCGAGCATGCGGCACTCCAGGATTCATCTATCGAGGTGCGGGAGGTTCCCGCGTCTTTTCAGGCGTCGGCCAGTCCGGCGGCATCTCATCCCGCGATCGACCCCGAGATTTTGCCGGTCTTTCTGGAAGACGCGCATCAGGCCATGGTTCAATTGGAAGAGGCCCTGCCGGCGTGGACGGCGAATCTCGGAGACGAGAATGCGGTAGCGCTCGCGCGTCGCGCGTTTCATACCCTGAAAGGGAGTGGGCGCATGGTCGAGGCAGGTGAAATCGCCGAACTCGCCTATGATGCCGAAACCGTGCTCAACAAGGTTCGCGGTCGACAATTGGGCGCGAATGCGGATGTCCTCACGTGGATGACGCATGCCTATGAGGCGGTTCGTGATTGGGTGGCGGCCCTAGAGCAGGGTCAGGCCTTGCCCTATATGGCCGGGACTCGTGTCGCCTTGCAGGCGTTGGCGGAGGGTTGCGAATCGGCGGAGATCGAGCGTCGGATTCAGGCGCTCGCGCCACCCTTTGCGGATGCGCGCGCGGCAGACGAACACGATTTTGCCGCACCGGCCAAGGCCTCCCACGCGCCCGAGGACGCATGGGAGGCCTTGGCGAACGAAGTACCCCCTCTAGAGACGCTATCTTCCGATCCGGTGCCTGCGGACGTCTTGCCCGAGACCATGGCCTTAGAGTCGGACTCACCCGCGTCCATGCCGACGCTCTTTTTTGAAAGTGAGGCGGCAGGCGTGAGCGCGCTCTCCCTCCCTGCCCTGACCGAAGATACCCTCCTTTCGCAAATCTTCGTCACGGAGACTCGTGATCATCTTGCCGTGTTGCAGGCGGCGTTTCGCGCGGGCCCCGAGCTTGGCGTGTCGGCCGGTCTTTTACGCGCCGCGCATACGATGCAAGGGAGCGCCCGGTCCGTGGGTCTTACCGAAATGGCGGAGGCCTGTGCGGGCATCGAGCATTATTTCCAGACTCGAGAGTTGCACCAGGATCTGGTCGGCGCCGAAGGGATCGACCTCTTGGCGCATTTAATTTCGGCGACCGAGGCCTTCCTCCTGGCGTTCGAGGCCGGTGAAAACGACAGTCGTGCATTTAAGACGCTCTCGACTCGCGTGGAGAGCCTAGCGAAAGGAGAGCTGCTCGCCGAGGGCCCCACGTGGTGGCAGAAGAACCTGGAGTCGCAGGAAGGCTTGAGTGATCCGCATAAGTCTTGGGCGGATGTGGTCTCGGCCGGGCTTGAACCGCCATCGGCGGCAAGCGAGGCGCGCGAGACCGCGGTAGTCGAGGACCGCGCCTATGACGCCTTCGACCTCGGTGCGACCGCGGTCCCGACGCAAGCGGCAGCGGCCGATGGCGCGGCGGAGGATACGATCGATCCTGAGCTGCGTGACATCTTCCGGGACGAGGCGCGGGATCTATTAGACAACCTCGAAAACGCGTTGATTCAATGGCGTTCCCACCGAACGGTCCCCGATCATTTGCGATCCCTGAAGCGTGTTTTGCATACGCTCAAAGGCGGCGCGCGCATGTGCGGCGCCTTGCGGATGGGTGATTTCGCGCACGCAACCGAAGAACTCTTACGGCGCGTCGAGGAAGGCGCTTGCGTGTGCGACGACGCCTTCTTTGCCCTCATGGACGGGGTCGTCGAGCAATTAGGAGACCTCTACAAGGCCTTCATATCCGGGCAATCCCTCGTCGAAACGCATAGGGCGCGCGCTCTTCTTGCGCAGATGCGCGGCGAGAGCGTCAACTGGGATGCGCAGCCCAAGGAGGATGCGCCAGAGGACGTACGGAACGAACCTTTACCGCTTGCAAAGACATCAAGCGTAAGCCCCATTGAGCCCGAGGAGGATCTCTTTAGGTCGGAGGCGGCAAGTCAGGTTCGGGTGAGGACGACACTGCTGGATCGGCTTGTCAATTACGCAGGTGAGGTGAGTATCGCGCGTTCGCGTATGGAGCAGCAGGTTTTTAGTCTGCGCGAGCATCTGGGCGAATTGAACGGCAACGTCAAGCGTTTCCGGGAGCAGATCCGCGAATTGGAGATTCAGACCGAGTCTCAGATCGTGTTTCGCGCGCAAGTGGCGCAAGGCGAGGTCGTGCACGATTTCGACCCGTTGGAGTTTGATCGGTTTTCAAGGCTACAACAGTTATCCCGCGGCCTCACGGAGAATCTGCACGATCTGGTCACGCTCCATGGGACCTTGGATTCCGTGGCGAGCCAAGCCGAATCCGTCCTTCAGCAACAAGCGCGCGTCAACACGGAGCTCCAGGAAGGATTGATGCGCACGCGCATGGTGAGCTTCGCGACCCAAGCGCATAGGCTGCGTCAGATCGTTCGTCAGACGTCCCGCGAACTCAATAAGCGTACCGAGCTTGTGCTAACCGGGGCCGACGTCGAGCTGGATCGGCACCTGTTGGAGCGCATGGTGGGACCCTTTGAGCATATGATCCGCAATGCGATCGATCATGGGCTTGAGGCGCGCGCCGAACGCGAGCGCCTCGGCAAGCCTCCGATTGGCACGATCACGATTCAGGCGCTCCACGAAAGTGGCGAGATCGTGATTCGCATCTCGGATGACGGTGCGGGCCTTAATATCGACCGCATTCGCGCCAAGGCCATCGAGCGTAATCTCGTGCCGACCGCCGTGGCCTTGACCGACGAACAAGTCATGCAGTTCATCCTTTTGCCCGGCTTTTCGACCGCCGCGAAAGTCACGCATTTGTCGGGTCGCGGCGTGGGCATGGATGTGGTGCATAGCGAGGTCAAGAAGTTGGGCGGCGCGATAACGGTCGATACCAAACCCGGTCGTGGCACCACCTTCGTCATTCGCCTGCCGTTGACCTTGTCTATCGCGCAGGCCTTGATGGTGGGATGCGGAGATCAACTATTCGCTATTCCCCTGGCGGCGATCATCAATATCGTCGAGGCGCCGACGAGCGCGATCGCGGATGCCTTTCTCCAGAGCCGGCCGACCTTACGCTATGGCGGACGGGATTACGCGTTTATGGACCTGGGCGCGCGTCTCGGCATCGGCCGTGCCCCTAATCTTCCGCGCAAGCTCCCGGTGTTGCTCTTGCGATTGGACGCGCGCGAGGTGGCGGTGACCGTAGACAGCCTCTATGGAACGCGCGAAGTGGTCGTCAAACCGTTAGGGCCGCAGTTGAGCGAGATTCGGGGTCTATTTGGGGCCACCATTCTAGGCGACGGCCGCGTCATGCTGATTCTCGATATTCCCGCGCTGTGGACCGAAGACGAAGGCCTGCGGGTCGCGCCGATGGTGGCGGAGGCACCCGCGGCCGCAAGACCTTATGTTCTGGTCGTCGATGACTCTCTGACGGTACGCAAGGTCACTACGCGCTTCTTACAGAAGCAAGGCTTTGATGCGGCGACCGCGAAAGATGGCGTGGAGGCCTTGGAGCAACTGCGTGAACGCGTTCCGGACGTCATGTTGGTGGATATCGAGATGCCGCGCATGGATGGCTATGAGCTCACATCGCGGATACGTGAGGATGTCCGTCTTCGCCACATCCCGATCATCATGATTACCTCCCGGTCGGGTCAGAAGCATCGCGAGCACGCCATGAGTCTGGGCGTGGATGTTTATCTGGGTAAGCCTTATCAGGAGGATGACTTGCGTAAGGAAATCGATGGGCTGATGCGGCGGGGTCACGAATGACCGCCTTACGTCATTATTTAGAATGTTCGTTCGCGCATCATCGCTTCCTGATCCCCAATGACTCCGATCTTTTGGTCGAATCACGCGAAAACATGCAGATCGAAAAAAAGGGGCGGGCTGCGGCGACACGGCGGGTACAAGGCGCTCTCTGGCGCGCGTACGCGTTAGACGGCGAATTTAAGCCCGTATTAGAGAGTGGGTGGACGCGCGCCGTGTTTCTCGAGACGCACGATAGTCGACCGGTCGGTTTGTTGGTTGATGATTTAAATGTGTTGCCGGTCGATACCTTGCGCATCGAGCCGTTTACGGCGCTTGGGCCGGCGCCGGTGCCGGGTCACCATCTTTTTCAGGCCGCGGCCATGAGTCCGCGGGGCTTGACGCTCGTTTTGACGCCGTCGGTCCTTGCCCTTTATTTGCGTCTTCAGGAGGGCGACTATGGCCTTGGCGAATGATCCCGTCCATGCGCTTTTACTACCGGTCGGCGACCGCTATTTGTTGGTCCCGAGCGCGTTGGTGGCGGAGGTCGGCCTCCTTTCGGATATTGTGCCGCTTCCGCTTAGCCCTTCTTTCGTGTTGGGCGTGATGAATTGGCGGTCTCGTCCCGTGCCGCTTTGTGATCTGGCGCGTTTTTGGGGTTCGCCCTTGACGCCGGGCGCCAAGTCCCGCGCGGTGGTGTTTTATCCGCTTCCGGGGCGTAAACCGCATGAATTTTTTGCGCTTCTGACAAGCAGCGAGCCGCAATCGCGCACGATTGATACGCCGGGTGTTTTGCTCACCGATGAGGATGCCGTGCATCCCTATCTCGCGGTCTCTCTCGATATCGACGGGAAGCGGGTCGGGATTCCGGATTTGCCGAGTTTGACGGAGCTTTTCTACGACGACGTGGCCGCCAAGGCCATCGCGTGAACGTCGTAGAACCCGGCCTTGAGTCGGCCCTGCGACGGCCTTCTTAGGGTTCGATTGGTTTTAAGGAGGCCTGGATCTTGCGCGACGGGTTATTGTGTCGCGTGGTCGATTCCGGCGGCAAGCACCTCCACTAATTGCGCGATCTCGCTTGCTTGTATGACGTAAGGCGGCATGAGGTAGAGGGTGTCGCCTAGTGGTCGCAACAGCGCTTCATGTTCCAATCCATACCGGTATACAGACAATCCGCGCCGCTCGGCCGCTGGGTAGGGCTCGCCTTTTGCTTTGTCGGCGACTAGATCAAGCGCTGCGATCATGCCGGTTTGGCGTAGCGATGCGACATGAGGATGGTCTTGGAGCGGCGCCATGGCAGAGGCCATGGCGGACGCTAGTAGGCGGTTGGTGGTGATCGGATCGTTTTGAGCGAAGAGGTCTAAGGTGGCGCGCGCCGCCGCGCAGGCGAGTGCGTTGCCGGTATAGCTGTGAGAATGAAGGAATGCCTTGCCTGCGCTATATTCGGCAAAAAACGCCGCGTATACCTGATCTGTCGTAAGGCACACCGACAAGGGGAGATAGCCGCCGGTCAGTCCTTTGCCGAGCAACAGAAAGTCAGGGCTTATGGCGGCCTGTTCGCACGCAAACAGGGTGCCGGTCCGGCCAAAGCCTACCGCGATTTCGTCTGCGATCAGGTGGACTTGGAATTCGTCGCATAATGCACGCAATCCCGTGAGATAGGCCGGCTCATGCATGCGCATGCCGCCTGCGCACTGGACGAGCGGCTCGATAATGACTGCGCATACCGTTTCGTGATGACGCTCCAAAAGCCCTCTCATCCCCGCCAAGGCCTGGGCGGTATGTTCGCTTAGGCTGAGCCCCGGCGGGCATAAGGTGCGATCCGGCGAGGGGGCCACGAGGGTCGGGAACAATAGCGGTTCATATGTCTTTTTGTAGAGCGCGACATCGCTTACCGAGAGCGCGCCTACCGTCTCGCCATGATAGGAGTGGGCAAGCGTTATAAAGCGCGCTTTTTGGGGGGCGCCTAGGTTGCGAAAGTAATGGAGGCTCATTTTGAGCGCGATTTCGACCGCAGACGAGCCGTTGTCTGCAAAAAAACAGCGCGTAAGGCCTTCTGGCGTAAGCGAAACGAGGGTCTCTGACAGGGCAATGACCGGTTCGTGGGTAAAACCCGCCAAAAGCACATGTTCCAGGTTGCCGATCTGCTGGCGTAAGGCTTCGTTGATGGCGGGATGGCTGTGGCCGAAGATGTTGACCCACCAAGAACTGATGGCGTCTATGTAGCGTCTTCCCTCGAAGTCTTCAAGCCAAATGCCGTGTGCCCGCCTTACCGGAATCAAGGGTAGGGTCAGGTGGTCGTACATCTGCGTGCACGGGTGCCAGAGCACCTTTAAATCACGCTCCACAAGAGGGCCATTTTGCATGATCTTTAGTATACCTTCTTGTGGGCCGCCCCCATACCGGGCTCGCCGCGGGCGGACTTTTCGCGCAACGGCGGTCTCAGGCGGAGGTCCCGGATGGGGATTTCCGGGATTTATGTTATGCCTTAAGTATAGACAGGGGGCGATTGAGCTGTGTCATAATGCTGCCCCACGCGACTGATCTGACCTGTGAGGCTATATGGTAAGCACTGAGACCCCGGTCTGTGACTTCGGGCGTCCTGCCCTGGACTTTATGCTCCCGGCGACGGATGGTCGCGTATTGAGTCTGAAGGATGTTCGGGGAGATCGCGGTCTGCTTGTCATGTTTATTTGCAATCATTGCCCCTACGTCAAAGCGATCTTGGATCGCCTCATTCGCGATGTCGCCGAGTTACAAGCGTTGGGAATCGGAAGCTGCGCCATTATGTCGAATGATCCGACGGATTATCCAGAGGACTCCTTTGCCAACATGAAGCGCATCGCCGAAGATCTGAAGTTTCCGTTTCCTTACCTTTATGACGAGAGTCAGGCGACCGCGCGTCGCTATGGCGCGGTCTGCACGCCTGATTTTTTTGGATATAATGCCGATTTGGCGCTTCAGTACCGCGGGCGCCTGGATGCCAGTCGTAAAGAGCCCGCTACCGGGGGCGTGCCGCGGGACTTGTTTGAGGCCATGCGCCAGGTCGCGGAAACAGGCCAGGGCCCGCGTGTGCAGATCCCGAGCATAGGCTGCTCGATTAAGTGGAAGGACGGCGCGCACCCTTGAACCCGGACCGATCCCTGGATCCCTGCACGCCAGCCGCGCTGCAGTTGTTGGAAGATGTCGTGCGGCGCATCGCGCATGCGGAGCTCATGCCGCGGTTTGGCGCGAGCGGCTCCCGGGTCAAGGATGATGGGAGCCTCGTGACTGCCGCCGATACCGCCGTCCAGTCGTGTTTGGCGGAAGAGCTGGCCGCCTATTGGCCTGATGTGCAGTTGATGGGCGAAGAGATGACCGAGGAGATGCAGTATGCCTCCCTCCAGTGCCAAGCGGGCACTTGGTGTCTTGATCCTTTGGATGGCACCACCAATTTTGTCAACGGCGTTCCGTTCTTTGCCGTGTCTCTGGCCTTGTTGCGCGACAATAAGCCCGTCCTAGGCCTGGTTTATGATCCGTCCCGGCAAGAGTGCTTTAGCGCCCTTCATGGCCAGGGGGCATGGCTCAACGGTCAGCCGATCAAAGTGCGGGTGCCGGCACCGGCGCTTAGGTGTTGCGTCGCGATCGTTGACTTTAAGCGATTACGCCCGCGCTTGGCCGGTCGCCTGGGTGTGGATCCCCCTTATCGATCGCAACGGAGCTATGGATCGTGCGCCCTGGATTGGTGTTGGCTTGCGGTGGGGCGCGCCCATCTTTATCTTCACGGCGGGCAGAAGCTCTGGGATTATGCCGCCGGGAGTCTGATCTTGCAGGAAGTGGGAGGCGTGTTCGCCTCATTGGATGGTGATCCGATGACGTATGAAACGCTCGGGCCGGCTTCGGCCGTGGCCGCCAGAACACCGGATTTATATGAGGCTTGGCGGGCCTGGATTACCCATAACGCGTAAGGGTGCGCCAAGACAGCTATTGCCGAAGAGGCCTAAGGTGAGGGAAAATACCGGGCTCTTGGCTTTCGGTTCGTTTGCCGCAGGTTGCAGATCATAAGGGGCGGTATGTCCCTTTGGTGAGAGATTGGACCGCCAAAGGGCGTTGTTATTGTTGGTGTAATGACCATTTTGTGGTGTAACTCAATCGTATTTAATGATGGGTGGGGCAGGCGGTAGGGGCGATTAAGCTACCGAGGCCGTCTAGCCTGATCGAGGAGCAGTGAGATGCAAAAAAGACCGATCCTCCTGGGGATTGTCGGCGATTCAGCGGCCGGAAAGACCACGATTACGCGCGGTATCGCGCAGGTGATCGGAGAAGAGAGATGCACCATTATTTGCACCGATGATTACCATAAATACAATCGGGTGCAGCGTGCGGAGAAGAAGCTGACTGCGCTTCATCCGGATTGCAATTACATGGACATCATCGAGCAGCATTTGAATCTCCTCAAAGACGGCAAGCCCATTTTAAAGCCGCACTATAATCACTCCACGGGCGATTTCGACCCGCCGTCTTATGTCGAGGCCAAAGAGTTTATCGTAGTCGAGGGCCTTTTGGGGTTCTCGACCAAGGCTATGCGTGACGCGTATGATGTCAAATTGTATCTCGCCCCGCCGGAAGATCTGCGGTTTCGCTGGAAGATGAAGCGCGATACCCAGAAGCGCGGGCATACCGCCGAGGCGGTCATGAAGGAGATGAAGTTACGCGAGCATGATTCGGAGGCGTTTATCCGGCCTCAGCGGAAGTGGGCGGACATGGTGGTTTGCTTTTGGCCGCCCGAGACGGATAAGGAGGAGACCGGCAGCCGCTTGAATGCCTCTCTCGTCTTGCGTCCGACTTTGCCCCACCCGAATTTGTCAGACTTCCTTGAGCAGAGCGGTGGTAACGGCATCCATATGGAGCTGGATCGCGATATGGGCCTTCCGGTAGACCGTCTGGAGATCGACGGCAGTATCAGTGACCAAAAGGCGAGGTCTCTTGAAGATCTCCTCTGGAAGCACATTCCAGGCGAGCATCACCACTTGCGCCATGATGGCATCGGCGATATTACCGGCACGACGGGCGAGAAGCTCCGCTCGCATCCGCTTGCGCTCACGCAATTGCTCGTCGCCTACCATTTGTTGAAGGCGGCGTCTGGTCATTATCAGTAAGGATTCGCTTTTCTTTTGAGGATTAACCATGTCAGTGAAGCCCGAAAGCCACTCTAAGGGGACGGGTCAATTCGACCCGCGTCGCCGCGAACTTGCCAATGCCATCCGTGCGCTTAGCATGGATGCGGTGCAGAAGGCCACTTGCGGCCATCCGGGCGCACCCATGGGTATGGCCGATATCGCGGAAGTCCTATGGAATGACTATTTAAAGCATAACCCGGCCAATCCGGCCTGGGCGGATCGCGATCGGTTCGTCTTATCCAACGGTCACGGCTCGATGTTGCTCTACAGTCTTCTTCACCTTACCGGCTACGCCTTGCCTATAGACGAGTTGAAGCGTTTTCGGCAGATGGGGTCTATGACCCCGGGCCATCCCGAGTATGGCTATGCGCCGGGCGTGGAGACCACGACTGGGCCGCTTGGCCAGGGTTTGGCTAATGCGGTGGGCATGGCGATCGCCGAGCGCGCTTTAGCCGGTCAGTTCAATAAGCCCGATCACGCGATCGTAGACCACAACACCTATGTGTTCATGGGCGACGGATGCTTGATGGAAGGGATATCCCATGAGGCGTGTTCGCTCGCGGGCCACTTAGGCCTTGGCCGACTCATCGGGTTTTATGACGATAATGGTATTTCCATAGACGGCGAAGTTCATGGCTGGTTTACAGACGATACACCGAAGCGCTTTGAGGCCTATGGTTGGCATGTCATCCCTAAGGTCGACGGTCATGATGCCAAGGCCATTAAGGCGGCGATCGAGGCCGCACGCGCGGTCACGGACAAGCCCTCTCTGATCTGTTGCCAGACGATCATCGGTTTCGGTTCACCCAATAAGGAAGGCACCGAAGCGAGTCACGGCGCGGCCTTGGGTGAAAAGGAAGTCGCCGCGACCCGCGAACGTTTGGGCTGGAAGTATGGGGCGTTTGAAATCCCCAAGGCCATCTATGACGGTTGGGATGCCCGAGATCGGGGTACCAAGCTCGAGGCCTCGTGGACGCAGCGCTTCGCGAAGTATCGCGCGGCCCATCCTGATCTCGCAGCCGAATTCGAGCGGCGGATGCGCGGCGATCTGCCCGCGGATTTTGCCGCGCAGGCCGATGCCTTCATTAAGGAGTTGGACGACAAGGGCGCGAGCATCGCATCGCGCAATGCCTCACAAAATACCTTGAACGCCTTCGGTCCGAAGCTCCCCGAATTAATGGGCGGCTCGGCTGATCTGGCCGGCTCCAACTTGACGCTGTGGGCCGGTTGCCGCGGTGTCTCGTCTGAGAATCCGGGCGGAAACTATATTTATTATGGCGTGCGCGAGTTCGGCATGTCGGCGATCATGAACGGTATTGCCTTGCATAAAGGCTTCGTACCCTACGGCGCGACCTTCTTGATGTTCTCGGAGTATGCGCGCAACGCCTTGCGTATGGCGGCATTGATGAAGCAGCGGGTGCTTTTTGTGTATACCCACGACTCCATCGGACTAGGCGAGGACGGGCCGACCCATCAGCCGGTCGAGCAGTTGGCGACCTTGCGCATGATCCCGAACATGTCGCTGTGGAGGCCTTCGGACGCCGTGGAATCGGCGGTGGCCTGGAAAGAGGCCTTATATCGCACCGAGGGTCCGAGCTGTTTGATATTTTCGCGTCAAAAGCTAACCCACCAGGCACGTTCCGCAGAGACCCTTCAGCAGATTCGTCGCGGCGGCTATGTGCTGGCCGATACGAGCGGTACCCCCGAGGCCATCATCATCGCCACCGGGTCCGAGGTGGGGATTGCCATGGAAGCCCATAAAAAGCTTTCGGAAGCGGGCCGTCGCGTGCGGCTAGTCTCGATGCCCAATACCGAAGTCTTCGATGCCCAAGATGAGGCCTATCGGAACGCCGTATTGCCCAAGACCGTCACGCGTCGCGTCGCGGTAGAGGCGGGAGTGACCGGTTTTTGGCGGAAATATGTGGGTCTGGACGGCGCGGTAGTCGGTATAGACCGCTTCGGCGAATCGGCCCCGGCAGAGCTTTTGTTCGAACATTTCGGGTTTACCGCGAGCCATGTCACGGATGTGGTTTTGTCGCTCCTGAAGTAGTTTGATTGCGTATCGGGCGGTGCGTACGTCCCGCCGCCCGATACTCGAATCCAGAATTCAATTCAATGGGAGATGGTGGTATGACAATCAGAGTCGCGATTAATGGCTACGGGCGTATTGGCCGCAATGTTTTGCGCGCTTTATATGAGTCTGGACGCAACAAGGAGATCCAGATCGTTGCGATCAATGACCTGGGTAGTGCCGAGACCAACGCGCACTTGACCCAGTACGACACCGTTCATGGTCGCTTTAAGGGCGAGGTATCGGTCGAAGGCGAATATATGATCGTCAACGGCGACAAGATACGAGTCGTCTCTAACCGCGACCCGGCGCAACTTCCTTGGGCCGAACTGAAAGTCGACGTCGTGCACGAGTGCACGGGATTTTTTACGAGCAAGGAGAAGGCCCAGGCCCATCTGAAGGCGGGCGCGAAGAAGGTCATTATCTCGGCGCCCGGCGGAAAGGATGTGGACGCGACCATCGTCTATGGCGTAAACCATAACGTCCTGAAGGCCTCGGATACCGTCATCTCCAACGCATCTTGCACGACCAACTGTCTCGCGCCGCTCGTAAAGCCCCTTCATGACAAGATCGGGATCAAATACGGGCTCATGACGACCGTGCACTCGTATACGAATGATCAGGTGCTCACCGACGTCTACCATAGCGATTTGCGTCGTGCCAGGTCCGCTACCCAGTCGATGATCCCCACCAAGACCGGTGCCGCCGCCGCCGTGGGTCTCGTATTGCCGGAACTCAACGGCAAGCTCGATGGTTTCGCGATCCGTGTGCCGACCATCAACGTGTCGCTCGTGGATTTGACCTTTACCGCCGCGCGCAATACGACCAAGGAAGAGGTTCATGCGATCATGCGCGCCGCCGCCGATGGCGAGTTGAAGGGCGTGCTGAACTATAACGACAAGCCGCTCGTGTCCGTGGACTTTAATCATGACCCGGCGTCGTCCACTTATGAGTCGAGCTTGACCAAGGTCATGGAAGGCAACTTGGTGAAGGTTCTGGCGTGGTACGACAACGAGTGGGGTTTCTCCAATCGTATGCTCGATACCACAATCGCGTTTATGAAGGCGGCGCGTTAAGCGACTTTTAGGGAGATCGGTATGACGATTCGGAAGATGGCCGACCTCGATCTCGCCGGGAAGCGGGTGTTGATTCGCGAGGATCTAAACGTCCCCTTAAAGGACGGGAAGGTCGCAGACGACACGCGTATCCGGGCGAGCCTTCCTACCATCACACGGGCCGCCGCTCAAGGCGGGCGCGTGATGTTGATGTCGCATTTGGGGCGTCCCGAGGAAGGGGTTCCCGATGAGAAGTACACGTTGAAGCCGGTCGCCGATCATCTGAGCCAGCTGCTTGGCCGCACGGTTCGTTTGGTAAGCGACTGGCTCGAAGGGGTCCCTGGCCTTAAGGATGGGGATGTCGTTTTGTGCGAGAACGTCCGTTTCAACAAGGGCGAGAAGAAGAACGACGATAGTCTCTCGCGTAAAATGGCGGCCTTGTGCGACGTGTTCGTCATGGATGCCTTCGGCACCGCCCATCGGGCGCAAGCCTCCACGCACGGCGTCGCGAAATATGCGCCGATCGCGTGTGCCGGTCCGCTTCTGGCAGCAGAACTTGACGCTTTGGGACGCGCACTCGACAACCCGAAGCGGCCGCTCGTGGCGATCGTCGGCGGATCCAAGGTGTCCACGAAGCTCGTTTTGCTAGAGAGCCTCTCCAAGCGCGTGGATCAGCTCATCGTAGGCGGCGGTATTGCGAACACTTTTATGGCCGCCGCGGGCTTTCCGATTGGCAAGTCGCTCTCAGAGCCCGATCTCATCGATACCGCAAGAAAGCTCATGAAAGAGACGAGCGCGCGCGGTGCCTCCATTCCGATTCCGGTCGACGCGGTCTGTGCTAAGGCGTTTGCGGCGGATGCGAAGGCGACCTTAAAGGATGCCTCGGCCGTGATGAGCGACGACATGATCTTCGACGTCGGCCCCAAGACTTGGGCGATGTTCGCGGATGTCTTGAAGAAGGCGGGCACGATCGTGTGGAATGGCCCGGTCGGCGTGTTCGAGTTCGACCAGTTTGGCGAGGGCACCAAGCAATTGGCGCACGCCATAGCCAACAGTTCGGCCTTTTCGATCGCGGGCGGCGGCGATACTTTGGCGGCGGTCGCCAAATACGGCGTTGCGGACAAGATCAGTTACATCTCCACGGGCGGCGGTGCGTTTCTCGAGTTCCTCGAGGGCCGGGTTCTTCCCGCGGTGGCGATTCTCGAGGAACGTGGTGCGGGTTCTTAAAACGTTTTATGTTGTGTGTAATGGCCCTTCGTGGCGAGGCGGTTTGGTGGGAGAAGGTATGAGGCAGTGCTGTGAGGATCGGGCGTCGGTAGTCGCTCGTTTTGTTTGATTATGCAACGTAGAACGAAGATCGTCGCGACCTTAGGGCCTGCAACGGACGACCCGAAGATCCTAGATAAGCTGATCGAGGCGGGTGTCGATCTGGTGCGCTTGAATTTTTCCCATGATTTGCCCGAGATGCATAAGAAGCGGGCGGATCTCGTGCGGGATCGCGCCCAGGCGCATGGTCGGCAAATCGGCGTCATAGCCGATATGCAAGGTCCGAAGATCCGTATCGGGCGTTTTAAGAATAAGCGCGTGCGTCTGGAAGAGGGTCAGCGCTTTATCATCGACGCCGACATGCCGCTTGATGCCGGCGACGAAACGCGGGTCGGTTTGACTTATAAGGCGTTGCCAAGGGATGTGGCACGCGGCGCCACCTTACTTTTAGACGATGGGCGTATCGTCCTTTGGGTAGATGAAGTGTCCGGCGCGGAGATCATCTGTCGGGTGGTCGTCGGCGGAGATCTGTCGGATAACAAGGGAGTCAACCGTCAAGGTGGCGGGCTCTCGGCCCACGCGCTTACCGATAAGGATCGCGAGGATATCAAGTGGGCGGCGCTCATTCAGGCAGACTACGTTGCGATCTCTTTTCCGCGTAACGCCAAAGATATCGAGGAGGCGCGCGCGCTCTTGCGTGCCGCCGGAGGTATGGGCGGCATCGTGGCGAAGATCGAGCGCGCCGAAGCCGTCGAGGCCATCGAAGAAATTATCCGCGTATCAGACGCCATCATGCTCGCGCGCGGTGATTTAGGCGTGGAGATCGGGGATGCGGCCTTGCCGCCCGTTCAGAAACGCATCATCCGCTTGGCGCGAAAGATGAATCGGGTCGTGATCACGGCGACCCAGATGATGGAATCGATGATCGAGAACGCCATACCGACGCGCGCCGAGGTGTCCGATGTGGCCAATGCGGTGCTTGATGGCACCGATGCGGTCATGTTGTCCGCCGAGACCGCTACGGGTAAGCATCCGGTGGCGACGGTCGCGGCCATGGACCGAGTCTGCCGCGAGGCGGAGAAGGAAGACGAAGCGGTCTTCTCGATGCATCGGATGTCGAATCACTTCGAGCGCGTAGACGAGGCCATCGCGATGGCGGTCATGTATAGCGCAAATCATCTGCCGGTCCGCGCGATCGCGGCGCTCACCGAGTCGGGTTCCACCGCCTTGTGGATGTCGCGGATTAGCTCGGCGGTGCCGATCTACGCCTTGACGCCGCATGTGGAAACCCGTAGAAAGGTGACTCTCTACCGCGGCGTTTATCCGGTCGGATTTTCGCTCACCTCCACCGATCCAGCGCGTATTATGACCGAAGCGATCGACGAGTTGCGCAGGCGCGGTGCGGTCCGCGACGGCGACCTTGTCATTTTGAGTATCGGGGAGCCGCTTGCAAAACCGGGTGGCACCAATACGATGAAGATAGTGCGTGTCGGCGATTTCGCCGCCATCGATTGAATTCGTCATTTCATAGTAAAGTTTAAGGAGAAGAATATGCCTTTGGTATCCCTGCGCCAGCTACTAGATCATGCGGCGGAGCACGGTTATGGTGTGCCCGCTTTTAACGTGAACAACATGGAACAGATCCAATCCATCATGCAGGCGGCGTATGAGGCCGATAGCCCGGTCATCTGCCAGGCATCCGCTGGCGCCCGAAGCTACGCGGGTGAACCGTTCCTACGCCACTTGATCCTGGCGGCCATCGAGCAGTACCCCCATATTCCGATCGTGATGCATCAAGATCACGGCGCGAGCCCGGCCGTATGTCAGCGGTCTATCCGCTCCGGCTTTAGTTCGGTCATGATGGACGGTTCGCTCAAGGAAGATATGAAGACTCCGTCTTCCTATGAGTATAACGTGGGCGTCACGAGCCGGGTCGTCGAGATGGCCCATGCGGTGGGCGTCTCCGTCGAAGGGGAGCTCGGATGCTTGGGTTCGCTTGAGTCCGGCATGGCGGGCGAGGAAGACGGCTCCGGCGCGGAAGGTAAATTGTCGCACGACCAGTTGTTGACAGATCCCGAACAGGCCGCCGATTTCGTGAAGAACACGAAGGTCGATGCGCTCGCGATAGCGATAGGCACAAGCCATGGCGCGTATAAGTTCTCGCGTCCGCCCACGGGCGATATCTTGGCCATCGCGCGCATCAAAGAGATCCATAAGCGTATTCCCGATACCCACCTTGTCATGCACGGGTCTTCGTCCGTGCCACAGGAATGGTTGAAGATCATCCATGAGTTTGGCGGGGATATCGGCGAGACTTATGGCGTGCCGGTCGAGGAAATCCAGGAAGGCATCAAGTTCGGCGTACGTAAGGTCAATATCGATACCGACTTGCGTCTGGCCATTACCGGCGCGATTCGCCGCAATCTTGCCAAGAATCCTAAGAACTTCGACCCCCGCAAGTTTATGAAGGACTCGGTCCAGGCCGGTAAGGATATCTGTAAGGCGCGTTATGAAGCCTTTGGGTCGGCCGGGCAGGCCTCGAAGATTCGCGTGATCGACTTAGAGGATATGACCAAGCGTTATGCCAAGGGCGAACTGAATCCGCGCGTGAATTAATGCGAAATCGCAGATGATGGCCGCCTTTAGGCCGATGAAACCCCGCCGGAGTCGCCTCTTGCGGGGTTTTTTTTAAGCCAAGGTCGGGGGTAGCGAGACGGCCGAGATCGGCAAGGTCCTGAAGGCGTGGTCCATCCGGGGGCTTGCGGTCAACGTCTTGCCGTACCGGCAAGAGCGCTCAGGCCTCCACGCAAACGAGGCCACACCTTCAACCTTTGGCGCGCGCATCGTGCCTTTCCGCTAGCCTTTTTCCTTCTAATTCGTTTCCTTTTCTCCGGCGGTGACCGGATGGAATGGCGCGTTTTTAGCCGCGCTCCATGCGAGAATGCGGATGCCCTTTTTTAAGTCCGGATCGACTGAGGCGACCTAGGAGCGGCCCTTGCCCGTCGTTCCGTTTGGCGTAGTATCTTTAGGGATCGGTTCGCGAAAGGATCGGGTTTTTCGGGTAGTGTTGCTCCTCGAAGTCTTCGTGGCATACTCTAAGACCTACTCCCGACATGGGGCGGGGCATGACTTTTGATCCGCGCGCGTGTTGAGATTCGCGGTCGTCGCGCGAGTGCGACGCGCCCCGGGTCGCTCTGTATCCTTTTCATGCGGGGCCTTCTCGCGGGGCACGCACCTTCGTGTCTCGCGGACGCCTCAAGTGAGCGTTTGGTGTGATATCGGAAGGGTCTTGGGGCGGCGCTTAAGTGCGTCACGCGGCGAGAGAGGACAATAGATCCGCGCGCGACCGGAAGACCAGAACGGATTTGAAGACAACACGGAATCAGTGAGGAGACACAATGATAGAGGAAGGGAAAGTAGCATACGGCTTTGATGTGGAGTTGGCGGGGACCTTCGATGCGGTTCGGGCGCAAGTGGTCGAAGCCTTGAAGGGGCAAGGGTTCGGGGTCTTAACGGAAATCGATGTGGCCGCGACCATGAAGGCCAAGCTTGGCCAAGACATGCCGCGATATAATATCCTGGGCGCTTGTAATCCCACGCTCGCGCACAAGGCCATCTCCGCAGAGCCCGATATTGGTCTTCTTTTGCCTTGCAATGTGCTGGTAAGCGAGCTGCCGGCGGGTCGAATCAAGGTCTCTTTCATGGACCCCGTCGCGGTGTTGGCGCTCGTGAACAACCCGAGCGTGACCGAGCTTGGCTGGCAGGTGCGCGCAAAGCTCGAGACGGTTCGTGATGCCTTAAAGGCGCCGAAGTAGCCGCCTTCCGACCAGGCTGTGCGATATCATGACCCGGGGCTTCGTCCGTGTCGGTACTGATGCGGGCGGGCCTGGCGCGGGGCCTGCAGGTGCCTTTCTTTCACCTCGTGGCGCGTTTTTAACAGGCGTCCAGACGGCGCTCTTTTGCCGCCTTTTGGGGTCTTTCCGGGTGCGGCGGAGGCTTTAGGCCGGCGCGAGACGTCCTCGTAAATCATGGACGTCGGCGCTTGTGATCTCGCAGCGAACGAAATCCCCCGGTTGTGCGTGGCCTTTGATGTGGATGACGCCATCGATATCCGGGGCTTCCGCGTAGCTTCGTCCGATCAGTCCGGTCTTTGTGCGCTCATCTATGAGGACCTGATATGTCTTGCCGATACGGGCGTTCAGTCGGCGCGCGCTTACCGCGGCCTGGCATGACATGAGCCGCTCTAGGCGCTCGTGCTTGATCTCGTCCGGGACGGGGTTGGGGAGCGCGTTGGCCGCGGCTCCGGCGACCGGCGAATAAGGAAAGGCGCCCAGACGATCGATCTGGGCGTCCTCTATGAAGTGTAGGAGTGTCTCGAATTCCGCCTCCGTCTCGCCTGGAAAACCCACGATAAAGGTGCTTCGCAGAACCAGGTCGGGACGGGCCGCGCGCCATGTGTTGATGCAGGCCAAGGGGTGGGCGCGGCCCGCCGGCCTGCGCATGGCTTGAAGGACGCGCGGATGCGCATGCTGAAAGGGGACGTCGAGATAGGGGAGTACGCGCTCTGAGTCGAGCAAGGGGAGGATGTCCTCCACGGACTTGTAAGGGTAGACGTAGTGGAGTCTTACCCATACGCCCAGTTTCCCGAGCTCCCGCACAAGGTTGGTAAACGACATCTTGACCGGCCGGCCGCCGATGAATCCCATGGGCTGTTTTTGATCGACGCCATAGGCGCTCGTGTCTTGGGAGACGATGAGCAGCTCTTTGACGCCCGCATCGACTAGTCGTTGCGCTTCGCCGAGGATGTCGCCTATAGGGCGGCTGACGAGGCCCCCGCGGAGCGTCGGGATGATACAGAAGCGGCAACTGTGATTGCAGCCTTCCGAGATCTTCAGGTAGGCGTAATGCCTGGGCGTGAGCTTGATCCCTTGGGGCGGCACGAGGTCGATAAAGGGGTCGTGGGGCTTGGGGAGATGCTGGTGGACGGCGGCCATGACCGCAGGCTCGTCGTGGGGCCCTGTCACGGCCAGCACATCGGGGAAGCGTTCTCGTATGAGCGCGGCCTTAGTCCCCAAGCAGCCGGTCACGATCACGCGACCGTTGGCGGCCATGGCGTCACCGATCGCGTCGAGCGATTCTTCGATGGCGGAGTCTATGAAGCCGCATGTGTTGATGATGACGAGGTCCGCTTCGTCGTAGGTGGGCGCCGTTTGGTAACCTTCGGCCCGCAGCTGCGTGAGGATGTGCTCGGAATCGACAAGCGCCTTAGGGCATCCTAGGCTCACGAAGCCTACGCGCGGCTCGGCGGTGGGGACGGGCATGGTTTTGGTATCCACAGGGTAAGGGTTCATCTTACCAGAAACGCATAGAGGCGCTTAATGAGACCCCGCGATGGCGATGAGGAGGGTCGCGATCCCGAGCGCGGTGTTGATCGCGACCAGCTGGCGAATTTGGCCTAAGGCATGGCCGGCTTTGACGAAGTCACCGGTGTCTACGCCACGGCGTAGGCGCCGGTAGGGGGCGAAAAAGAGGTGTAGGTACAACATGATCATGATGATGCCGAGCCCCTGCATGATGTTGACATACAAAGGGAGGTGCGCAAAACCGCCAAACTCTGCTGCGATCAGATAGTAGCCGCTTGCCGGCAGGATGATGACGGCGCCCCACACCCAGGGGAAGAAACGGCTGAACGTGCGCGACCAAAGCGGCAGACGAATCGAGGCCTCCAGGCTTTGTGCGGCGGGCCGCAATACGATATAGGCAAAGAACATGCCCCCGACCCACAGGGTCGCAAAGAGGCCATGAAGCGCGATCAAATAAGACATTTAAGGTACCTCCCAGTAAACACAAGGTCTCATACGCAAGCTAAGATCTTCTGTCAATCTTTTTAGCTCGTATTTTTCCTTTTATTTACAGGCGCGTCACCATATTGTCATGGTGACGTCCAAGAGAAGTCATATAGGCCGGGCATGCTTGCGCTTTACGGAGGATTGCCCATGACGATTCACTATCTTGTTCATCTTGCCAATTATTCGGATGGCGTGCTCTATTTGATGGTTATTATCCTTACCATCGCGCTGGGCGTCATCATCGACCGCTCGTGGTATCTGCGCCGGACGCTCTTACAGGGTAATGGTCTGGTCGAGAGCCTAGGCGCGCATCGCGAGACCACGCGTGCGCAACTGACCGGGCTCCAAGCGACCGCGCCCGATCTCCCCGAGGCCGTGCTTTTGGAGGTGGCCGCGCGCCATATGGGCCTTACCAATAGCGAACAGTTGGCCAATCGCCTAGATGAGGCCACCTTACGCCTTGCCCCTACCCTTGATAAGCGCCTTTGGATATTGGACACCATAGTGACTTTGGCCCCGCTCCTGGGGCTCTTTGGGACCATTGTCGGGATGTTCCACGCGTTTTCCGTGTTGTCGGCCCCGGGGCACGCCCCTACCGCCGTGACCGGCGGCATCGCGGATGCCTTGGTCGCGACCGCCTCTGGCCTTTTTGTCGCGATGACGGGTCTTTTGGCATTCAATGCGTTAAATAACAAAGTGCGCGGTATTCTTCATCAGCTCGATATCGTAAAGACCATGCTTCTGAATCGCTTGGATGGTGCGCCCGTGCTGCCCTTATCCGGCGGTGCGGACGCAGGCGCCCCAGGGCGCATGGTGAGCGCCCCGCGTTCGGTGAAGTCGTCATGAAGATGCACTATTTTGAGATCAAAAAGGGTCGCATCGAACTCATTCCCATGATCGACGTGATGTTCTTTTTGCTCATCTTCTTCATGATTTTGACCTTGCGCATGATCCCCGACCAAGGGGTCGGTCTGGCCCTGCCTGTCGCCAGTACCGCCAAAGCCCTGCCAAGGCCGCAGGTCCTGATCGCGTTGTCTGCGGATGGCCAGATTCATGTCGGCGGTCGTTCCGTGACGGATAGTGGCCTGCGCAGGTTGCTGTCTGCGGCGCACGGCAAGCGCCATCCGGACGTCACGATTGCCGCCGCCAAGAACGTGCCTTTTCAGGATTTCGTTGCGGTCATGAACGCGGCGCGTAAGGCCGGGGTCGCTAGCATCGGTATTGCCGCCCACCACTCCTGACCTAGACGAGGCCCCTCTTGACGACTCTCTCGCTTCGCTTGGCGACGATAAACGATCGGCGTCTCTCTTTTGCGCGCGCCCTGATCATCGCGGTTTTTTTCGAGGCGCTAGTCCTTGCGTTCGTTCTGTTCGCGGGGTTTTTCCAGAGGCCTCAAGCGACCCGGGGTCTGCGCGCCAAACCCATGGCCGTGCATTTCGTGACCCTGCCTACGCCGCCCGTACCGAGGCCTGTCACGCCGCCCGCGCGCCCGATACCAAGGCCGCGCCCACAAACCCATCCCGTCCTTCGGCCCCGTCCGCGGCCCGTTCTACGGCCCGTGGTGCGAAAGAGGTCGGTCACGCAGCCCTTGCCGGAAAAGCCGGTCCCGCCCGTTACCCGACCGTCTCCGCCACCACGCCCGGTAGCCGCGCCCTCGCCTGCGGTGGTAGCTGAGCTTGTAGACCGCTATGCCGTCGCCTTGCGCACGCGGATACAGGCAGGCCTGCTCGTGCCTGCGCGTGTCGCGGCGCTGGGCCTATCGGGTCAGACCCTTGTGGCGTTTAAATTGACCCCAAGCGGCCGTTTACTGTGGGCGCGGGTTCTGCGTACAAGTGGGATAGGCCTGATAGATCGCGCGAGTCTTGCCGCGGTGCGTGCGCGCCATTTTCCCGCCTTTAGCGCGCATATGCCGCACCATGCCCTCGTGTTCCAGATTCGGGTCGGCCTCAATGCCAGGCGCCATCAATATTGAGCGAGGGGTCGTCTCCGCGATCGGCGCGTCCTTCTTTAAAGGAAGCGTCGCAAGGGGGCTCGTGGCCTTATAGCTTGAGTGCGGAGCGATTCGGAGCGCCCGGCGGGTTTACGACCGGGATCAAAAAGGACAGAGGCCGGTCGCGGCCGCGCGGTCTAGCCACAATTCGGTGGGCGCCGATCTGACGAGTTGGGCAAACGGGCTTTGTGCGGTTTTTGTTAAGTTGTCCGCCAAGACGCGCGCTTTTGACTCGCCTTGCGTCAAGACGATGCGCGTCCGTGCCGCGACTAGGGTGGGGAAGCTTAAGGATATACGCGCCCCGCGTTCTTGGGTTTGGGCTACCGCTATAACGCGCCGGGCGCTTTCAAGCGTGGCTCCCGGAAAGAGGGAGGCGACATGGCCGTCGCCGCCCAATCCTAGAAGGATGATATCAAAAGCCCCGTTTTGATCCGTGTCATTTTTGAGCGTTTCCTCATAATCGAGCGCGGCCTGATCGGCGCCTTGTTCTCCGCGGATGCGATAGACGACCGCGTCGGGGCCGACGTCTTTGAGCCAAAGCCTGTGGGCTAAGCCAAAATTGCTGTCCGGGTGATCGGGGGGCACGGCGCGTTCGTCGCTGAAGTAGAGGCGCAAGAAAGACCAGGGGATCAGGTCTCTTCGTTTGTTTAGCTCCTCATAGAGGCAAGCCGGTGTCGAACCGCCCGAGAGCGCGATGCGCAGCATACGGCCGCGCGAGCGCGCCGCATGGGCCTCGAGCAAAAGGCGGTCTGCCAGCGCGCAGGCCAGCGTTTTGGGGTCGTCTGCGATCGTGAGCATCATGACGACGAGGGGATCGGCGGATCCAGGGGATGCCAGGTGCGTCCATCGCCTCTTATGAGCGCATCCGCCGCTTCCGGGCCGTCGGTGCAGGCGGCGTAGTTGGGGAAATCGGTGGGGGGGTTTTCGCCCCACGCGGTGAGGATCGGGGTCATGAAACGCCACGCCTCTTCAACCGAATCGCGCCTTGCAAAGAGTGCGGCATAGCCGCGCATGGCGTCCGTTAAAAGCCGTTCATAGGCGAGCGGCATCTCGCCCTCGTACTGATGGCCGTAGGAAAATCGCATGCGCGCATAGTCGACCTGGGCTTCGTTGCCTGGCGATTTGATGCCAAATCCGAGGCTTATGCCTTCATACGGTTGGATGCGCAGGACCAGGCGGTTGGGTTCTATGCGCGAGCAGACCTGTTCTTGGCCGAAGAGGCAAAAGGGGATTTGGCGAAATTGTATGACGACCTCGGTCGACGAATGACAGAGTCGCTTTCCGGTACGGATGTAGAACGGCACGCCTTGCCAGCGCCAATTGTCGACGAAGACGCGGAGCGCCACATAGGTGGGTACTATCGATCGCGCGTCCACCGCAGGTTCGTTCCGATAGGCGGCGAGATGGCCGTCGGCGCTCTCGCCATATTGGCCGCGTATCGTAGACGCAAGGACGTCTGTTGTACCTATGAGCGGGCGCATGGCCCGGAACACCTCGGTCTTTTTGTCGCGAATCGCATCGGCATTGAAAGAGAGGGGCGGCTCCATGGCGACCAAGCTCAAGACTTGCAGGAGGTGGTTTTGCACCATATCCCGCAAGACCCCGGTTTCCTCGTAATAGGCCCCGCGCCCCTCGACGCCCAAGGTCTCGGATGCCGTGATCTGCACGTGGTCGATATGGACTCGATTCCAGAGGGGTTCGAATATCGCATTGGCAAAACGTAATACCAGGATGTTTTGTACGGTTTCCTTGCCCAGGTAATGGTCGATGCGGTAGACCTGATTTTCCCGAAAAACCCCCGCGATCTCGTTATTGAGGGCCACGGCGCTCTCGAGGTCTCGTCCGAAGGGTTTCTCTACGATAAGGCGCGTAAAGGGATGGTCATCGACTTTATTAATCATCTCGGCGTCGCGTAGTTGCTTGACGAGCAGTGGGTAGCTGCTGGGGAGCGTCGCGAGATAGAAAAGGCGATTGCCTTGCGTTTGGTGGCGGTGATCGATTTCCCGCAAGGACATGTTGAGGCGTTGGAAAAGGGTCTGATCAGTAAAGTGTCCGGCCTCATAATAAAGGCAGGGCGCAAAGCTTGCCCAGTCGCTGTCGCTAGGCGGGTTTTCACAAAAGCTGGCGCAGGCCTCGCGCATGAACGCCCGGAACTGCTCGTTCGAGAGGGGTTTGCGGCTTGCCCCCAAGACCGCGAAATGTGGAGGCAGCAGGCCTTTGGCGTGCAGCCTAAAGAGCGCGGGCACGAGTTTGCGACGCGCAAGATCTCCCGTTGCTCCGAAAATGAGAAGAACGCAAGATTCGGGTAATTCTGTCATAGCGTGGACCTCTGGCCATAGAGGGTTTTTATAGCCCCCCCAAAAGATAAGGTGTGCCAGCCCGGTTGTCGGTCGAGCGAGCGGCGCCTGCCGTGTTTCGGTGTGCGTACCGACCCCGTAGGCGCGTTGTGCGCACAAGAAACGCCTCAGGTGTCTTATTATGCCAGTCTTTACCAGCCAAGTGGCCGGGTTTTCCTACCACGCCCACGACGGTCGCCCTTAACTGGGCCGCCCAAGGTCTGGAGAGAAAGCTCCGCGAGCGGGTGTGACGTCTTCGGTCTAGGATGATTGGGGTGACTTTTAAAACCATAGGGTAGTATCGCTCTGAAGTCGAGAGTCTAGCGGGGCTGGGTGCTGCAAATCGGCTCACTATCCGGTACATTGCCGACTTTAGCTCTGGGGCCTCTATGACTGACTTTAAGATCGCACCTTCTATTCTTTCCGCTGACTTCGCTCGCTTGGGCGAGGAAGTCCACGGCGTACTCGCCGCGGGCGCCGATATGGTTCATTTCGATGTCATGGACAACCACTATGTACCGAACTTGACGATCGGGCCTCTGGTCTGCGAGGCCTTGCGTCGTAATCAGGTCAAGGCCGATATCGACGTGCATCTCATGATCAAGCCGGTAGACGGTTTGATCCCGGATTTTGCGAAGGCGGGCGCCACCTACATTACGTTTCATCCCGAGGCCTCCGAACATATCGATCGGACCCTTGGCCTCATCAAGTCCCTCGGTTGTCGCGCGGGGCTCGTCTTTAATCCAGCCACCCCGCTTTCTTATCTCGATTATGTCATGGACAAGATCGATATGATCTTGATCATGTCCGTCAATCCGGGCTTTGGCGGCCAGAGCTTCATACCATCGGCGCTCGACAAGCTCCGCGCGGCGCGCGCGCGCATAGAGGCGAGCGGCCGACCCATTCGCCTGGAGATCGACGGTGGCGTCAAGATTGAGAATATTCGCGAGATCGCCGCGGCGGGGGCCGACACCTTTGTGGCGGGATCCGCGATTTTTGGCAGCCCGGACTACAAGGCCACGATCCAAAAAATGCGCGCGGAGCTCGCCAAGGTATGAATAAGATTCCCTTAGCGGCGCTGCTGTTCGATTTGGATGGCACCTTGGTCGATACGGCACCCGATCTCGCCGATGCGGCAAACCATATGCTGCGGTCGCTGGGCCGAGCGACATTCGACGAGGCGACCGTGGCCTCGTGGATCGGGGATGGCGTGCCGCGCTTGATCAAGAGGGCGCTGACCGGCCTGCGCATGGGCGAACCGGATCCGGAACTTTTTGCCCAGGCCCAGGCGATCTATGGTCACTACTATGAGGCGCATGTCGCCGATCGTGGGCGTCTCTACCCGGGGGTCTTGGCGACCTTGGAGGCCTTGCGAAGCGACGGCTTTCGGTTGGCCTGCGTGACCAATAAGGCCGCGCGGTTCACCAAACCACTGCTCGCCACTTTGGGGCTCGCGCCGTTTTTTGATGTCGTGTTGAGTGGCGACGAGTTGCCGCGCGTTAAACCCGATCCTCTGCCCTTATTGGTGGCAGCCGAGCGATTGCAGGTGGCGTGTGCCGGGACCGCGTTGATCGGTGACTCGGGTAATGATATGCGTGCCGCGCAAGCGGCCCAGATGTCCGCGATTGGGGTGACCTATGGCTATAACCATGGAGTCGATCTCAAGGGGCTGGGCGCTTATGCGCTGAGCGAGACATTCGGCGGGGTGCGTGACCTCGTGCGCTTGGCAGACGGCTTCTTGCTCTCAAAGGCGCTCCCGTGAGGTATCGTCGATGGCGCCTTTAAGGAAGCGATCACACCATCTCACTCCTTAAGGGAAGAACGTCATGTTAGAAACGCATCGTCTCGGTTTTGATGCCATAGGGGGCCATAAGGTCCCTGTGATTCGCGAAGTCCCGGCCGATCTGGATACGCCGCTCAGTTGTTATCTGAAGCTGGCGCGCGGGCGCTACTCTTATCTCCTCGAATCGGTGCAGGGGGGCGAGAAGTGGGGCCGTTACTCGCTGATCGGCTTGCCCGCCCGCACCTGCCTTCGGCTTTTTGGCCACGAGGTCACGCTTGAACACGATGGCGTCGTCGTGGAGCGGGGCGCGACGGACGATATTTTGGGAACGGTCCGCGCCATGAAGGCGCGTTATCGCGTGGACGTCGATGCGGCGCTGCCGCGATTCCACGGCGGGCTCGTAGGTTATTTTGGGTATGAGACGGTTCGCCATATTGAGTTGGGCTTGGGCGAGAATCTAAAGCCTGATGAGATGGGTTTGCCCGACGCGCTGTTTTTGGTGAGCGACGAACTCGTTATTTTTGATAATTTACGAGGGACGCTGTCGCTTGTCGTGCATGCCGATCGAGCCGCGGGCGAGGCGGGGCGTACGCAGGCGCGTAAGCGGCTAGACGATTTGGAGGCTCGGTTGCTAGAGCCCTTGGGGACGCTTGCCGCCCCACCGGTCGAAACGACCGGGGTTGCGGAGGCGGATTTCGTCTCGGGCTTTACCAAGAGCGGGTTCGAGGCCGCCGTGTCGCGCTCCCGTGAATACATTCGTGCCGGCGACATCATGCAGGTGGCCTTGTCGCAGCGTTTGTCGGCGCCGGTTCGTTTTACCCCGCTTGATCTGTATCGCGCGTTGCGTCGCATCAATCCCTCCCCGTATATGTATCTCTTTGACCTGGGCGATTTTCACGTGGTCGGGTCGTCGCCCGAGATTTTGGCGAAGCTCGATGGGAGGGAAGTGGCGGTGCGGCCGATCGCCGGCACGCGCCCCCGACATCGGGATGAAAAAGAAGACGCGCGCTTGGCATGCGAGCTATTGGCCGACCCCAAGGAAAGGGCGGAGCATGTCATGCTGCTGGATTTGGGGCGTAACGATGTGGGCCGGGTCGCGGAGATCGGGAGCGTTGCCGTGGGCGATCAAATGACCATAGAGCGCTATTCGCACGTGATGCACCTCGTATCGCATGTCACGGGGCGCTTGATGCCTGGTTTGGATGCCTTCGATGTGCTGCGCGCGACCTTCCCGGCGGGCACTTTGACCGGCGCGCCCAAAGTCCGCGCCATGGAGATTATCGATGAGCTAGAGCCGGTCAAGCGCGGACTCTACGCGGGCGCGGTGGGTTATGTCGGCTGGAACGGCAATATGGATATGGCGATCGCGATTCGTACCGCCGTGGTACGCGACGATCGTCTGTATTTGCAGGTGGGCGCCGGAATCGTGGCAGACTCCGTTCCGGAGCTTGAGTGGGAGGAAACCTTGAACAAGGCGCGCGCCATGTTCAAGGCCGCGGAATTGGCGGCCGCCGGGCTCAAGAACCCTTAAAAATATTAATATAGGCTTTAGGACGACGAGCCCCGAAGGCCCTTCATAGGGCAGGTGATCTATGATCCTCATGATAGATAACTACGATTCCTTTACCTATAACCTCGTGCAGTACTTAGGTGAACTGGGACAAGACGTCCAGGTGGTGCGCAACGATCAGATTTCACTCGACGAGGTGGAGCGTTTGGCCCCCGAACGCATCGTGATATCCCCGGGCCCCTGCACACCCAACGAGGCGGGTATTTCGCTCGATCTCATTATCCGCCTGGGTGAACATATTCCGATTCTCGGGGTGTGTCTTGGCCACCAAAGCATAGGACAGGCCTTTGGCGGGCGCGTGGTGCGAGCCGCCCATGTCATGCATGGTAAGACGTCTGCGATTCGCCACGAGGGCGTGGGGGTCTTTAAGGGCCTTCCGGACGGCTTTACAGCGACCCGCTATCACTCGCTTGTCGTGGCCAAGGAGGATTTGCCGGAATGTTTGGAGATCACGGCGGTCAGCGCAGACGATGGCGAGATCATGGGCTTGCGCCATAAGTGGTGGCCGGTCGAGGGTGTACAGTTCCATCCCGAGTCCATCTTGAGCGAGCACGGCCACGCCTTGCTCGACAATTTCTTAAAGGGGCGGACGTCATGACCGCCTTGAGCGACGCCTTGCAAAAAATCGCCTCGGGCTCTGATTTAACGGCGTCCGAGATGCAGGGCGCCTTGTCTGTGATCATGACCGGCCTCGGGACTGACGCCCAGATCGGCGCGTTTTTGATGGGCTTGCGCGTCAAGGGCGAGTCGGTCGAAGAGATCGTGGCGGCCGCCGAGGTCTTGCGGGGGTTGTCGGTGCCGGTCGTGGTGCAGGATCGTCGTTATCTCGTCGATACCTGCGGTACCGGCGGCGATGGCGCGTCGACCTTCAATATTTCGACCGGGGCGGCGCTCGTATGCGCCTGCGCGGGCGCCAAGGTCGCCAAACATGGTAATCGTTCGGTATCGAGCCGCTCGGGCAGCGCCGATGTGCTCGAGGCCGCGGGCGTGGCGCTTGCCTTGAGTCCCGCGCACGTCGCATCGTGCGTCGATACCTTAGGTCTGGGCTTTTTATTCGCGCCGCGCCATCACGAGGCCATGCGGTACGCCGCAGGGCCCCGCAAGGAACTCGGCGTGCGCACCCTTTTTAATCTTTTGGGGCCCTTAACCAACCCGGCGCGTGCCCCGCACCAACTCGTGGGGGTCTTTTCGGCGGCCTTGCTTTCGCCTTTTGCCTTGGCGTTGCAGGCCCTGGGGAGCTTGCATGTCCTAGTGGTCCATTCCGATGACGGTCTCGATGAGATCAGTCCGCAGGGGACGACCGAGGTCTGCGAGATGCAGGCGGGCCAGCTGCGGCGTTACCGCATAAGGCCGAGTGAATTTGGTCTCACGGAAGGGCCGCTCGCCTTGCTTAAAGTGGGGGATGCCAGCGAAAGCCTGGCCATGTTGATGGCGGTTTTGGAGGGGCGTGAGACGGGGCCGGCAAGCACGGCGGTCGCGATGAACGCCGGGGCGGCGCTCTATGCCGCAGGCATTGCGGCGGATATCGGAGACGGCGTGGCACGCGCCCGCGTGATCTTGCAAGAGGGTTCGGGCGCGGCCAAGCTTCGCGAACTCGCCGCCTTTACGCAGGCTTGCGTATGAGCCAGATCTTGGCGGAGATTTTGGCGCATAAGCGGCAAGAGGTGACGGATGCCAAGCGGCGCCTTTCGTTTGCGGACCTTCATGAACGGGCGATACAAGCGTCACCGATACGATCTTTTGCGCGCGCCTTGGATGAAAAAGTCGAGAGGGCGCGTCCTGCCATTATAGCCGAGATGAAACGCGCCTCGCCGAGTCGCGGGGTGTTGCGTCAAGATCTGGATCCGGCCGGGATCGCGGGCCTTTATGAACGCGCGGGGGCGGCGGCGCTCTCGGTCCTTACAGACGAGCGGTATTTTGGTGCGCGCGCCGATGATCTAGCCCGCGCGCGCGGGGCTTGTCGCTTGCCGGTGCTGCGTAAGGACTTCATGGTCGATTCGTATCAGATCGCGGAGTCCCGGGCGATGGGCGCAGATTGCGTCTTGTTGATCGTAGCGGCGCTCGACGCGGGGCAATTGGAAGAGCTTTACGCGGCCGCTCGGTCTTATGGGCTCGATGTCTTGGTCGAAGTCCACGATGCGGACGAACTCCATCGCGCCTTGGCGCTGCCAGGCGGGATATTGGGGATCAATAATAGAGATCTGCGGACCTTTGTGACTACGATCGAGCGGACGATCGACTTGATGGGTGTAGTCCCGGCGAATCGTTTTGTTGTGACCGAGAGCGGGGTCTTGGAGCGCGCGGATGTCTCGCGGCTCAAGGGCGCGGGCTTGCATGGCTTTCTGGTCGGCGAGGCCTTTATGGTGGCGCCGGATCCTGGCGCGCGATTAAGGCAATTGTTTGAGGGATGGATATGAAGGCGGTGGTGGAGTGGAATGGCGATGTGGCCTTTACCGGGGTCACGGAGAGCGGTCATCGCATAGCGATGGACGGACCGGCGGATCACGGCGGACGCGATCTCGGACCGCGACCGACCGAGCTTGTCTTGGTGGGATTGGGGGGATGCACATCCTTCGATGTCGTGCATATGCTAAGGAAGGGTCGCGCCGATGTGCGCGGCTGCACGACCCACATAGAGGCCGAGCGCGCGCCTGCGGACCCCAAGGTCTTTACGCGCATCCATATCCATTTTGTGGTGAGCGGCCGCGCCTTGAAGGAGGCGGCCGTGGAGCGCGCCATTCGTTTGTCCGCGGATAAATACTGCTCCGTGTCCATCATGTTGGCCAAGACCGCCGAGGTCACGCACTCGTTTGAGATCATCGATGTCGAGTCTTGAACCGCCGCGTATTGCGACAGGCGGCCTGAGGCTTTGCCATGTCGCCCTCTTCTGCGCCGATTTGGAGGCGTCTCAGGATTTTTATATCCGCGTTCTGGGGATGGAGGTCGTCTGGCGACCGGATGCGGATAATGTCTATCTCTCGCGCGGCACGGATAATTTGGCCCTTCATCGCGGTTCGCCCACGGCGGGCGGGCCTTTGGACCACATTGGTTTTGCAGTCGAGAGTCTCGAAGAAGTGGATGTTTGGTATCAGCATCTGCAAGACGCGCGCATCCCCATCGTAGCGCCCCCTAAGACCCATCGGGATGGATCGCGTAGCCTCTATTGTCGAGACCCCGGGGGTATTTTGGTCCAACTGATTTATTTGCCGGAGATGCAGGCCCGGTAGGGTGTGGGTCTTGCGTCGGATCCGAGCCATTCCGATATCTCGCCTATTCGCGGCACTCTCGACCTGCTTTGGCGGGTGTGGGCGTCACACCCAAAAAGCGGTTTTTGTCATCACCCGGGCGGCGAGACGCATGGCCTTGCGCGCGGGCCATGGGAGGGTGCGCCCTCCCGCGGCGGACGCTTGCGCGGCATGACGCGCCTCATCGGCGGCCATGTGCTCTATGATGCTGCGGGTTTTTTGGTCGGAGACGGAGAGTCTTGCGAGATGACCTTGGAGGTGGATCACGACTTGGCGCTCGGTCTCGGCGACGAAACCGAGACTGATCTCGTCCCCTAGGACGGCGGTTGCCGCGCCGATCATGAACGCGCCCGTATACCAAACCGGCGCGAGGTAACTCGTGTGCGTCTTTAATTCTGCAACGCGCGCAGCCGTCCAGTACAGGTGATGCATCTCGTCTCGTCCGGCCTCGCGCAAGGCTTCATGGGTCGCCGGGTTGTGCGCGCAGAGGGCGTGCCCCTGATAGAGCGCTTGCGCGGCCACCTCTCCTGCGTGATTGACGCGCATCAGTCGCCCGGCTAGGGCGCGGTCCGCGTCGCTAAGTTCTGGCTCCTTCCGCGGGACGGTTTCCGGGTAGGGGTCTGTGGGTCTTGGAGCCAGAATCGCTCTCAAGACCTGATCTGCGTAATCGAGAAGGCGGTCTTTGCGGGAAAAAGTTCTCATACCCTTACTTTATCATGCCGTGCGTCCAGCGGGAGTTGTCCGGCCAAGACCAAGAGCGGATGCACGACGGGTATCGTATGGCCGTGGCGGCTTAAGGCGGCGGATAAGTGGAGTGCGCAGCCGATATTGGCCGAGACGATGAGGTCCGGTTCCAAGGCCCGTATCGCTTCGATTTTTCGATCGGCGAGCGCGCACGCCTCTTGGGGTTCGCGCATAAAGTAATCTCCGGCGGCCCCACAGCAGACGGAGTTGTCGGGCGCTGCAACGATGCGCGCCCCGGGGATGTGTGCGAGCAGATCATAGAGGGCGCGCGCCCCCTTTAAGTCGTGACGGAGCGAGCAGGGTTCGTGCACAACGATCGTTTGATGGAGCGGGACCCAGGCCACATCGTGCAAGGCGCCCTGTTCCTTCAGGTATTGATGGATGTCGTAGACGGGGGGGAACCCGCTAACGCCGCCCTTGTCGTAGTCCCTGAGGGTAGCTGTACAACCGCTCGCCACGGTGACCACGGGAAGCGGGTTCGCGGTGAAGGCTCTGCGGTTGCGGCGTTCCTGGTCGCGGCCGATATCGGCGAAACCCGCGTGGCGGGCGAGCGCCCCACAGCAGCCTTGGGTTTGCGGGAGACTCACCCTTTTGCCGCAGGCCTGCAGGACGCGGATGGCGGCATTGAGGGTCTCACGGTCGATGTCGGCGGTGCAGCCACAAAAGAGCGCGACCTCTGGCGCTGTTGCGGGCATCGGGGTGAGAAGCGCAGGCCGTGGCCGCCGCGGGAGATCTTGTAAGGCAAGACGGAGCCGTTTTCCTAAGAGCGGCAAAAGTTGAAGGGTCTGCGCGAGGCGTGCGAGCCGGTAGAGGAGACCTACCGCGCGCACCGATCGGGTCGCCTGGATGAGGATCCGGTACAGGCGCACGGATAAGTCCGCGCGCCTCTTTTGTACAAGCAGTGCCCGGCCGCTTTGTAAAAGCGTGCCGTACGGGACGTGACTTGGGCAGACGGCGGCGCACGCAAGACAGCCTAAGCAGCGGTCGATGTGCCCTTTGAGCGTGGCGCTTGCCGGGAGTCGGTCATCCGCTAAAGCGCGCAGGAGCGCGATACGTCCGCGGGGCGATTCGTTTTCGTTTAAACTGTCCTGATAGGTGGGGCAGTGCGGCAGGCAGAGTCCGCAGGCGACGCAGAGGTCGCTTGCCGCTTTGATATCGGACGCAAGCGCCACCCACTGGGGTTGAGCGGATTTATCATGACGCGGGAGTGATATGGGAACCCCCTTGTATTATCGACATCATGTCTTTTTTTGTACCAATGAACGCACGGATGGGCGTCGCTGTTGCCAACAACAAGACGCGCGCGCCTTACGCGATTACGCAAAACAACGCGTCAAAGCCCTGGGACTTACCGGTGAAGGCGGCATCCGGATCAATACCGCGGGCTGTATGGACCGGTGTGAAGAGGGTCCGGTGCTCGTCATTTACCCAGAGGGCATATGGTACACGTACGTGGATCAAGAGGACATCGATGAGATTGTCGAGGAGCATCTGGTAAAGGGCAGACCGGTCGATCGTTTGCGCATCGATCGTTAAAAGGACGAGAGGGGATCGGGAACCAATCCCCTCCGAAGGGACCTAAACGCCAGCGCACTTTGATTTAGCCACCCCTTGACAAGCGGGGTCTCTATATTAGATAATTATTATATGCTTTCTTATGGCATGGCAGACCTCCCAGATACTGCCTGCCGACCGGCTCCTCCATCCTCCTAGTGGTGGTTCAAGGCGTGGTTTACCCCACGCCTTCTTTTTTCCTGTCTATATACCACAAATAAAATCCAGGTCAACTCCTGAAAGCGCAGAGCCGGTTGACAGACCGCTCAGTCCTCCGTACCATGCGGCCCTTCGCCATATTCGCCTCGGATTTCCCATGACGACGTTCTCGGCTAAGTCAGAAACAGTAAGGCACGATTGGTTTGTCGTCGATGCCTCGAACCATGTATTAGGTCGCCTCGCGACAGAAATAGCGCGTAGATTGAGGGGTAAGCACAAGCCCGAATTTACGCCGCATGTCGATACGGGGGACTATATTATCGTCGTTAATGCCGGCCAAGTGCAGGTAACGGGCCGCAAGGCGCAAAACAAGCTCTATCATAGCTATTCCGGCTATCAGAGCGGTTTAAAGACCCAAACCTTTACGGAAATGAAGGTCCGGGCCCCCGAAGAGATCATCGAGGCGGCCGTGCGCGGCATGTTGCCTAAGGGTCCGTTGGGCCGGCAGATGTTGCGTAAACTCAAGGTTTTTGCAGGCGAGGCACATTGCCATAGCGCGCAACAACCGAAGCCCCTAGAACTGAGAAAGGCGTAAAAAGGAATACCTATGGCCGAAGTGAAGCATTATGGGACGGGACGCCGGAAATCTGCCAATGCGCGCGTCTATTTGAGTCGGGGAAAGGGCGTCTTTATCGTCAATAATCGCCCGGTGGACGAATATTTTGGTCGTGAAACCTCACGCACCTTAGTACGTCAGCCCTTCGCGGTGACGGATACCCAAGACCGCTTCGATGTGCGCGTCAATGTCCGTGGGGGCGGTCCGAGCGGGCAAGCGGGTGCCGTGCTTCATGGTCTCTCGCGCGCCCTTTTGGCGTATGACGAGTCGCTTCGGGCGGCTTTGCGGCGTGCAGGGTTCTTGACTCGCGATGCGCGCGAGGTGGAGCGCAAGAAGGTCGGCCTCCATAAGGCGCGTAAGCGTCCTCAGTACTCGAAGCGCTAAACGCTCCCAATTTGGGGGATCGTCTAGTGGTAGGACAGCGGACTCTGACTCCGTTAACCGAGGTTCGAATCCTCGTCCCCCAGCCATCAGAAAACAAGGGCTTAAGGTATCGACCTTAAGCCCTTTTTCTTAAGTCTTGGGACACTGCTGGGACGCCGGCACGCAAAGCCCTGTGACACTTTGTCGTTTCTCTAGGGGCACGATTTTGTCCCTCCGGCGTCCCCCAATCGTCCCGCATCCTTATATGTCTCAGTAAATCGCGTTGTAAATCAAAGTATTATTTTGTTCGGTCATGGGATTATGTATGCCTTACGGCGCCCCAGGGGTTCGTTGAACACTTGTCCGCGCATTCCCCTTGCTAGGTGAGTTCCGAACCAGCCTTGCACCAGCAGGGGGTCTAGCGGACGGTTTGGTTGTAGATTTTTTGTAGCAGATGCACAATAGCATTGTCGCAGGCGTGGAAGACTTGGCAAAAACCAAGAGCGGCATGGAATTAATTGGTAGGGACGGAAGGTTCCAAACCTGATGCGAAAAATTCGCACCAATACGCTCAGTG
>Ga0307375_10000480_pt1 | contig 49988 bp, 44 predicted proteins | sample TR1MG_FD_202531 | JGI IMG/M metagenome (GOLD analysis project Ga0307375, IMG submission 202531) | Soil microbial communities from Risofladan, Vaasa, Finland - TR-1 | ecosystem: Environmental > Terrestrial > Soil > Coastal area > Acid sulfate soil | place: Finland: Risofladan, Vaasa | collected...
TGCTGACGAGGAAATCTGAATTAACAAGAAGATTAAAAGAATTTTACCAATTGTTTTCATAGTAGTATTTTTAAGTTTACTGGGTATAAATCTTATATGTCGTGTATTATGCTGAATTGCGCATAACGTTGAGTGTATGCAGCGTGCGGGAGTTCGTGGCCACTTCATTATCCACCGTTACTGCCCTTGCCAGCGAGCCCTGAACTTGCAATTTGCTCTGAAACCCGCATGATGTATACACTATGTTAGGTGCTGACCTTTTTTTTATCCAAATATTGAAGGATTTGTCAAGATACCCGCAACAATATTTGATAACGTATTAACACCAAACTCTTTTAGTTTTTCAATTGTCTTATTTTTCTTTTCTGCCGGAACGCCGTCAGAATCCAAAATTGACTGGATTTCATCAAGTTGTCCACCAGTCAGTTCTTTCCTTAACTCGTTCACAATAATGTCAAGTTTTATTGTCTGCTTGTTTTCCTGACTTTGAAGAACTGTCAAGTTAATTCCATGCTTTTCTCCATTATAAATTTGATCTGGGCTGCCTAATGTTTCTATTTCAGCAATACAAGCGTCAATTATCGCTCGACCAGTCTCTTTCACTGTTTCTATATGGTATCGATCTGACCCCTTCGTCGGAAAAGAACGTTTAAGTTCAATTTTTTCTATCTCTTTAATTTTCCTACTCTCCTGGCCAAAAATCCTTTCAAGTATTGCAATTGTTGAGCTTTTCCAAGCTTCAACACCAAAAGACCACTCAGAAACTGTAGAAGGGTTTGTTCCTACTTTTTCAAGTTCTAATAGCTGTCGTTTTAGCAGTTCAACATATTTTTCATTCATAGACTTTATGTTAGTTGTCGTTTTTTTTTAGGTTTGCACCTAACTTGTTTATAGGCCTGACAAAATCATCCTTATACACCCATTTTGGGTTGTATAGGTCTGACGGGAGTCATCCTTTACATCAAAAGTAACATTTTTTATAAGCCGTCAACCGGTGGTGTTATTTTTTTAGAGACAGCTGCCCCGGACAATAAATGAAACGATGGCACACACATGCTGTCTGCTTAGGTGGCAGTGTTATCCAAGCCATTGGTTAATAACTTGTTAATATTTTTTCACCCCCGCTGCTTGACATTTAGCCATCTATTTAAGAACTTGGGTTACAGTATGTTTTTAGTATTTACCCTAATGTGAACGTTTATGAAAACAAACACCGAATCGGGTCATGCAAAAAACGTGGCCAACTTCGAAGCGCTGGTAACCGTAGCCTTGGGCTATGGAGCAGCCTACAACCCAGCCAAGGCATCGCTCAAGATTGAGGCGGCGCAAGCCATTGCAACCAATGCCCGCAGCCTCGTAAACGCGGTGGACGAGTCCCTTCCCCTCTACAGCAACGCCGTAGCCAAGCGCGAGGTAGCCTTTAAGCCCCTCAGCAAGCTCGTTACCCGGGTGCTCAGCGCCCTTAAGGCCAGCGACGTCACCACCCAGGTGATAGAAAACGCCAGAACCATTACGCGCAAAATTCAGGGCATCCGCGCCAAGGCAAAGCTCACCGACGAGGAGAAGGCCACCCTGGAGGCCGAGGGAAAAACCGTAACCGAGGTCTCCGCCTCCCAAATGGGCTTCGACAGCCGTCTGGAGAACTTCAACAAGCTCATTAAATACCTTGAGGCCAATTCGGCCTACGCCCCCAACGAGCCGGAGCTGCAGGTAGCCTCCCTCACCACCCTCTACAACAATCTACTCACCACCAACGCTGCCGTGGTAGCGGTATCGGCGCCCCTAGCCAACGCCCGCATTGCCCGCAACGCGCTGCTCTACCAGCCCAGCACCGGCCTCGTCGACACTGCCCTCGACATTAAAACCTACATAAAGTCACTCTTCGGCGGCGCCAGCCCGCAGTACCGTCAGGTAAACAAGCTGGCGTTTAAAACCATAAATAGCTAGGTCAAAAGAGTCCAAGTATTAATTCCCATAAATTACTGCAGCAGTCGTTCAGGCTGCTGCAGTTTTCCAACCACCACCCGCAAAGTTCAAGTAACCTCCCGCTACTATAAAGTAACCCTCCGCTACGTATTTTCTGTCGTCCGCTAAGTATTTTCTCTCATCCCCTACGTTATTTCTTACTTGTGCAAAGCATTTTCTTCCATCAGCTAGGTATTTTCTCCCTACTGCTTTGTATTTTCTCCCTACTGCTTTGTATTTTCTCATTACTGCTTTGTATTTTCTCATTACTGCAAAGTTCAAACTGTCACCTGCAAAGTATTTTCTTCCATATGCAAAGCTCACACTGTCACCTTATGTCGTAGAACCGTCAAACAAGCCAATCATATCGTCTCCTCCCTCCTCCTCAAGCCACTACCAACCAATAAAACTAACAACTAAGCAGCAATAGCACAAACCACCCTACCCCTCCTCCATTGGCTAATTGGCACATTGCCTCATTGTCTAATTGGCATACTGGCTAATTCTCAAATTTTTCAAATTTTCAAAACTTGTCCGGCTACTGCCGGATTCTCAAATTGGCACATTGGCACATTGTCTCATTGGCACATTGTCTCATTGTCTCATTGGCACATTGTCCCAGTTCCTAATTTTGTATGCCGCTTTTTACTACATTTGGGGTAAGGTGTGGCGGAGCTACTCCGCTGGGGCTGATGCGTGGTTCCTTTGCTGTAAACCGATACCAGCAAATAAGAGCGAAGTAGACCGATAGCGAAGTGCGCAACCGCATAAAACCGCTTGCCATGCCAAGGCCTGAGATTCTTAAACCTATTTTAGAGAGTTAAGCATGAAAAACGAGAATAAAAATATAATCATATACAATACTGCGGATGGCAAAGCTTCTGTTTCGCTTTATGCCAAAGACGGTATGGTGTGGATGAATCAGAACCAGCTGGCCGAACTTTTTGCCACCTCTAAGCCCAATATCAGTATGCATATATCTAATATACTGAAAGAATGTGAATTAGATACAAATTCAGTTGTTAAGGATTACTTAACAACTGCAACCGATGGCAAAGATTACAAAGTTACTTTTTACTCGCTTGAAATGATTTTGGCAATTGGTTTCAGGGTACGTAGCAAACGTGGGACACAATTTCGTATTTGGGCCAACCAAAACCTGAAAGAGTACATGGTTAAAGGTTTTATTATGGACGATGAGCGCCTGAAAAATCCCGATGGCCGTCCCGACTACTTTGACGAATTGCTTGAACGTATCCGTGATATTCGGGCATCAGAAAAGCGATTTTACCAGAAAGTGCGCGAATTGTTTGCATTAAGTAGCGATTACGACCCATCCGATAAAGCCACCCAAATGTTTTTTGCAGAAACGCAAAATAAGCTACTCTATGCCGTAACCGGAAAAACTGCTGCCGAAATAATTCTATCAAGGGCCGATGCATCCAAAGAGAATATGGCCCTTACCTCGTGGAAAGGTACAATTGTGAGGAAACAAGATATTTACATTGCAAAGAATTATCTCATTGCAGACGAGATCGATACACTGAACAGGTTGGTGATTATATTCTTAGAAACAGCCGAATTGCGGGCAAAAGAGAGGATGGATATAAACATATCGTTTTGGAAAGAAAATGTTGACCGGATTATACAGTTTAGTGATAAAAAAGCACTTACAGGTCCCGGATCGGTTTCTAATGCCTTGATGGAGCAAAAGGTCAACGAAATTTACAAAGAATTTAATGCCCTAAGGAAAGTTTACGAAGCCAGAATTGCAGATATTAAAGATATTGAAGAAATAAAAGCAATAGAAAATAAAGTTAAAAGCAGCCTTAGAAAATCTGACAATACGAAAAAACTTAAATAATAATTGCTTGTAACCTTTATGAGAAGTAATGAATGTGGCTTCTCATCCTAGTGAAAATCCGCTAGCCCGGACAACCCACGCAACGCTCGGGCGGATTTGTCAAAAGGTCGGTTATGTCGTGTCGTCCCTCTACCCCACGCCGCTACCAACCAATAAGAGCTAAGCACTTAGAAACAAAGCACTAGCCAAGCATAGCTAAGCCGTGGCATAAAGTTGGCAAAGTCCTAGCACGTTCCTTCCCCTCGCAGGGGAAGGTCAGGAAGGGGTCGTTTGTGGAATTGAAAACCAATTAACCCCACTCCTAACTTACCTCTTTATTACATTAGCGAGCCACACAATGCATGCCTCTGTGGACTGTTCTGTGCGGTATTATTGCATCAATAAACACGGTAGGGGCATTGTAATTCCCATATAAAATTAACAATAAACAAAATATGAGCTAGCCTGTTTTTACTGTTGACAACTTCAATAATTCACCAACCAAATGGGATACTACCGACAAATAATAAACAAACATGAAGGTAGCAATAGCTAAATCTACCGCTTGCCAAAATTGTGCCCCCCCTCATGGAGAACGAAGATGAAATTTGAAAAGCATATTCCTACAGAGAGACTAAGGCGCTACATCAAGTATTTTGTAGTGTCGGAGAACAATGTTCAAAGTGAGTATAAAGTTTTCCCATCCTCGGGGCTTGTTATTGGATTTCAATACAAAGGAGAACTTGCAACCATAGTAGACAAAACCGAAAACAAGCTGACCTCAGCAGGCATTACAGGAATCTCCAATAGCTATAAAATCTTTAAAAGCTCAGCAAACATCGGAACAATATTAGTCTACTTTACAGAAATTGGATTTACTCACTTTGCCTCACATCCGGCCAACGAGCTATTCAACCTGAGCATTTCGCTCGACAACATCTTCGACAAAAACAGGGTAAGTGAGGTTGAAGAAAGGTTGGCGATTGTGAAGACCGATATGCAAAGAATTAAAGCTGTTGAGCAGTTTTTACTCACACAGCTCAAAGTCATTCAAACGGACAAGCTAATAGTTGAAGCCGTAAAACTCATCTACCAAAGTAAAGGAACCATACGAATAAAAGAGCTTAACAATAAGCTGTTTATCAGTCAAAGCCCTTTTGAAAAACGGTTTAGAAAGGTTGTTGGAACAACACCAAAAAAGTTTGCTTCTATTGTCCGCTTCAACACCGTGCTCGAAAACTTGGACAAGACCAAATCCTTGACAGAAATCTGCTACGAAAACAACTTTTTTGACCAGGCACATTTCATAAAGAACTTTAAACAGTTTACAGGGGATAATCCCGAGAGTTTTAAACATCTTCTGTAGAAAAACGATTTTTTACAATTACAGGGATTTTTGCAATTGCACCTTTGCATTGTAATCGTAATGTATGAGCAATGAAAAATGCAATCCTAAAATTGGGAACCATTTTGCGCAGCTCGAGCATTATGGTTGCCTCTGATTTAAGAAAACGTGAAACAATTAAAACCGAGAAAAAATGTTTACAATAGAACAAATTAAGGAGGCTCACAGCAAAGTTAAATCTGGAGCCAACTTTCCTGCCTACATTCGGGAACTTAAGAAACTTGGTGTTACCAGCTATGAGACATTCGTATTTGATGGTCATGCCGACTATTATGGTGCCAATGGCTATAAAGCCACCTCACCAGCAAAGTATGGTGCACTGAAAGTTGTAGAATCGTCCAATACGGAACAGTTCAAAACCGACCTAATAGCTCACCAGCAGGGCAAAACCGATTATCCGACTTTTTGCAATGACGCTGCAAAATCGGGTATCGAAAAATGGATTGTTCGTTTGGACAAAATGACCTGCACTTACTATAACAAAGCAGAAAATGAAATTGTGGTTGAGAATATACCACAATAAAAACCTGCTTACAGCATATGGTTTAGTGCATACTGGATTCGGTAGGCTTGAAAGGTGAAGATGAGGGCAGCCGGTTTGTTGCAAGCTATACAATTCACTTTTCCAGCTTTATATGCCGCTTTTTACTACATTTGGTGTATTGTCTTCCTCGCCACACAAAGTAACGAGTTGGACAATATTATACAGAGACTGAAACCATCATCAAAAATATGATTATGGAAACAAAACAGGACTTAAAACTTGCAGTTATAATTGATGCCGACAACGTACCTCCTGGCAATGTTAAAGGCATGATGGAAGAAATTGCAAAATATGGAACCCCCACTTTTAAAAGAATCTACGGTGATTGGACCAAACCGAATTTGGCTGGATGGAAAAATATACTTCTAGAAAACGCAATTACGCCGATTCAGCAGTATGGATATACAACTGGTAAAAATTCAACTGATTCTGCAATGATAATAGATGCAATGGACATCTTATTTACGGGTAAAGTAGATGGATTTTGCATAGTGTCAAGTGATAGTGATTTTACAAAACTTGCAACTAGACTAAGAGAATCTGGCATGAAAGTATTAGGGTTTGGTGAAAAGAAGACACCCTATCCATTCATTGTCGCATGTGATAAGTTCATCTATCTTGAGATTTTAAAGAGTCCAGCCGTAACTGATACGACTGGAAAACAGAAACATGAGAGTCCACAAGATTCTAAACAAGAGACAGTACAGCAAATTGATACGAAAATTGTATCACTAATTTCTTCAACAGTAAATGATATTGCGGACGAAGATGGGTGGGCATTTTTAGGAGACGTTGGAAATCTACTGATTAAGAAAAAACCTGATTTTGACCCAAGAAACTATGGCTTTGAGAAACTTACCCCGTTGATTAAATCATTAAAAAGCCATTTTGAAATTGATGAGCGGATGACAGAAAGAGCATCCATAAAGCTTGTTTATATAAAGACAAAGAAATAGGAGTGCACAGCTTATGGGTTAGGGCTACATTTGGTGTATTGTGCGATTTTGCTTCACATAAACAAGCTAGGTGTAACCCGTTGACGATATCGGCAACTTGAGTATTCTAAAGATTATTATTTACCTATAGAATAATTGGTATGATTATTTTAGACAAAATATCTGATCTTCTATACCGTAGACAGAAATTGCTTGAAATAGCTGCTGTTTTTCTATTTTTTTCAGCGGTAGCATTTAGATTTGACAGAAATAATATAAAGCTATTATGGAGTGATTATCCTTTTATTGCCTTGATACTAGTTCTTATCACTATTTTAATTGCCATCGTTTGGGTGAAAATTGAAAAACAGAAAACACAGCTAACCATCGAAGAAATAAAAAATAATGCTTCAGGCAAATTTTCTATGGCAGAAGAAAAGTTAAACGCTTTGAGTGCTAGGCAAAGAAAAGTATTCGACCTTATTGTCCAAGGGAAATCGAACAAAGAAATAATTTCAGAACTTATTATTGAGTTAAGCACACTCAAAACGCATATTAACCAGATTTATAAAGCGCTTGACATAAAAAGCCGCAAAGAGGCTCTGTCCTTCGGGAAAACACATATAAAGGAGAATTAAACCTATTTTCAACCCTCCCGTCAACCTTTTCTCAACCCCATTCTTCTTGTGTAGGGCATTAAGTCAGCATACTTTTGTTCCGTTAACTTAATGTTTAATGAAACAATAAAGCAAATGAAAAAAAGAAATCTATTCATGAGCGCGGCTCTAATGTGCGGATTCTTAACCATCGCTTTTAGATTCGATAGCAATGGCATTTATTGGCTTTGGTCGGATATTAAGCCAGTGTCCATTATTTTGGCTTTAACTGCGCTAACGTTTGGAGTATTGTGGTTTAAAGCATCAAAAAGAATGAAGATAGAAAATTAAATCATCGATTCTCCAAGTTCCTTTAAAAGCTAGGACGGCAGCTAATAGCTGCTACATTTAAGCTGAGTTGAAACGAAGATTGGAGTTACTGTCCAATCTTCGTTTTTGAATTAACCAGGGTGAGTATTACTGCACCTAATTCCCAACCTAAATTGAGCCACAAAAGCATAAAACACCCTGCTCCACCTCCATTGCCTCATTGCCTCATTGTCTCATTGGCACACTGGCACATTGTCCCAGTTCCTACCTTTGTATACCGCTTTTTACTACATTTGGTGTAAAGTGTACCTCACGCATACAAATGAGTTAGGTGCAAGTGTGAGTAATGGAAAGACCTTGTTTGCACGTAGGAAACCAACATTAAAAGCATGAAAATCTCCAACAAAGTAGCTGTTATTATTAAGTTCGCTTTATTAATTGGACTAGTGATAATCTCATCACTATTTTCAACTATGTTTTGGAGTGAAAAATCCGAAAAAGGTCATGAACTATCGTCACTAATTATTTCAAAAGATATTACAGTTAAAGAGTTTGGAATAAAGAATAATTTATCGAACCAGATTCTGGAAAAGGTTTTTAAGATTGATTCTGATAAAAATTTACAGCAAAAGGTAAGCAACTTTAACTTCAATCAAAAAGATTTACTATTTGAAGTAAACAGGTATTTAGCCATTGAATCTGAAAGTGCATCAAAGAACTGGATTAAGATTGCTATAAAGTTTATTCTGTGGATAGCCTTCATTTTTGCAGTTTACCTAGTAATCAGAAAGAAAAAACTATCCACAAAGGTTAGGAACTCTATCTATTTGGCTTCAGTAATTATTTTTGGAGTTATTCTCGGATCTGACCCCAGTCCAATGGGAACAATTAAAGATGCCGTAGTACTATTTGCAACAAAAGGAGCCATTTTCCCTCCACGGCTAATCGCTTTAAGTGCATTCCTAATCATGGTTATAGTTTTCAATAAATCAATTTGTGCTTGGGGTTGTCAGCTTGGAACTCTTCAGGATCTAATTTTCAGAATTAATCGCAAAAACAAAAGCAAACCTATCTTTAAACAGTATAAAATCCCCTTCGCTTTTTCAAATAGCATTCGATCAATATTCTTCATTCTACTTAGCATAATCGCTTTTGTGTGGGCACTTGATATTGTTGAATTTATTGATCCATTTAAAGTTTTTAAGCCATCGGTAATATCAATTATTGGTTGGATATTTATCGGATTAATACTTATTTTCAGTCTGTTTGTTTATCGTCCATGGTGCACCCTCTTTTGTCCGTTTGGATTGTTTGGCTGGTTTTTTGAAAAATTATCAATATTTAAAATCAGAGTAGATTATTCAAAATGCATTGCTTGCGATGCTTGTGTAAAATCGTGTCCATCAACGGTAATGGATTCAATATTAAAAAGAAAAACCACTATTTCAGATTGTTTTTCGTGTGGTTCTTGTATTGAGGTTTGCCCTACAGATGCAATTGGCTTCTCCTCAATCAAAAGAGACTTGCCTCCTAATGATAAATTTAAAGGAAAATTGATGGATGTGAACTAGATATGTAAGGATATTAATCACTGCTTTATTAATCTGATAATTTTAAACAATAGTAAGTACAAACCTAAAAGCAAAATTTTATGATAGTTTGGTCAGGTAAAGGAATTCTTTCGGTTCTAGTTTTGTTCGTTGCGCTTCTTCTCTGTATTGAAATTATGCCAAAAGGACAAGAAGATTATGCATTTGTAATTTCCCTATTTACAGCTGCAGCCTTCAGCTGGTATTTTGGTGAAAAATGGAATAACCAAGAGCCAAGGTTAGTTATCGATGCAAAAACCGGTCAAATAATTAATCTTAAAAGTGTGCATGCACTATTTTGGATTAAAATGGAGTATTGGGGCATCATTTTTAGTGTCCTAGGAATAATAATCTTTGCGCAAAACTCAATTATTGGATCAATCATTTCCGCTCTAGTTGTCCTGCTAATAGGTATTCTGATATATTCAAACAGAGGGAGCAAAACTCAAATTGTGGAAGGATCAAATAGGAAGACAAAAAAGGAAAAGGCTCAAGAAATCATCAAGAATATTGAACTAGAAAAACAACAAGTGGAAGCTGAAGAAGAAAGATTAAAGCGGAGACAAGAAAAGGAAGACCCAAGTAGGTTTATGCCACAATAGCATCCGACAAATTGAGCAGGCTGCCGAGAAGAACCTCTGCCCATTTGGTAGCTTGGTTCAATAAACAATAGTCTTTAAAACTTTAGTAACCAGTAACCTTTCTTTCACCTAGCTGTCTTCTCACAACTCACAACTCACAACTCACAACTCACAACTCATAACTCACAATTCACAATTCACTTTTAACTTTTAACTTTTAACTTTTTGCAACTTTTCTCTCGCTCATTCGGTTTATACACGAATTCACAGTGTGAATAACAATAATTCAGAATAGAAAGATCAAAAACAAAGTCCATGCTAAACGAAATAGGCCCAAGCATTTTCGACAACAAGTATGATCATAATCACGAGGTAGGTGATGAAGATTTCCTACTCTGCTACAGCAACAATGAGGTGCTCCTAAAGAAATCGGGCGATGAATATGAGATTCCGAAAAGAAGCGATTTTGCTGGAAGCATCGAACAGCCCATATACCTCTTCTCCATCAACGCCCACCACTGCTTTGGGGTGGCAACGCCTCCAGCTAATCATGCTTCCTTGGAGTATCAGGATGTTTTTACATTACGCAACCACAAAAACAAGGAGCTTGCTTGGATGGGCTCAGTAGGTCATCAGCTAATGACCTGGCATAGCAACCATCAATACTGCGGAAGATGCGGTTCCAAAACAGAGTTGAAAAAGGAAGAGCGAGCAACCGTTTGTCCCCAGTGCAACCTGGTTACCTATCCCACCATTGCACCCGCCGTTATTGTAGCCATTACCTGCAACAATAAAATATTGCTGGCCAAAGGCTTGCACTACAGGGGCGATTTTTATGCCCTCATTGCCGGCTACGTGGATATTGGTGAATCAATTGAAGAAACGGTGGTTCGGGAGGTAAAAGAGGAGGTTGGGTTAGACATTAAGAATCTGAAGTACTACAAAAGCCAGCCCTGGCCCTTCTCCGCTTCACTCATGCTAGGTTTTACCGCCGAGGCCGACGATACCCAACCAATCGTTGTTGATGAAACGGAGATTAAGGAGGCAGGCTGGTTTGAGAGAGGAAATCTGCCACCCCATGCCTCTAGCGCGAGCATCTCTGGCGATTTAATCACCGCCTTTGAAGATGGTCTCTTCTAGCTCGAAGAAAGGCATGTAATCGATCATTAGCTACGGCAAGCAGGTAGTTCTGTCAACCTCTGGTGATTCCGGTGCATGGCAGTTTCATTGCATTTTACATCGGGTAAGCATGCACCGTGTGCATTAGGTTTCGATTCTATTCCCGTGGCTATATATATCGGCTATATTCCTATCAACCAGCAGGGATAAGCAACATCAACTTCCGACTTCCGACTTCCGACTTCCGACTTCCTCACTTATAACCAATCTTCTGTTACTCCACACCAACAAATCTCTATATTTGTAAAAAATGCATTACAATGAACAGGTTATTTCTACTTCTAAGCGCCATGCTGCTATGCGGGCTTGCAGCCTGCAGCGGTGCAGGTAAGTCGAACGAAACGGTTAAGGCTGTTGCGAAAACGGACTCCTGCAAGCTCGATTCTCGAAATACCTACGAAGTATACATGCCCCAAAGAGGAAGCGCTGACGAGAAGCTACCGCTCCTTGTAATCATCGACGCACATGGTAATGGGAAGTTTGCCATCGATAAATTCAAACACGGAGCCAACCTGTATCCAACACTGCTAGTAGCCTCCAACTTTGTCAAAAACGATTTTGAAGGTTACGTAGGAGCCATCCAAACCTTGGTTGATGATGTGCGCCAGAAATATCCGGTAGGGAAAACGATTTTCATGACCGGATTTTCAGGAGGAGCGCGCATGGTGCTGGGATATGCGCTGGCTCATCAGGTGAACGGCTTAATCCTATGCGGTGCACTTGCCAATTCGGATCAGATTAATGCGCTCCACGCTCCCATTATCTCCATTTCTGGGATGGACGATTTTAACTTTATGGAGACTGCACAATACCTGTTTCAGGAGCAGCGAACTCCAGCCAACCTTAAAATTGAGCTGACCAACGCCTCACACGGCTGGCCCGACAGCCTGATGTTGACCAATGCGCTCGGTTTTCTCCGCCTATCATGTCAAAGCGCAGATATCCCCTCCCTTCCAAAGTCTCAGTTTGAGCTCTATTGTATGAATCAGCAAACAAGAATCGATTCGCTGAAGCACGGTGGAGACTTTCTGAAGGCGGCACTGGTTGCCCGCAACATGGCAACAACGGAGCCTTTTAATAGTGATAAGTCTTTTGCTTCTACCTACGACGAATTAAAAAGCAATCCCCGCTATATCAACCAGATGAACCAGCTAGCAAAGTATCTTCAGTTTGAAATTAGCGTGCGCCAACCATACTTAAATGCTTTTCAGACAAAAGATACGCTGTGGTGGAGACACGAGATCAAAACGTTGGCCGAAAAAATCAAAACGGAACAAGATTCCTACGCAAAGGATACCTACCGGAGAATACAAGGTTTCTTGGGAATTGCTTGCTACTCGTTTTGCAAGCAAGCCATTGGTGAGCAAAATGCGGAAGCGTTGAATAAGATTCTCTCCATTTACCGCATGCTGGAGCCGGAGAACCCCGATATGTTCTACTTTTCGGCCTTCCCCTACCTCTGGAAAGGGAAGAATGATGCGACGGTTGCCATGCTTCAAAAAGCACTTAATGCCGGGTTCACAGACCGGAAACAGCTAAATAAAGATTTTCCGGAATCCATCACATCGAGGATTAGATAGTTACTGATTTAGCTCCGCTGACTTGTCCGGCCATTGACGGAGCTCCCTTCGGTCGGTTGCGCTCGACGACTTGTCCGGCCATTGCCTGATTGTCGTATTGGCTCATCTTTCAATTTCCAAATCGGCTCATTCTCAAAACCTGCTCTGCTACTGTTTAATTTCCAATTTGTTGTGTTTTCATAGGCAGGACTGGATTCTCTTTTAATTGGCATATTGCCGGATTGGCTAATTGGCACATTTTCAATTTCTAAATCGGCTCATTTTCAAATTTTCAAATCATACACCACATTGCCTCCTTCCTTCATCCCCTCTTTCCCATCACTAAGCAAAATGGCTAAAAATTAGTTCATTGCCCATTGACAATGGATTCAATTAGCAATACATTTGGTAGAGAAATGCTAGGCCAAGCTGGCTTCCGCATAAAACGCAGAAAATAAGTGGAAGCAGAAACCCACTATAAAAAACGGGGCGTAACCGAAAAGCCTTATGAGTAGGAGTGATTTAATTCCCTAATAGATGAAAAGTTCACTTTACAAGCAAGGAACCACAACACTTTTAGCTGCAGCATTTTTAATCCTTTCCGGATGCGCCACCATAGTTAGCAAAAGCAGCTATCCCATCTCCATATCGAGCAACCCTTCGGGTGCAAAAATAACCATCATGGATTTGAATGGGGTCAATATCTATACTGCAAAAACGCCTGCAACTTTTACACTTTATGCAGGTAATGGATACTTTACCAAGGCGGGTTATACCGTAACCTTCGAGCTCCCCGGGTACGAACCTGTGACGGTGCCTGTCCACTTCTCCCTTGATGGCTGGTATCTATTCGGAAATATTGCAGTAGGTGGTTTAATAGGATGGCTTATAGTGGATCCCTTAACCGGTGCCATGTGGAAGCTCGATACTAAGTATATTAGCCAAACGCTTATAAAATCCTCCACTGGAATGACAACGCCTACGCTGAAGGTAATGAGCTACAGCGACATTCCCGATAGTTGGAAGGCAAACTTGGTTCGCATTAACTAGATGGTAATTGAAATATTGTGACCATCGACCAAATGAATTGACCAACTGCTGACGCAAATTTAAAATCCTTGCGTATAGGAAAATAGAAATTGTACAAAACGTGTCGCCATGGACGAAATTGTAATTTTCAAAGAGAACTATGCCCAGTTAAGCTACTATCCAGAACTTAAGATGGTTAAGGTAGTTTGGAATGGAATAGCCACAGCGGAGCAGTACAAGTTGACAATAGAAACTGCGTTGAACTTTCAAAAGAAAGAATCTAGGCCTATTGAAAACTACCTTTCCAATATTCTAAAGCAGGGAATTGTAAACCCTGAAAGCAGAAAATGGTTTGAGCAAGATGCAATGCCGCGGGCTGCTGCGCAAGGTTTAAAGCGAGCAGGTGTTGTTTTCGATGGTAACGTTTTTAAGAAATACTACTTAAACTTAATTCTCCAAGCCACCAACAAGTATAAGTTACCCATGCGATTGTTTACAACCGAAGAGGAGGCCATCAACTGGTTCAAAAAGGAGATGGAGTAGGTTAATATAAGTTGGTGATAGATTGTAGTTTAGAGTCTTAAATTTCTGATTTGGTTCCGCCGACCCAGCTGGCTTTGACAAAGCTCCCTGAGGTCGGTTTTTGTTTAGCTACCCTGAGTTCGCCTCGCTTGGTTTTAGTAACACTGTGCAACTGAGGTGCCTTTTGAAATGATAGTGGCAAAATGCCTCCTTGGTCCATCTTTTCATTCTCAAATTCCTCAATCACTACTGTCCGGGGAAAAAACTTAATTTTTCCTGTATTGCATAAAATTGTTAAACCTCTACGAGGTATGTAAAAAACAGGGGTTACTTTCTCTACAAAACTAAATCTCCTACGGAGAATTTTCCGCGTAGCGGATAAAGTATTGTAAACCAGCATACCAATATTTGATGTAAGTTCCCTGTAGGGGATCAACAAATGGTTACCGGACAATAGTGATTCCTCAATTTTCAAATTCTCAAATTATTCATTGTCTCATTGGCACATTGTCTCATTGGCACATTGTCTCATTGACATATTGTCTCATTAACTTCCGTCTCCCTACTTCCGACTTTATTCCTATCTTTGCAGGCTAATAAATTGAAAACCGTGACATTCGACGAACTCAACCTTACCAAACCCCTGCTGAACGCCATTGCCGATGTTGGATACGAAAACCCTACCCCCATTCAGGAGAAGGCGTTTCCTGTAATCATGTCGGGACGCGACGTGGTGGGTATAGCGCAAACCGGAACGGGGAAAACGCTGGCCTACCTCCTACCCATGCTTCGGCAGCTGAGTTATTCGGAGCAACGGCATCCGCGCATTCTGGTGGTGGTGCCCACCCGTGAGCTAGTGCTGCAGGTGATTAAGGAGCTCGAATGGATTACAAAATACATGACCGTACGCCATCTTGGCGTATACGGTGGAACTAACATCAACACGCAGAAACAAAAGGTATACAACGGTGTGGATGTGCTTGTAGCCACCCCAGGTCGCTTGGTGGACCTAGCACTATGCGGACTGCTGCGCTTAAAGAGCATTCAAAAGTTGGTTATTGATGAGGTGGACGAGATGCTCAACCTGGGCTTCCGACCACAGCTCATGAACTTGCTCGACTCACTCCCACCCCGTAGGCAGAACCTCATGTTTTCGGCAACGCTTACAAACGAGGTACGTGAGGTTATCGCCGCCTTTTTCGACAATCCTCTCACCATAGAAATTGCCGCCCACGGCACCCCGCTCGAAAAGATTATCCAGCGTGGTTACCACGTTCCCAACTTTTTTACCAAGGTAAACCTGATGGAGTGGCTGCTCAGGAATGAGCCGGAGATGACCAAGGTGCTGGTATTTGTGGCCACCAAGAAGCTTGCCGACAGGCTGCACGAACAGCTGGAGGAGAAGTTTCCCGACCAGCTTGGCGTAATCCACTCCAACAAGGCACAGAACCAGCGTATCAACGCGCTTAAAAGGCTGGAAGATGGCACCATCCGAGTGCTCATTGCCACCGACATTATTGCCCGTGGTCTCGACCTGTCGGACGTTACCCACGTGATAAACTTCGACACACCCGACGTTCCTGGCGACTATATTCACCGCATAGGCCGAACAGGTCGCGCTGATAAGGACGGCATTGCCATCACCTTTATCAATGAGGCTGAACAGGCCTACCAAAAGGACATTGAGCGGATGATGAAGAAGGCAATCCCGCTGGCTTCCCTCCCGGACGATTTGATTATCTCCACCATCTACACCGAGGAGGAGCGTCCAAAGCTGTTCGACAAAAACTACCTCAAATCCTTACCAAATAAGAAGGGCAAGGGCGCCTTTCAGGAGAAAAAGGAGAAGAACAAGAAGGTGAACCTTGGTGGACCAGGCAGGCGCAATCCAAAGTTTGGCAAGGCTGCCCAACGCCCCGATTCCAAGCCTCCAAAGAGAACCAAACTCTTTTAAACTCGCTTAAATAAGTGAGCAGCACCGATACTACATACCCCTGGGGAGATAACCGCCGCTACAACACCTACTCCGGCTACTTCCGCCGAACCTTTGGCGGTCGGGTTCAAAAGCTCACCATTGATGCAGGTTTCACCTGTCCCAACCGTGATGGAACAGTAGGCACCGGTGGCTGCACCTACTGCAACAACGACGCCTTTAACCCCAGCTACTGCAATGCGGTAAAGCCAATTCTCCAGCAGGTGGAAGAGGGCATTGAGTTTCACGCTAACCGGTATCGACGCGCCGAGAGTTTTCTGGCCTACTTTCAGGCTTTCTCCAATACCCACGCCCCACTCGAAAGATTGAAGGAAATCTATGCTCAAGCTCTAGCCCATCCAAAGGTTATTGGGCTGGTTATCGGTACCCGCCCCGACTGCATCGACGAGGCTAAGCTCGACTACTTTGCCGAGCTGGCACAGCATCACTACGTTATTGTGGAGTATGGCATTGAAAGCTGCCATAACCAAACGCTGGAGCGGATCAACCGTGGACACACTTACGAACAGGCCGAGTGGGCCATTCGCGAAACAGCCAAGCGCGGTATACGTACTGGTGCCCACCTCATTTTTGGGTTGCCCGGTGAATCCAGAGAGGAGATGCTCAGCGAGGCAGCCATCATCTCCCAGCTGCCGCTCGATACGGTAAAGTTCCACCAGCTGCAGATTGTAAAGGATACGGCCATGGAGAAGGAGTTTATTGCCAACCCAGAGCAGTTCCATCTCTTTGGGTTGGAGGAGTACCTCTCGTTCCTAGCCAACTTTCTCGAAAGATTTAACCCGAATATCGTTGTGGAGCGATTTGTGAATGAAGTTCCACCCTGGTTCCTGGTGGCACCCAATTGGGGTAGCTACCGCGCCGACCAGCTTGGTGTAATGTTCGAGAAGTTGCTGGAAGCAAGGAATACATGGCAGGGGAAAGAGTATAGGTAGAGTAGGTTGGAAGTCGACAGCCCTAATTTGAGCAAACAAGATACAGCAAAGAGTACTGCACTGGCTTAACTCTTACTACAGCCGTGGTTAATCAGCTCCATTTTCTTTACATCGAATCCCTGCTCCGCATCGCTCCTCGACATGATAAAACTATTAATGCACACCCACAAGGGAAATGGGAAATTGCCATTTCCCTTTTCCCTTTAATGCAAATGCAGACGTTAAAATGTGTTAGCCTAGTGAACAATTATTGCTGTGCCAGTATTTATATGAAAATGTTTAACAAAAAGGGGGATAATCTCAGCATTACCAAACTGTCAATGCATGAAACGTAACAACAGTATTTTACTTGTCCTATTTCTGGGCACGCTCATGGGTGCCCTCGACATCTCCATTGTAGGTCCGGCATTACCAGCCATATCACACTCCTTAGGGCTTCACGAAAATCAGCTCTCCTGGGTTTTCTCCATTTATGTGCTGTTCAACCTCATAGGCATTGCCCCCATGGCGCGACTCTCCGACCAACATGGCAGAAAGCTACTCTACACCATATCTCTCCTCTTATTTGGTGTGGGGTCAGGTATTGTAGCCTTGGCACACAGCTTTCCATTGCTCATAGCCGGGCGAGCCATACAAGGATTTGGAGCCAGCGGCATCTTCCCTGTTGCCTCCGCTACCGTAGGCGACATTTTTCCCGTTGAGAAGCAGGGACGTGCCCTTGGACTCATTGGTGCCGTTTTTGGCATTGCGTTCATCATAGGGCCAGTTATTGCAGGGGTTCTGCTAAAATATTTCAGCTGGAATGTTCTATTTATGATTAACCTTCCAGTGGTGCTTTACCTCATAGTGCAAAGCCTCCGCATATTACCAGGGAAGCTTGTCCGGGAGCCTGTTAAATTCGATTTGCCAGGTTCCATTATGCTCGCCTTAGTATTAATTTCATTTACGCTCTGGCTAAATCCGCCAGCGTTTATGAAGCAAATAGAGCATCTCCTTACCATAGCACTACTTGTAACTTTGGTAAGCCTCGTCCTGCTTGTGATGGCTGAGAAAAAAGCCGCTGCACCCGTGGTGAGACTAACCTACCTTACAAACAAGCAAATAGTAATTGCCGGAGCCATTGCAACTGCCACTGGCTTTCTGCAAGCAGCATTCGTATTCTTCCCTAAGTTCGCCATTGCAGCCTATAACGTATCAACCTCGTCTGCGAGTTTCATGTTGCTGCCACTGGTTGGAGCAGTGGCCATAGGTTCACCAATAGGCGGTAGAATTTTGGATAAAATAGGTCCCAGACCAGTAATTACAGGTGGCGTTACACTATCTGGTATCGGTTTGGTTATGGTTTCTTTATCCCACAGCGACATCTGGCTATTCTATGGTGCTGAAGTGGTTATTGGGCTTGGGATGGCCATTCTTGCTGGCTCATCACTTCGGTTTGTAGTGCTCAACGAAACGGATAAATCGGAACGAGCTTCTGCACAGGGTATACTCACGTTATTTATTAGCAGCGGCCAAATAATTGGTTCCACCATCATATCGGCACTTGCAGCCACAATGTCAACCACCTCAGGTTATATGGTAGCTTTTGTGGTTGTTGGTGTTAGCATGTTGCTGCTCATTCCTGCCTCCATGTTACTTCACAACACAGGGCACACATCCGCAAGCGCCTAAATCAATCCAAAAATGATAAGCATGATTACAATACTGGTAACTAATTTACTCTAATTACTACACCTCCTCAACAGAACACTTTACCGCCACCCAATACTGGGTTGACTAGACTAATTTTACCTAGCCCAATTGGAATAGAAAATCATGCTTAAAAACAGTCCGAACACCACAATTCGAACTAAATCAGCATAGTTATAGTTGTCATGTTTCAATCTGATAAAAATCATATAAATAAGTATTTTATTATTATACAAACAGTTAAGACTCTATATATCCATATATCCAGACCTTCTTATATTGATATTATTGGATTTATACATACTTTAACATCGTTATTTAAATACATAACTATGAAAAGACAACTACTAAGAAACGTGCTAATTACCATGAGCTTACTTGGGATGAGCACCGCAAGTATGGCCACCGACGGCTATTTTAGCCTAGGTTATGGCACCATAAATAAAGGTTTGGCTGGTGCAGGAACAGCCTTTTATCAAGCTTCACTGATTGGCGGAAACCCAGCGGGTAACGTATTCAACTCCAGCCAGTGGAATTTGGCTGCCGCACTCTTCAATCCAAATAGGCAATACACCATCACGGGAAACCCTTCAGGGATGCCTAACACCTTTGGTTTAACACCGGGAACTGTAAAGAGCGATTCCAAGTATTTTATCATGCCTAGCGTTGGTAAAAACTGGAAAATCAACGATAAAAGTGCCCTAACCTTTGCCTTTTACGGTAATGGAGGTATGAACACCAACTACCCAACAGCAACCTTCTACGATCCCAGCTCATCATCAACCGGAGTGAACCTCGCCCAGATGTTCTTAGACGTTGCTTACTCCTACAAATTGGCAGAAAAGCATAGCATTGGTGTGAGTGGTCTGTTTGCCTATCAATACTTTAGTGCAAAAGGTCTTGCCTCATTTGGGATGATGTCGTCCGATCCAACCAACCTAAGTGGCAACGGTACCGACAACAGTACCGGTTTTGGTCTAAAGGTTGGATACTTAGGTGAACTTTTCGACGGCTTCTGGCTTGGCGCTAAATACCAAACCAAGATTTACTCCAAATCGTTTTCGAAGTATGCTGGCCTATTTGCCGAGCAGGGTAAGTTTGAAGTTCCCTCCAACTGGAGCGTGGGTATTGCCTACAACCTCACCCCAACCCTTACGGCCATGGCCGATGTAAAACGCATTAACTACAGCGAATCCAAAGCCGTTTCCAACCCAATGATGACCTCCTCTGGCATGAATCCTCTTGGTGCTGACAACGGTCCTGGCTTTGGCTGGAAAGATGTTACCGCCTACAAATTTGCACTAAGCTACTCTGGAATTAAGACCTGGACCCTGAGGGCCGGTTACTCCTTCAACAATCAGCCCATTCCTTCGAGCGAGGTAATGTTCAACATTCTGGCCCCTGCAGTAATCCAAAGCCACATTGCACTGGGTTGCTCCAAGCAGCTGAACGACAAGGGTACTGCTCTTAACTTTGCTTTCAACTATGCATTGAACAACTCTGTTAGTGGTCCAAACCCCATGGAGGTTCCTGGACAGCAAACTATTAAAATAGAGATGAATCAGGTAGAATTTGAGGTTGGTATAACCTTTTAACTAACTGCAAAAGAGAATATGGAAAAGGGCGCATGAGGCGCCCTTTTCCATTTAGTTCTCATATATCTTGCCAATTAGCTTCCAAATTGCCCGGTTGAAATTCTCGCCCTTATCTCCCGGGTAAAGTTCCGCAAAGGAATACTTTGCGGAAAGATTCGACTCAAACTTCAACTTCATGGTGGAATCATACAGTTCCCGAGGTTCAGGGTGAAACTGCAACCCTAAAACGTTGGGATACTGAATATGCTCAACAGCCTCTATCACCTTTCCATCAATGGACCAAGCGCCCACGATGAGTCCCTTGCCCAGAACCTTTACGCATTGGTGATGGCTACTAAGCACAAAGGGTCTACTCTCTGTAGCAGACAAAAGCTGCACAAGCTTTCCTCCTTCGGCAAGCTTAATTTGGTGAAAGCTACCGTGAAACAGCGTGGTGTCAGTCGTAAGGTTTGTATGGTAATTCCGATGCTGGCGGTTCGCATCCTGTTGCAATACCTCATCGGCACAAGCCAAACCGTAAAGGTCGGTAGGGATATCCTGGTAAAGCGTTCCGCCTGTAGCTACATTCATGGTTTGCATGCCCAAGCAGATACCCAGAACACCAAAGTTAGGCTTATCCTCAAGTAGCGGTCTAAACGCCGCATTTTGGCTCCCACCCAAAAGGTGAAACATAAACGACAGCTCCATGTAATGGCGATAGGGATCGGTAACCACTGTCAGCAAATTTGTGGGTTCACCATACGTGACCGGTGGAATATCGGGACCACCAAAGAATATTACCCCACGCGAATCGGTCACCAGCTGCTTAAATAGAGAAGATGCGCCATTGCTACAGTATATACTATCGGGTGAAATTGGGGTATCGATGCGCAGAAGCTTTACATTTTTCAAACCATTCTTCTTGATGAACATTTCCGACTTATGGTAATCGTATGCTTCCCGAGTATGGTAAACGCCCAAAACTTTGTATTCTGAAGAAAGAGGGAAAATGCCGCTGGTGGTTAAGTATTCAAAAGTCTTCAGATTACCAACCGTGGGATGCATTAGCAAAATCTGCCGCTGTTCGGCAGTGCCCATGGAAGCATCACCGGGCGTCACAATAAATTGACATGCTGAAAATAGCAGTAGCGCCAACAATAAAATCTTTGCCTTCATACCCCTAAAATTTTAGTATAGCAATATAGAAAAAAGGATGAACGAACGCAATTATCAATTCTTAACTAACTTAGCAGGGTTATAAACTCCATTGACATGAGTGAGCTTACAGTAGTGCGTGCCAAAGAGCGAATGAACGGCCATATACCTTACAAGATCTTTATAAATGGTGATGAAAGAGCCGCGCTCATGCCCAATGAGCAGACGCTAATCGAGGTTGATGCCAACGATAAGGTAAGGATTATAATGACCTGGAGCGGTAGCCAAGAAATCACTTTACCAGCTGGCCATGAATCATACCATATTTATGCAAAAGGGAACCTTACTTACAACATCATTGGCAGTGCAGGAGCAGCATTATTTTTCGTTATGGTGTTGGTAGCAAATCACCTTACAAATGCAACGGTAATAAAATATGTCGGTGCAGTTTTAGCCATTGCACTAATGTTCCTGCTGCTCTATATGCTTACAAAAGGAAAGTGGAGTTGGATAAAGCTCCACCTTGAAATGCAATAGCCGTTAAATATCTACCACCAATCCATCGTAGGCTAAGCAAACATTCTGGGGCAATTCAGCCATTATCTCCTCATAAAATCCCATCTGGTGCGAAATATGCGTGATGAAAGCCTTGCGCGGGCTAAGCTCTTCAACGAGCTTTAAAGCCTCACTCAATGTGAAATGAGAAATATGCTTTTGTTTTCGAAGAGCATTAATAACCAAATATTTAGTACCAACCATTTTCTCCTTCTCCTCCTCCGAAATAAAGTTGGCGTCGGTAATGTAGGTTAAATCGCCAATGCGAAAGCCGAAGACTGGCAGCTTATAGTGAAAGCAGCGGATGGGCTGCACCTTTACACCGCATACGTCAAATGGGTATCCGTCTAAATTGAAGAGGTTCATTTCGGGAATTCCGGGATACCGTTGGTCTGCAAAAACGTAGGCATACTCCTGCTTTAACGCATTTTGAACACGTTCTTCAGCATAGATATCCATGGGCTTTCGGTTCACAAAGTTAAAAGCCCTAACATCGTCGAGCCCACCAATATGGTCCTTGTGCTCATGGGTAAGTAAAATGCCGTCAAGCTGCTTTACTCTGGCACGAAGCATCTGCTGCCGAAAATCGGGACCAGCATCAATGAGAATATTAACACCGTCGACCTCCACCAATGCAGAGGTGCGCAACCGCTTATCGTGCTCATCGGTTGACTGGCACACGGGACAGGGACAAGCAATTACCGGGACGCCCTGTGAAGTTCCGGTACCAAGGAAGGTTAGCTTCACGACTCTATTTTAATTTTTTCAACTTTAACTGAAAGATATATCAGGTAGATAAGCACCACCACCGCTAGCACTGCCGAAGGTATGGCTGCCTCCTTGCCAAATAGTGTTAGTGCTGTAAATACCGAAAAGCCTGAACTTTTAATCGTAGTTAGCATTTTTTGCGTTGTGATTCGGGGAGGGCCAATATGAAGCCGCTTAGCCACCAACTCATATACACGGCCAAGCCCAAAAGTCATAACCAGTAAAACAAAGCTCACCAGCAAAAGGATTTTAGGGGTCGAAAAAAACACCTGCCTATTCATTCCTACTGCTACAAAAATCATGATTGCAAAGCCCCAATCTACCACCTTGCCCCTGATTGGCTGAACGTAACGGAACAACGGCTTGTAAAGCAGGAAACGGGAAATTATGAGCGGAATGATTACCAGCTGCACCATCATAATAAAAAGGCTATAGGAGCTAATACCCTGCTGGTTAGCAAAAAGGCTCACAAACACTGGAGCCACAAACACCGAAGCAAGAAAAGCACCTAGCACACCGGCAATGGCATACTCAACATCGCCCTTAAGTATGGTAGCAAATGGAATTATGGCAACACCTGGAGGTGCAGCAGCAATTACCACAAAGCCATAGAAAAGCTCCTTTGTTGGCATTACGAGCCACGCCAGTCCTACCAGCAAAAGCCCAAAAACAGCATAGTTGAGCAGGGCTCCCATGAACATTGGAACCAGCATTTTACCAGGATTAACTAGCGACTTCAGGCTGATACCTGTCATTGAGAAGGCCATGGTAGTTGCCAGCGCCAAAAAAGTATAGTCCTTTAAAACCGATGCTTTATCACCAGCCACAAGGCCAGCAATAACAGCAAAAACAAGTATGGAGTTTCGATTTAGTATTAAACGTTTTATAAGCTGCATCAAATTAAAGTTTGCGGGTTGAAACCGAAACAAACCACCCTTAAAGGTGTTCAAAGCGGCATGTCAAATATACCGAGAATCTTGGGTATGGGAAAACAAATAGAGCAAGATTATCCCTCAACAGAGCCTAATATGGCAAAGCGTTATAGCCACTACGATGGAAAAAGCTACATTTGTCCAAATTATTCCTATGACCGGCAAGCTTTACCTTATTCCCACCACCCTTGGCGAGGGTAATCCAGCAGATGTTTTACCGGAACACACGCTGGAAGTAGCACGTTCGCTCACCACCTTTGTTGTCGAAAATCTGCGCAGTGCTCGACGCTTTTTGAGTAAAATAGGCATTCTTACCCACATCGATCAGCTCACCTTCTTTGAGTTAAACGAGCACACTGACCTAACCACAGTAACCGCCATGATTGGACCGGCCCTGAAGGGAGTAAACATTGGACTGCTTTCCGAAGCTGGAGCTCCCGCTGTGGCCGACCCCGGTGCGCCGCTGGTGCGCCTAGCTCATAGCAAGGGCATTCAAGTTGTGCCGCTAACTGGGCCATCCTCCATTCTGCTAAGCTTGATGGCTTCAGGGCTCAACGGTCAAAACTTTGCCTTTCAAGGCTACCTGCCCGTAAAGCCACCGGAACGGCAAAAGCGGCTGCGAGAAATTGAATCCACCTCGTTTAGGGAGAAGCAGACACAGGTATTTATTGAAGCACCTTACCGGAACATGCAGCTGCTAAACGACATTCTCACCACCTGCAGCGGTGGCACCTACCTTTGCATTGCCGTTGACATAACACTTGAGTCGGAGTACATACTCACCAAAACCATCAGCAGCTGGAAAAAACCGCTACCTGAACTGCACAAGCGCCCCTGCATTTTCCTGCTATTGAAGGAGTAAGAAATACCAACTGCAAGTTATTCCCAAATTGGACCTGAGCCTAGCAGCTCATCGCCATCGTACCAGGAGGCAAACTGACCAGCCGTTACACCGCGCTGTGGTTCATCGAAAGTGAAGTAAAGCCCCTCACTCAGCATGTGTATTTTTCCCTGTTGTAGTGGCTGGCGATAGCGAATCCGAAGCTGGTAGCCTCTCGACTCACCAACCTGCATCTTCAAATCGGGTCGTATCCAGTGAATCTCATCCTTTGAGATTAACAGTCCTGAACGGTATAGTCCGGGATGCGATTGTCCCTGCCCAACATACACCACATTTTGTTCGATATCGGTAGCAATCACAAAAAGTGGCTCCAACTTCCCACCTACGTTCAGCCCTTTACGCTGACCAATGGTGTAGAACTGAGCGCCAACATGCTTTCCAACCACAAAGCCATCGTTGGGTGAATAGATGAGAGGCTTAGCCATGGCTTCCAAATCATCCGCAGCAACATTAGGAAGTAAGCTATAGTATTCCTTTGGTATTTCAATAATATGGCCCTGCTTCGACTTCAACTTTTGCTGCAAGAAAACGGGCAAATCAACCTTGCCCACAAAGCAGATTCCTTGAGAATCCTTGCGTTCTGCCGTGGCAAGACCCAGCTCCGCTGCAATTCTTCTTACCTCTGGCTTTTGAAGGTGACCAATGGGGAAAAGGGCATACTTGAGCTGCTCCTGCGAAAGCTGGCATAGGAAGTAGCTTTGGTCCTTATTGGGATCCAGTCCGGCCAATAGTTGATAGTAGGTATGACCATCCTTTGTTACCTCGCCCTTTCGACAGTAATGGCCAGTTGCCACAAAGTCAGCATTGAGGCGCATGGCCGCCTTCATAAACGCATCAAATTTAATTTCCCGATTGCAAAGCACATCGGGGTTGGGCGTCCGTCCCTTTTCGTATTCCGAAAACATATAGTCCACAACTCTTGCCCTGTACTCCTCGCTCAGATCGATATATTCAAATGGAATATCCAATTTTCTGGCAACCATTTCGGCAAACATCTTGTCGTTCTCGAATGGGCAATCCCCGTGTAGCACGCCGGTATTGTCGTGCCAGTTCTTCATGAACATACCGATAACTTCATAGCCTTGCTGCTTGAGCAAATATGCAGCAACACTTGAATCTACTCCACCCGACAAGCCGACAACAACTCTCTTCTTCATCTAAAAACTCCTATGCAAAAATTTTGCGCAAAGGTAACGATTTCAGAGAGAATTGAGCTGAAATTAATAAGGGGAAGAGCAAGCACGGAACTACTAGTACCCAACAGCCCTGAAGAAGGCTTCCAACTTATAGGGGTCGAGCTTCCCGTTGGTTCTAACACCGCTACAAATATCAAGGCCAAATGGATTAACCTCCTCCATTGCACGTCGTGCATTTTCGGGATTTAGCCCACCTGCTAAAAAAACTGGGATGGAAACTGCCTCCACAATTTTTCGGCTAATATTCCAGTCGTGTGTCTTGCCAGTGCCCCCCAACACCTTTATTTCAAGGTTGGGATTTCCACTATCCAGTAGAATGGCGTCAACATTAGGGGCAATAGCAAGCGCTTCGTCAATTGAATCCTCATTGGCAACATGAATAACCTGCACCAGCTTAACCATGGGTAGCTGAGCACGCAGCTCACGGTAGCATTTATAGCTTACGTCATCAACCAGCTGAATGGTGCTTGTGTGCACCTTCTGATAGTGATTGAGGATGGTTGTTGTAGAAGTTTCGCTGGTAAGCAAGAAGGTGGCAATTGAAGGAGGCGTTGCAGCTGCAATTTCGGCAATCATCTCATCGGCAATAATGCCGGGACCACTTGGCATTTTCCCAACTAGTCCCAACGCTGATGCACCAAATTGAATAGCCAACTTGGATTCCTTAATGCTACTAATACAGCATACTTTAACGCGAATCATTTCTAAAACTTGATATTTTTAACAAACCAATGGCTCAAGGCCAAGTTTGTTGCAATAATAACAAATGCTATAAGGCCAATTAGTAAGCTTAGGTTCACCTGCACAATCCCACAGCTAAGCATATAAAAAATAGCATAGCCAATATATGGAGCCGTAATAATGGTTGTAACTATTGCAGGGATGTACCTCCGATATATAACAAACTGAACCAAATGAGTAAGCAGGTGCAGGGCGTAAGCCATTATTACCCCTACAAATAGGTTGTACCAATCCCACTCCGCTGCAACAAATGCAATTGCCGACACAAGCACAAATTCCTCAGCAACAACCAAGGTAAACTTGCGGGTCGAAAATCCTTTAGTAAAAGTATTAAACCTAGGAGCAAGAAATGGAAATCGGGCAGCAATAGTCGATTTGTTGCGCTTAATCCAAGGCTTCATAAAAAGAATTTCCTCAAATTCGTGCAGCATAAACGCTATGGGGAAAAGCCAAATAAGCGTCTCCAATTTCATCATCTCAACCGTATTCTAATTCTTTAACGGCCTACGAAGCGTAACTATCTCCTCAAACAAACCTTGATCTAGCAGTTGTACCAACTGCTCCTTAGTTGGATTTGTAAGGTAATAATCGGTATCTCCGTCATCCTTCTTTATCTCCTTTAGCTTTACAATCTTTTGAATTCGCGCCAGCTTGTCGGTGTTATCCACGTAAAGCATCATAATGGTTACCCTGTCTCCGCTCTTGGGTTCAACCACTACCACGTTCCAACCATTATCCTCACGACTGCTGAGAAAGTAGTAATTATTATATTGGCGCAAAACGGTGCTGTCGGAGAGCTTCATATTAACATTCATGTCTCCCTTGGTCGACTTAAAGCTAAACCATCCCACGTCAACCATTAGGGTATCGTGATCGCTGCCAATAAACATTCCGGTGAGCTTTTCAGGAATTTTACTCAGATTTTGAACACCATTGGGCTGTGGGACCTCGAACCTTACCATATTGCAAGCTACCATTGTGCAGGCTGCAAGTGAAACCAATATTAATCTTTTCATTATTATAAGTTTTTGGTCAATTGAATTAGGCATCAGATTGAAAACCAAATGTAAACAAATTCTTTAAGACAAAGTATTTACAGTAGCACCATTTCAAAGTTCCCGGGCGTATTAAACCATTCCTACAAAACCTTATCATAGAGAGGTTCCCAACCTAAATACCATGAGAAAACTTTACGCAATAGCCCTATTAGCACTGCCTTTCTCGGCATGCTTTGGCCAAAATAGCGACTCCCTAGTTGTTCGCAAGCTTTTTAACTCTGCCTTAACGAGCACCACTGCCTATACAAACCTAAAAATATTGACTAGTGAAGCGCCACATCGCTTAGCGGGTTCGCCCGGTTCCTTTTTGGCCATTAAAATACTTTACAACCAGCTGAAGGCACTAAATCCAGACACTATTTACCTGCAACCAGTTACTGCATATCCCTGGGATAGAGGTGAAAAAGAGGTTGTTTATGCAACGCTAAAGGATGGAGATAAATTTCCCATGCACTCCTGTGCGCTCGGAGGTTCTGTTGGAACAGGTCCCAACGGAATAAACGCGCAAATTGTTGAGGTTAGAAGCTTTGATGAACTCAAGGCACTTGGAGCAGATAAGGTGAAAGGCAAAATTGTTTTCTTCAATGCAGCCGTTGATCCTACCATTTTTAATCCCGGAGAAGGTTACGGTAAATTTGTTTACCAGCGTGTGGCAGGTGCCTCTGAGGCAGCCAAGTATGGGGCAGTTGCTGCCTTAGTGCGGTCGGTAACCAACCAGCTGGACACCTTTCCGCATACTGGTATTATGCACTATGCCGATACTACCAACGAAATTCCAGCATTGGCAATTAGCACTGTTGATGCAAACAAACTTTCGGCACTGCTTAAGGAAAACCCAGAAACGCAGGTGTTTGTTCGCAATACCAGCAAAAATATACCACCGATTCGATGCTTCAACGTGATAGCCGAGCTACGTGGTAGCGAAAAGCCGAATGAAATAATCACAGCAGGAGGACACATCGATTGCTGGGACGTGTGCGAAGGAGCCAACGATGATGGTGTTGGTTTAATGCATGTTATGGACATAATTCAACTCTACCGTAGCTGTGGTATAACTCCCAAGCGCACCATTCGCGTAGTTCTATTCCTCGACGAGGAGATGCATCAAGTTGGGGCAAGAGCTTACGCTGCGAGTGTAAAAGAGAAGGGTGAAAAGATATACGCCGCACTTGAATCCGACATGGGAACAGATATTATAAAGGGCGTAGGTTTATCTGCCTCCCCTGAACAATTTGCAGAATTTACTAAAGTGATGAAGGTGCTTCAGCCTTACGACATCTACCAAGTTCGCAATGGCGGTGGTGGTACCGATGTTAGCTTTTTAAAACCGCTTGGCGTTCCAACCATGAGCGTAATTCCCAGCCCACAACGCTACTTCGAATTTCACCACAACGCAAAAGATACGTTTGACAAGATTGACCTTCGCCAGCTCCAAATTGGTTGTGCAGCCAATGCCGCGTTGGTTTACCTTGTCGACCAAAACGATATAATGGGTAAATAGGTTTGATTATCGTTTATTGCGAAAAGGCGGGTACTCTTGTATCCGCCTTTTTTTGAAAAAAAATATAGCACCGCATTCTTCTGAATATCTACAACTTGCCATTAGAGTCAAAAGTTTTTATTGCTATATCTTCATTTCGTAAAGGTCAAATTATTATTTTGTTGAGGATTTGTAAGTATCACTGCCCTATGTCGGCTGATGACTAGAATGATGATTTTAATAATCAAACTACAATATAACACTACAACCGAGCAAAATCCTTTTGATGTATAACCCACCCTAAAGCTACAAAGACAACTAATGAAAAAAACAGCAATCGCGTCGAGCCTAAAAATGCCCGACGCCTGGGGCTCGAGGCTTGGACTTGTTCTAGCCATGGCAGGTAACGCTGTCGGATTTGGGAATTTTTTGCGATTCCCTGTTCAAGCCGTGCAGAACGGTGGAGGGGCTTTTATTATCCCCTACTTAGTTAGCCTTGTACTTCTTGGCTTACCACTGCTTCTTATTGAGTGGTCAACCGGTCGTTACGGAGGAACATACGGATATCACTCCACCCCGTTTATCCTGAAAAAAATGGGCAGGAAGCAGATTTGGATGTATGTTGGTGTATTTGGCATTTTTAGCAACATCGCAATCGCGTCCTACTACTGCTATATGGAAAGCTGGACGATGTCATACGTCTACCACTCGGTTGTTGGAACGTTTAATGGAATGAACCAGCATCAGGTTGCCTCATTCTTTACTGGTTACCTTGACGTGACAGTTTCAACTACGGGACTCCCCTATGAAGCAGTTGTGTTTTTCCTACTTTGCCTTGCCCTTAATACATGGATACTAAGCAAGGGGTTGAGTGGTGGTATAGAGAAAGCAGCCAAAATTGGGGTTCCATTGCTCATTGTTTTTGGAGTTTTTCTTGCATATAAAGGTATTACGCTTAAGGCTGGAACTAATGGAGCAATTTTCGATGGAATCAAAGGACTTGACTTCCTTTGGACTCCCAAATTCACCTCACTTACCAATCCAAAGGTATGGTTAGCAGCAGCAGGGCAGATTTTCTTTACCCTATCGGTAGGAATGGGTAGCGTACATGCCTACGCATCCTATGTGGGAAAAAATGACGATATCGCTTGTAACTCCATGTCAGCAGGTTTTATGAACGAGTTTGTTGAAATTGTCCTTGGCAGCTCCATCATCATTCCTATTGCCATTGGCTACTTTGGCATTGATAGGGTAATTGAGCTAACCAATATGGGTGGACTTGGGCTTGGTTTTAGAACCATGCCCTTCCTATTCTCCCAATGGGGACCTGTAATGTCAGCATTATCAGGGGTGGCCTTCTTTGGGCTTCTTTTCTTTGCAGGCATTACCTCATCCTTAGCCATGGGCACACCGGTCATGGGGTTTTTCCAGGATGAGTTTAAGTGGAAAAGAGGATATGCCGCTTTGGGGTTTGGCGTCTCCATCCTAATTTTTGGTATACCCACTGTGCTCTTTTTTCAGGAGGGCGTTTTCGACCAATATGACTACTGGGGCGGCACAGTTGCCCTCTTTGTATTTGCCATGCTAGAGTCAATAATGTTTGCCTGGGTATTTGGGCTCGATAAGGGCTGGGCCGAGATCACACGTGGGGCCGATATTCAGCTACCCATTGCCTTCAAATACATATTGAAGTATGTTACCCCTGTTATTCTGATTGTCGTATTCTTTGGCTCCCTTATTCGTCCTGCCAACGATGACTGGAGCAAGCTGAGCTTCTCCGGCTGGTCTCTACACAACGAAAGTATCTTGGGCCAAATAAGGCATCAGGGCATTGGACCCAACAAAACCTACTTTGCCCACGAATTCTTGAGCGAAGTTACGGGAACTGTTCAAGGGGTTGCGCTCGAAAATCAGAGAAACTACCTAAATATTCAGGAACCAAATGGCAGCATTACCTCTTACCTAGTTAAGAAAGGCTATAAAGTTTCTGTGCAACCGGGTGAGCATGTTAATGTTGGAACACCTCTATTTGAGGGTAATGTAATTAACAATTTATTTTTCACCGATTTAGCAAGATTTCTTCTTTTATCACTCTTTCTTATAATTTGTGTTATGGTATTGCTTGCCTACCGTAAGCATAAGCTAACCAACGATTTCACCTAGTATCAACTTCGTAAAATAAAAAACATGAACATTTCGGCGCTAATAACCATGATGCTTGTTTGGGGAGTGGTAATCTACTTCACAGTCTTCTTTTTTCTTAAGATTCTAAAACCCAAAAAGTAATCCGCCCCATAAGTTCGGGCAATAATCGTTATCACCTGAGCAAAGATTTACGCCTGTTGAATGTTGAACCTTGGCAGACAATGCCAAGGTTCAATTTTTTCAATAGTACCGGCAAGGTAAAAAATGACAAAACGGAAGAATTATCTTGTGTTAAAAAAAACAAAACGCCGAAGATATGTTGGGTTTTCATACTATATTTGACCGTAATATATATTCCAAAAGTATGAAAAGCACCAATAGGCTAGCAAGTTCTCTCAGGGTAACATACATAGTTCTACTTATTAGCAGCCTCTCTTTTTTAACCATCGTCCTAACCTTTTCCAAAGAGATCAACCAGTACTTTGCCACGTCAAGTAAGGTATTCTCGGAATCAGTTATATTTAGTAACCTAGCTGCCGCGGGAGCAATAGTCGCCGGTAACTTGATGTTCTCTAAAGAAATTGCAGACATAGATGATCTGGATGATAATGAAAAGCACTTTGCATTCAGGAAGGCCATGTTTAACCAGCTTCTGCTAACAGATATTGCCCTCTTTATTTTCGGAATCTTATTGGTTGCCCTGCACAAAGGGTTGTTTATGGCTGAAACATTAGCCATTTTTGGCTATCAACTCACAAAGTTTCCAACCAATAAACGATTGGCCCGATTTCTAAAATTACCACACTAGCAACGGTTATTCCGCTAAATATTCCGCTATATTCTCCGTTACCAATTCTGGTCAAAACGTCTTACACTATGAACTAAATCGATAGGACAGTTTGATCAGAAAGATGTTGCGAGGATGGTCGTTAATCAAGTCCTGCATGTTCGGACGGAAGTTGAAGTTACCCGTTTCTGCATAGCTGTCCCGCGATTGTGACCAAACCAAATAGAGCGTCGACCCCGGGATATACTCCCAACGAATCACCAGATTGGAAAGAAACTCCTTGGTATTGAAATCTGGATTGTCCATGGAATAGTCAACATTCCCATCTCCATTTTCATCGATTGAGTAGACGTTATTCCCCGAGTCAAAGGTTATCTGTTGCGGGGTAAGAATATGAAACCGTTCATTATAATTTTTTGACTTGGTGTTGGTGGCAACCTTAAACTGGCTATACTTCACCGCTGCCACAAATGGCTGTCCCCAATACTGTATGGAGAGATCGGGAGTAATGGATACATTCAATCGAAACGAAAGATTGAACTGTTTTTGGTGTATACTAGCAAGCAGGTAACGCGACTCTGTTCCCAAAGTGTAGGAATCATAATACTGTAGTTGATTGCTACTCTCGCCATATCCCGGATCGATACTTAATGATACTTGACTTAATGGCTTGTAGGAAATAGAGGTATAAAGCCCCCACTCCGACATAAAGTTGCTGCTAATACCCCATTGGCGGTAGTAGTTGGCGGAAAGCACCATTTTCTTTTGCTGATTCGATTCACCAAATAACCAGTAGTTTAGGTTTGCCGGTGTAATAAAACTTGGCCCACCTCGGAGTAGCGACTGCGAAAGTTCATCGGCATTATAGTTGGAGCCGAATCCGGCACTCCAGAGATTTTTGAATGTTGCATTCACGTTTATGTTACCACCATAGCTCAGAAATGTTCCACCGTAATCCCACGAGTTCCACTGGTTAAAATTGAGTCCAGCACTTCGGAAGATGGAAAACGGCTCATTGATTCGATAACCCATCCAGAACACCTCCAGAATATTGTTTGCTTGGTGCATGAAACCAAGATCGTTCACCTCCAACTCTGGCGATTTCCAAGCCGAAGCCAGCATAAACAAAAGTTTTCCCGATGATTTCCCAAACTCCAACTTGCCTCCACTACCCGTTAACTGGCGTCGCGAAGAGTCGAGTCGAACATTGCTTGCATCCGGTCGCTGAAAATAGTGAGCTGATGATTCCTGTGTAGTAACAATGGCCGTTGAATCCCCTTCGACATGGCTCATGTAACTATTAAAGCTTATATACCACTTTTTATCCTTCCAGGAGTGGTGAAAGTTGATACCGGCCGTATGCGCAGAGCGATGCAAAAAGTTAATGTCCGGGCTATCAATATTCCTTATTGTGGAGGTAATCATTCCTCCCACCTGAGTATTTCCTCCGTCTAAATCCTTTTCTACCCTACCTACTGCGTAGTTGGTAAACGGCTCAACTTCAACCTGCCGTCGAACTCCATTCAAATCGATGGTAGCATTAGCTCTATCGGTAACGCTTTCCAAGACTCCAATGGACAAGCCATTGCTGCTTTTGCCCGTAATCTTGGCAGCCCCTATAATATTGGTAAAGCTGGGCATATCGATATACTCTCCATCTGCTAGATCTGGATAGTAATGCGGGCTCCTACCAATACGCCGAGGATAAAACAACGATTCATTTCCCAAGTCGCCATCACCAAACATCAGTGGAAAACTGAAGATATTTTTCCCCTCAATAAAGAATGGTCTTTTCTCCTGGCGGAAGGTCTCAAAAGCAGAAAGATTCAGCTGTGATGGATCGGCCTCCACTTGCCCAAAATCGGGATTAACCGTAAGGTCAAGGGTGGTGTTGTTGCTCAAACCTAAACGGGCATCGAATCCAGCCTTTACCGTCTCCTTGTGCCCCGATTTTAGAAATGGATCTTCACCATCCTTGGCATACTGGTCGGTTTTGGCTACAGCATAAGGTGTTATGCTTGCTGTTCGGCGTGGACTAACCTTGCCATCCCAGTTCAATATACCATACTGCGAAACCCAACCCGATTGTTCCCTACTCGCAGGCTGCCATACGCTAGACTCCTGATTTCGGTATACAATACGACAAACCTGCAGCCCCCAAACCTGCCCATCATCGGCCTTAAACCGCAATTCGGTAAGAGGAATCTTTGCCTCGGCGTACCACCCAGTACTGTCGTGCGATGTTTTCACCCACCATATTGGATCCCACGTTGGATCTTCATTTCCATCGTTGGAGATGGCATTATCAATTTTAGTTCCTGCCGCATTAACCCAAAAAGAGAAGGCTGTGCGATGGTCATTATAGCTGTCAAACTCAATGCCAGCAAGATCACCATCGCCAGCATCACGCCGACTAAGCCTCATTGAAATGCTATCGGGGCTGGTGTCTTTAGCCCATATTGCCACGTAAATAAATTCGTTATCGTAGAGCAGCTTAAAGGCAGTTTGTTGTTGTGGCCTCTTTCCCTCTGAGGGACGAAACTGCGTAAAATTGGAAACCCACTCTACCTTTGACCATGCAAAATCAGAAATTCGACCATCCACCAGTGGCGGTGCACCAATTACTCTGGTAATAACAGTACTCTTCTTTTCAAGAGGCTTGGCTGTAGCTCCAAATGTAATCAAGAGCAACAGGAAGAAAATGGATGGAATTCTCATAAAGGACTTCTATAATTCTTATCAAAAACGGAACGGCAGTCATTGTGCTGCATTGCCAATCGCTGTCCGTTGAATCTTTGATGACAAAAACAAACTTTTAGTTTAATTCCTGCCGATTATAATTTCCTCATTTGACAGAATATTGTAATTCAGGTATCAGAATACCCATTAATAATTGCTTAAGAGCAAGGCAGTAATAGGAGGCATTCATGCTTTATTGATAACCACAAAAAAATTGCTTCCTGATCAGGAAGCAATTCAATATGGGCAACGCAGGTTTGTCACCACAAAGTGCAAAATCGCACTTATCGGGCCAACTTACTGTTTGAACTTCTTATATAGAGTTACACCAATATGGCCACCAAATCCAAAGGTATTGTTCATGGCCACCTCAACTTGCTTTTTAACCGCCCCACCGGATGCAATAACTATTGCAGGGTCAATCTCTGGGTCACGTTCAGTTAGGTTTATTGTGGGAGGAATTACATCGTTTTTAATCGCAAGAATAGCAGCAATTGCCTCAGCGGCACCAGCACCACCCAGCATATGGCCTGTCATCGATTTAGTTGAACCAACCACCACGGTCGAAAGAGTATCGGCAAATACGCGTGAAATTGCCTTGCACTCGCTAATATCGCCAACGGGTGTTGATGTTCCATGTGCATTGATGTAGCTAACCTGCGATGGTTTTATCCCTGCCTCATCCAATGCCTCCTGCATCGCTTGAACAGCCCCATCACCATCGGGATGCGAAGCGGTAATGTGATATGCATCCGAAGCAGAACCATAGCCAACCAACTCGGCATAAATCTTTGCACCGCGAGCCAAAGCATGGTCCAGCTCTTCAAGCATTAATGCCGCACCACCCTCACCAATTACAAAGCCATCACGTGAAACATCGAATGGTCGTGATGCTGTTTCCGGAGTATCGTTGCGCTCGCTAATCGCTTTCATGGAGCTAAAGCCACCCAGCGCTGAACGCGTTACCGACGCTTCAGAACCTCCTGCCAGAATAACGTTTGCCTTACCCAACCTAATGGTATTATATGCCTCGCCTATGGCATGGTTCGAGGAGGTACATGCCGAAACGGTGGTAAAACTTGTTCCACGCAATCCATAGCGAATGGAAATTGCCCCCGAAGCCATGTTTGCAATCATCTTTGTAATAAAGAATGGGCTAAACCTGGGCATTTCAGGATTCTTGGCATAGGAGATAATTTCCTCCTCAAAGGTCTCAATACCACCGATTCCGGTACCCCAAACTACACCAATCTTACGAGTATCCTCAACAGAGAGGTTGAGTTTGGAGTCGACCATACACTCTTCTGCTACGGCAATGGCATACTGAGTATACCGGTCCATTTTGCGAAGTTCCTGCCTTGGAATAAGCAAGGAGGCATCGAACCCCTTAACCTCACACGCAAACCGTGTTTTGTATGGTGAAGCGTCAAAATGGGTGATAGGTCCAGCACCGCTCTTCCCAGCAATAAGGCTGTTCCAGTACTCTTCAACGTTATTTCCAATAGGAGTCAAGGCACCCAGCCCAGTTACGACCACTCTCTTCAACTTTTCCATAGCTCAGCTATTTAATTCTTCTTTATTATCAATGTTTAGAACTACCACAAATACTTACTGTTATGTAAATCATAAGTCTGAAATATTTATGCCTTTAAATCGGCCTGAATAAATCGATAGAGCGATTTAAAATCAAAATTATCCACCACTCTGCTTAGCTGCAATCCAGATACGAGACTCGAGAAAATGGCCATTGCCTTATCTCGTGCTTCTCCCGAAAATGCAAATATGCCCTTTTGACGACCCTTGTCGAGCAATTCCGTGAGCCACGAAGAGGTATACTCAACCAACTTTTTCAGTTCCAATGCGGTAGAGTCGTTGAGTGTATTAATGTCGGGACTCATGGCACCCACAAGACACAACTTTTTTTCGCGATTACTCCTGATATAAATCTTTAGAAAAGCATCTAGTTGCCTTAGCTCATCAAACTCACGGCTCTGAATATTTTCCACCATCTCCTCAAACCGTTGCAGGTTTGTACGAACAATGGCAGTGCCCAAACTCTCCTTTGATGGGAAATAGTAGTGAACAGCAGCATTTTTAATGCCCAACTCAGAAGATATGTCATTATAGCTGAAGCCATTATATCCGCGCGTGCGGATCAACGTTTCACCCAAATCCATTATTTTTTCCCGAGTAAGTGACATCCTATTTACCCAATTATTGATTATGCAAATATACTTACTAATTAGTAAATAGAAAATGTTTTTTGATAAAAATATCAGGTAGTTAGATTGTCTAAACCTCTCAAAATGAAACAGCACCCATAGTTTAACGAAGTAGCGCTGGTGGAATTGTCTTGAATCTGTAGAATGAATCTTAAAGGAACCCTATTAGTTTAGACCATTTTGGCTATTTTTGAATATTTGGTAGCAGATCATTTCTGCACTTGAGCAATTTAATATGAATGTAAAACAGGTTACCGGAATAATACTGGCTGGCGGAAAAAGCAGCCGTTTCGGGGTTGATAAGGGGCTGTTCCCATATCTTGGTAAACCGATGGTGGAATATGCCATTAATCTTTTACGCCCATTATGTGCCGAGTTGCTTATAATCACCAATAATCCAAAAGATTATACTTTCACTGGACTAAAACTTGTTGAGGATTTACATAAAGGTCTTGGTCCATTAGCAGGAATTCATTCTGGCTTACTTGCATCAAGAAATTCATACAATTTGGTGATTGGATGTGATTTACCAGAACTGCATTCTGACTTATTTCGTGTATTGCTCAATCATAAAGAGGGCCATCAAGTTGTTATGCCAATACACAATGGACTTAAAGAGAGCATGGCTAGCTACTTTCATCGCAGCAGTATTCCAATTGTAGAAGAAGCGTTGCACAATAATCGACTAAAAATATTCGATGCCATTGTTCCACTTAAAACACTTTTTCTCGACGTTGTGGGTATGCCCTTCTACTCAGAAAACCTCTTTACCAATATCAACACCAAAGCGGATATCAACTTTCATAAAAGAATTGGGGAATGACCACATTTATACCCTACAAACCACTGTCAGAAAAATGGCTTAAAGCCTCAGTGATTGGTAGCTTATGGGCTGTTGTTGAAATAGTTTTAGGAAGCCTACTGCACAATTTAAAAATCCCATTTGCTGGAAGCATCTTGTCATTTTTCACAGTTTACCTAATCATTGCCTTCTTTCAGCTCTGGAAACTTGATGGAGTAATTTGGCGCTCCGGACTCATTTGTGCTCTCATGAAGTCGCTTGCGCCCAGCTCCATAATACTTGGCCCAATGCTCGGCATTTTTTCAGAGGCGTTAATATTAGAGATTATCATTCGAAGTTTTGGGAAGAATATATTTGCCTATGGCATCGGTGGTGCACTTACCGTATTTAGTGCGCTGATACACAAAACAATCTCTCTTCTTGTTCTTTATGGATGGGATTTTGTGACCATCCTAAAAAATATCTATTTATATGCAGCGAATCAGCTGAAGATTACCAACCTAGAACCAGTAAATATACTAATTATCGTTGCAGCAATTTATCTAACAATTGGTTGCCTTGCAGGTATGTTGGGATACATCACTGGTCAACAATTTCTTAAACAGAATCACGCTGGGAAATCACCACTAATCAAGGGTAATGCCAAGAGCGATTTGTTCCCTTACACCTCAAAAAAGAATCACGCTTCACTTCTCCTCCTGTTAATTATTACCATGCTCATTGTAGGCATGGTAATCATATCACAAACCCACATTCTCATTTCGGCCACATTTACGCTCCTGTTTTTAGGTTCCATTAGCATGCGATATAAACAAAACATGAGATTTTTGAAGAAGAGAGTTATTTGGATACAACTATCACTAATCTTACTGTTTTCTGCCATTTTCTACGATGGATTCTCGTTCAATGGCCTATTACAACCAGAAGGTTGGATTGTTGGATGGAAGATGGTTTTTAGAGCAATGATTTTATTGGCAGCCTTTTCGGCAATTAGTAGGGAACTTCAAAGTCCGGTTGTTAAAAACATCCTCTGCAGGCGAGGCTTAAAGAACCTATACCAATCGCTGGAGTTGAGCTTTACAGCTCTACCGGAATTGGTGGAGGCATTTGCAAATGATACCTCAAGGTTGTTTGGATTTAAAAAGTTAACCTTTACCATGCTAAGTAGCTCCCAATCGTTACTGGAGAATTTCGTAACCATTGAAAGCAATAAGCCAACTGTTTTTATTCTGAGTGGAATGGTGAATGAAGGCAAAACTACGCTTGCAAAAGAAGTGGTATCAAACCTTCAAAAAAGAGGCATTTCTATTCAAGGCTTCTTTTCGGTTGCAACTGATAACGTAGATGGGAAAAGTTATTACGTTGAAGATATCACCACCGGCTCGAAAGAATTACTTTGCTCAGCACAACCCATTAGAGGAAACCTTAAATCGGGTCGATTCTACTTTTCCGAAGAGGGGCTAAACCATGGCCTTCACATTCTTGAGAAGGCGCTTCTTCAACCAAACCAACTGACTGTTATCGACGAAATTGGCCCCTTGGAGATAAACGACAAGGGATGGGCTCCGGCAATTCCTGCCTTGTTAAACCAACCTAAATCGACCCATCTTTGGGTTGTAAGGGAAAGACTTGTAAATGTTGTTATTAGAAAATGGAGTGTTGGAAATGTATATGTCTTCAACTTAAAAGAGGACAGCATCGATGAGATTGCAGCTTCCATTGCTAAGAACATGTTAATTGAATAGAGATAATGTTCTTTACCACTATTCCAGAAGTGTAGTTCAACTTTTTGTTCTAACCCCAATACCACTTACAAAAAAATAGAATTACGACCACATCACCTTCTTAGCGATTCACGAAATTCATTGAACTGGCCTATTAGTAAAACCTCGACGCACCAATTGGTAGCTTGACCTGAAAAAATAGGCAATTGGAACCACAAACATGTGCATGAGCTTAGTGTAAGGAAATATCATAAAGATTAAAAGGCCAGTAACAATGTGAAGCTTATAAATAATGCTATGGCCAGCAATTACAGCTCCTGCATCGGGTTGAAAAGTGACTATCTTTTGTGCCCAAATACCCAGTGCTGCATAGTTCTCAACTGATGAAGTGGCTGTCGTGAAAATGGAGGACATCCCCAATAACATCTCAAAAAGCAGTAATACAAGCAAAAGAATGTCCTGCGGTTTACCGTTTATTCTGAGCCGTCCGTCTCTTAGCCTACGTATTAACAGAATGGTGATGCCTACCACGGCCGCTGTACCGAAAATGGAGCCCAAGGTGAGCGCAAGAGCCCGTTTGGTGGCAGTTGTCATAATTAAGTGATAGAGGCGCTCGGGAGTAAAAAGCCCTACAAAATGGCCCACAAAAACCATTAATATGCCATAATGGAATAGGTTACCGCCCCAGCGTTGTCCCCTTTTTCGCAGAAATTGGCTCGATTCGGCTTGCAGTGACCTTGATGTTTTTACGATCCTTGTAATTACGCCGAACCAAAAGAGGGTCATTGCTATGTGAGGCAAGTAGGTAAACAGCAGATTGTTAATAAATAAATTCATGGCTCTACGATTTACAGTTTACACAAGGGTTTTCATTGCCAAAAGTCACAGGTTTTTCCTGATATGCTTCATCTAAATTAGTCTCAGGCATGTTCAACTCCATCTTTTTAATACGATCAAGAATAGGCTTACGGTCCGAAAGTTGAATGAGCGCATTTAGAAGGTGTTTATATGGATTGTCTTTCTCATCCAACTTTTTATGAATAAACCCAACTATGTCGATTACATCAGCTAGATATTCACTGGCTTTTGATTTGGGTTGCAATGCCAAAAATTCGAGAAATACGGGTAAATAATCTGGCAATTCTGATCGAGTAAGAGCAAGGCCCATCTCGGAGTATGAATCAATCAGATCTACCATTGCCTGTCCCCTATCTTTGGAGTCTCCGTGCACATGTTCGAATAGATAAAGCGAAACAGAGCGCGAATAATCGAAGAGCTGAACATAAAACTCTTGCCATTGGCTTAACGGCTTCGCACTAAAAACCGCTATAAAAGAGTCAATCCCTTGAATTTCTTCAGAATTGAGCAGCTGTTCCTCCTCTAGGGCAAAATTAACCTCCGGTAGAAAGTCATAAATATCCTGATTAGGATAGGAAAGCAGCAGAGAGATTATTTTGTAGGTCTTTAACATCTCACATTCCTCCAAAAAGATTTTTCAGACGACTATCCATGCTACCACAGCCCTCACCATCGGAGAAGCCACACTCAGCTTTGTCACCAAATGCATCATAGGCATACTCCCTGTGAGAGATGGGTATTACAAAGCGATCTTCAAAATCGGCGATAGCCATGTATCGATACATCTCCTCAACCATTTGAGGTGTTAGTCCTGTGTCTTGCAGTACTCCTTCATCAGCACTAGCTCCCAATGTTTTACTGCGCATATATGCCCGCATGGCCAACATTTTCACCAGCGCCTCCCTGATTGGTTCTTCTTTCCCAGCCGTAAACATATTGGCAAGATACTTAACCGGAATTCGAAGCATATCAACATCAGGAATAATACCATTTAAACCCAGTCTTCCACTCTCTACCTGTTCCTGAATAGGGGATAATGGAGGTGTGTACCAAACCATTGGCAACGTTCTATATTCCGGATGCAGCGGGAATGCCACTTTCCACTCAACTGCCATTTTATAAATCGGCGAGTTTTTTGCAGCCTGTATAACGTTTTCGGGTATACCTTGCTTTTTTGCTTCAGCCACCACCTTCGGATCGTTTGGATCCAAAAACATGTCCAAATGAGATTGGTAGAGATCTGTTGGATCAGTTGAAGAAGCCGATTGCATTATCTTATCGGCATCGTAGAGCAAAACACCAATGTATCTTATTCTTCCAACGCACGATTCGCTACAGATGGTTGGTTCCCCATTTTCTATTTTCGGGTAGCAAAAGGTGCATTTTTCTGATCGTTTGGTTTTCCAATTAAAGTAGATTTTCTTATATGGACAAGCGCTAACGCACTGGCGCCAACCCCTACAGCGATCTTGATCGATCAACACAATGCCATCCTCTTCGCGCTTGTAAATGGCTCCAGAGGGACATGCTGCCACACATGCTGGATTGAGGCAGTGCTCACACAACCTTGGCAAATACATCATAAAAACATTTTCGAACTTGGCATACATCTCCTTGTCAAGCTCATCGAAATTCTTCTCTTTGCTACGTTCCTTAAAAGTTCCACCAAGATTATCTTCCCAGTTTGGACCCTTTTCAATCTTCTCCATTGGTTGGCCTGTAAGCATAGAGTGAGGCCTTGCAGAGGGCGGGGTTACAAACCTTGCCGATGAATGTAAAATACTGTAGTTAAACGTAAATGGCTCATAGTAATCATCAATTTGAGGCAAGAAAGGATTTGAAAAAATATTCGTCATAATGGTGGGTTTGTTTCCCATGCGTGGACGAAGTCGTTCTTTATCTAACACCCATCCTCCTTTCCATTTCTCTTGGTCTTCCCAACCGGTTGGGTAGCCCATACCCGGCTTTGTTTCAACATTATTGAACCAGGCATACTCCACCCCTTTTCGGGTTGTCCAAACATTTTTGCAGGTAACCGAGCAAGTATGACAACCAATGCACTTATCGAGGTTTAAAACCATTCCAATCTGAGCCTGAATTTTCATAGCAGTAATTTTAATGGGTTAATCGACAATTTCTTGGTCCTTCCACTCAACTTTCGACATCTTACGAACCACCACAAACTCATCACGATTGGAACCAACCGGACCGTAATAGTTAAATCCGTAGGCCAGCTGAGCGTAACCCCCAATCATGTTGGTTGGCTTTAGACATAACCTTTCTACCGAGTTATGAACACCACCTCGATTGCCCGTAAGTTGACTTACTGGCATATTTACAGTGCGCTCCTGGTTATGATACATTATCAAAGCTCCAACAGGCACTCTTTGCGAAACTATTAGTCGTGCAACAGTGGCTCCGTTTGTGTTAAACACCTCTACCCAGTCATTATCAATTAAGCCAATGCTACCGGCATCTGTTTCGCTCATCCAAACAACGGGCCCACCACGACCAAGCGTAAGCATTATTAGATTGTCGGACCAAGAGGAGTGAATGGTCCACTTATTATGAGGCGTCATCATGTTAATTATCAGATAATCCTCATTATCACTAAGTTTATCCAACACCGACGCTATTGATTTTGTGTTAATGGGCGGTTTGTAGGTAACCATATTCTCGCCAAAAGCAACCATCCATGGATGATCTTGGTAAAGTGTTTGCCTGCCGGTGAGTGTCCGCCATGGAATAAGCTCATGGACGTTTGTATAGCCGGCATTGTACGAAACCGTTTCGGAATCAATGCCACTCCATATGGGAGAAGTAATAATTTTGCGTGGTTGTGCCAGTAAATCGCGAAAGCGAATTTTCTCATCTTCGCGCGATAAGGCAAGATGTGCATGTTTCAGTCCGGTGATGGCCTCCAGCGCCTTCCATGCTTTAACCGCAACATTCCCATTAGTTTCAGGTGCAAGCGCAAGAATTACTTCAGCAGCATCAATATCTGTATCAATTTTTGGCAAACCTTTTGTTTCACCCTCTTCTACAACAGTGTGGTTTAGCTGTGCCAAAAGGGTTAACTCAGCATCGGTATTCCAGTCGATACCCTTTCCACCGTTGCCAATGGTTTTCATGAGCGGTCCCAATGAGGTGAATCGCTTAAATGTTTCAGGGTAGTTGCGTTTTAGTGTTACAATTTTTGAGAAATTCACGCCAGGCTTTATATCCTTGCCAGAACGCTTCCAATCGATGGCATCCGTGGTCTCCGACAGCTCCATTGGCGAATCATGCTGAAGCGGCAGTAATACAACATCAGTCTCATTGCCGAGATGTCCTTCGGTCAGTTGGGAGAATTTTGCTGCAATACCCTTAAAAATATCCCAGTCGGATCTTGATTCCCAAACCGGATCGATTGCCTTGGAAAAAGGATGAATGAATGGGTGCATATCGCTGGTACTTAAATCGTTTTTCTCATACCACGATGCAGCCGGTAGTAGAATATCGGAATGGAGACCTGTGGTTGACATTCTAAAGTCGAGGGTCACAAGCAAATCGAGCTTTCCTTCTGGAGCATGGTCGTGCCACTTCACCTCGGCAGGCAACGTCTGCTCTGTCTCTTCTAGGTCTTTTCCTTGGATGCTATTTTGAGCACCCAGCAGGTGTTTCATAAAGTACTCCATCCCTTTGGCACTCGATCCTAGTAGATTCGATCGCCAAACGAATAGATTTCTCGGAAAGTTAGAAGGCTCATCGGGATCTTCGCTCGCCATAGCAAGCTTACCTTCCTGAAGTTGCGAAACAACAAAATCTTGAGGAGACATCTTAGCAGCTTCCGCTTCTTTAACTAGCAGTAGCGGATTTCGTCCCAATTGTGGAGAGCTTGGCAACCACCCCATTCGTTCTGCTCTTATGTTGCAATCGACAATTGATAGCTTATCCCACTCCGGTTTGTCCGCAAGAGGTGAAAGCAATTCGGATAGCTTTACCTTCTCATATCGCCACTGATCAGTGTGCAAATACATAAAGGAAGTTGTATTCATCTGCCTTGGAGGTCGGTTCCAATCAAGACCAAAAGCCATTGGAAGCCAACCTGTTTGCGGTCTAAGCTTTTCCTGACCTACATAATGCGACCAACCTCCTCCCGATTGACCAACACAGCCGCAAAAGACCAACATATTGATGGCGCTACGATAAATCATATCGGTATGAAACCAGTGATTTACGCCAGCACCAATGATAATCATCGACTTACCTTCGGTTGCAGCAGCATTTTCGGCAAATTGCATGGCCGTAGAAATAATATGCTGTGAAGGAACTCCAGTAATTAACTCTTGCCACTTAGGAGTAAAAGGAAGATTATCGTCGTAGCTCTTGGCTGCATTGGGATCTTCAAATCCTCTATCAATGCCGTAATTTGCAAGCATTAGATCAAACACGGTACAGGTATACACCTCCCCTTTTTGAGTCATCAACCGGCGAACAGGAACCTTGCGCTCAATAATATCGTTATGGTCGGTTGCAGAAAAATGTTCGTGCTTAAATGTCTCACCACCAAAATAGGGAAATTGAACATTAATAACCTCCTCATGATTTTCAATAATAGAAAGCATTGGGCTAATATTAGCCCCAGACTTGCTGTCCTTAAGTTCTAGGTTCCATTTCTGCTTCTTTTCCCACCTAGAACCAATGGTGCCATTAGGTACCACATAGTTCCCAGAAGCTTCATCAATTAATATCGGCTTCCATTCAGGATTATCACCAGCATTGAGGTTATTCTCCATGTCGCTGGCCCTAAGAATGGTGCCACACAAAAACTTTCCATCTTTTTCCTCGATTTTAACCAAAAAGGGTAAGTCGGTATACTGACGGGCATACCGCTCAAAATATGGAACTTTTTTATTGAGGTAAAACTCTTTCAGTATTACGTGGCCCATTGCCATACCCAGTGCAGCATCCGTTCCCTGTCGAGGCTTTATCCATAAATCGGCAAATTTCACAGCGTCGCTGTAATCGGGGGCAATAACTACCGATTTTGTACCTTTATAGCGCACCTGAGTATAAAAAGGAGAATCGGGTGTGCGAGTAAGAGGAACGTTAGAGCCCCAGAGCATAAGAAATGAAGAGTTGTACCAATCGGCACTTTCCGGCACATCGGTTTGTTCGCCCCATGTTTGCGGTGCCGCTGGTGGCAAGTCACAATAAAAATCATAAAAGCTGAGTACGGTTCCGCCCACTAGGCTGAGGTATCGTGTGCCAGCAGCATACGACACCATCGACATGGCAGGTATTGGCGAAAATCCAACTACCCGATCGGGACCAAATTTTTTAATGGTATATATATTGGCCGCTGCAATAATTTCGTTCACCTCCTCCCAATCGGCACGTACAAAACCACCCAATCCACGAGCTGCCTTATATTTATTTGAAATAACAGGATCACTAACCACAGCTTCCCACGCCTTTACTGGATCGGAAAGACGAGCCTTTGCCTCTTTATACGCTGCAACCAACTCACCACGAATCATTGGGTATTTTACTCTATTCGCACTATAGAGATACCATGAGTAGCTCGCCCCACGAGGACATCCCCTTGGTTCGTGATTGGGCATACCCGGTCGTGTGCGTGGATAGTCAGTTTGTTGGGTTTCCCACGTAACCAGCCCGTTCTTCACAAATATCTTCCATGAGCAAGATCCGGTGCAGTTAACTCCATGTGTGGATCTAACAATTTTATCGTGCTGCCACCTATTGCGGTACATACGCTCCCAACTACGATTTTCGTCAGTTATTGCCACGTAGTTATCAGCCGTTTTACCTACCGAACTGCTAAAATAGAACAACTTGTTTAAGAGACTCATGATGTACGCGTTTTAGATTGAACTTCAGACTAAGGTTTTCAAGACGCAGGATTAACCCTTAAAATACAATACGACGACGCTGTCTTTTTAAAACCAAAACGATGGCAATACTTATGCTCGCCAGTACTGCAAAGACAATAAAACCCATTGCATATCCTGCTCTTCCATTTGTGCTTGCAATGGCACCCATTATTGGAGGAATAGCAAAGCCACCAAATGCTCCAAGACCACCTATCCACCCTGACGCCCCTCCAATTGCCTTGGGCACATATTCGGGAACTAACTTAAAGACTGCTGCATTATTTATTCCCATTCCTATGGCTAGAAGCAAGGTGGTAGAAAAACCAACCACTACTGATTGATCGAAGGAAAGGATAATTGATGCAAATAGAACTATTGATAGTGAAATGAGGCTAACCGTTTCTCCCCCCATCTTATCTGCAAACTTTCCTCCATACACACGAATTAGGGAAGCTGTTATTGAAAATATTGCGGTAAATAGCCCAGCCTTTAGCACAGTGAATCCATGTAGCTGGTTCCAGTATACCGGAAACCATGCCGTTAGTGCAATAAAACCACCGAAAGTGGTAAAGTAAAGAGCCACCAGTGCCCAAGTATTCTTAACCTTGGCCGAATTAATAAGGCTATCCTTAACATTGCCTGCTGGGAAATTTTCCTGACCTAGAGCGATGGATAAATTCCTACTCTCCTCCTTGCTTTTTCCTGCCTTGAGATATTGGAAATAGTAGGAATTCTTGCCAAGAAATATATAGGTAATGGTGCCAAGAACTAAAAATAGGAACCATGCGAAATAAGCTGAATTGAAACCAAAACTCTGAAGATAGAAAGGGAGAATTACCGAAAAGAGCCCAGGAGCAAGATTTCCCAGACCAGCATAAGTTCCGAGGGCCATCCCCTGTTTACTTTTTGGAAACCAGTATGAAGTTTGCGCAATCCCAACAGAGAAGGTTGCAATGCCAGCTCCACTCAAAAAACCAAAAAACAGTATGAGACCATACAAACCATGCATATTATTTGGATAGGCAAAATTAAGCAGCATGGTAACACCGCCCAATCCAATCACCGATAGAAGCATGAGAATAAGGAATGGCTTTTTACCGCCAGTGGTATCTACCCATGCTCCAAATGGTATACGGAGTAATGAGCCAGAAAGAGCAGGTATGGCAACCAATAGCCCTATCATGGCCGGAGTTAACTCCATTGCCTCCTTAAACTTGATGGCAGTTGGGCCATAAAGTGAAACTGCTGCAAATCCAAAAAAGAAACCAAGCGTAGTTCCCAAAAGCCCTTGGCTGGGTGAACCCTTAACCGTAAAATTCTCCATTTTAAAAATACTCAAATAAGGTTTTATTCTGCAAGATGGCACAATACCTAATTACGAACTGTAACATTTGTTACAATGCCCAAATTAGTATCAGTTAACTGGGGGAAAATTGAAGTTGAAAAATCAAAGAACATTCTGTAATATAAATCATTAGAAGAGCTGATGAAACACTCACTTTGCTATCACAAATTTTATTCGAAGTTAGGTAACTGTTAAAACCACGCTCCTCTAATAATTCAAAATTGATACTCCATTGTTACTTATTCAGTTCGTCGAGAATTAATTGAATATCGTCTTGGCATTGCCCACAAACAGTTCCTGCTGTAGTTGCCTCACCAACTTCATCAACGGTTTTTAAGTGTTTCTCCTTAATGGCTTTTACAATTTCACTTCTGTAAATTTCATTACAGTTGCAAATGAGCTCATCCTGTTCCATCGTATACTTCTAATTAAGTTCAAATATTTTCATGTCTTCCTCAACGGTAGTGCTTACTTTAACACCGAACTTTTCCTGAACTATCTTTAATACATTCGGTGTTAAAAATCCGGGGAGTGTTGGGCCAATATGGGTATTCTTAATGCCAAGATAGAGCAGAGCTAGGTGAACAATTATTGCTTTCTGCTCATACCAAGCAATATTGAATATGATTGGCAACTTATTAATGTCATCCAAGCCAAGGACTTCCTTCAACTTTAAAGCCACAAATGCCCATGAGTAAGAATCGTTACACTGTCCTGCATCAAGCACTCTTGGTATTCCGTTAATGTTTCCGAGATTCAATTTATTGTAACGATATTTTGCGCAACCGGAGGTAAGTATAACGGTGTCTTTGGGTAGCTGCTTTGCAAACTCAGTATAGTATTCCCTCGCTTTTTGTCTAGCATCACATCCCGACATTACCACCATCTTTTTAATCGCACCGGAATTTACCGCTTCAAGAATCTTATCGGCCAGTGACAAAACCTGATTGTGAGCAAAACCAATGGTTATTTCCCCCTTTTCAATTTCTTGTGGTGGCTTACATTTCTTTGCCAACTCAATAATTTCAGAATAATCTTTGTGCCCATTTGGCAATTTCTTATCCAAAACTTTCCACTCCGGCATACCCGTTGCACCGGTCGTGAACACTCTATCGTTGTAGGTAGTAGTTTTGCGTGGAGGGACTAAACAGTTTGTGGTAAAAAGGATTGGACCGTTAAAGGTTTCAAACTCTTCCAGTTGACGATGCCAAGCATTGCCATAGTTACCCACGAGGTGCTTATACTTTTTCAACTTTGGATAAGCATGCGACGGCAACATTTCTGAGTGGGTATAAATGTCGATGTCCTTCCCTTCGGTTTGAATAAGCAGCTGCTCTATATCCTTTAAATCATGACCACTAATTAGTATGCCTGGGTTCTTACCAACCCCGATATTGACTGACGAAATTTCAGGATTTCCAAATGCGGAGGTGTTAGCTTTATCGAGCAATGCCATAACTTGGACGCCATGCTCTCCTGTTTGCAAAACTAGGTTTAGCATGCTACTTAAGTCTGATGGTTTTGTAATCTTTAAAAGAACCTCCTCAATGAAGTCATAAATATCTTGCTCCTCAAACCCCAAGTTAAACGCATGTTCGGCATAAGCGGCAATTCCTTTTAAGCCAAACAACACATACTGTTTGAGTGAACGAATATCCTCGTTTGTATCAAAATTGAGGGTGCTAACGTGTGTGGACTTTTCATGAAACTCGGCATCAGAAGTTGCACTCCAACCGACCATATCTTCCGTTCCTTTATAGCTCACTTTGATTTTTAGAGCATCGCGTAAACCATTGCAAGCCTTAATTGCATCTATAATTGATCGATCATCAAAATTCGCATTGGTAATGGTCATAAAGAGACAGTTAACAATGTACTTACTCTCAGCATTGGTATTAATCCTCTTTTTGCGAGCCTCAATAGCAACTGCGGCTATTCCTTGGCACGCATACACCAGCAAATCTTGAAGGTTGGCTGTGGCCTCCTTTTTACCACAAACACCGTTAATAGTACAGCCAGTGTTTTTTGCTGTTTCCTGACATTGATTACAAAACATTGACATGGCAATTAGTTTAAAGGTATAACCAATAGAAGTGAATTCAATAGAATAGGTAATCAGAGTCAAAGTTCTATAAGTGCAATGTACGGCTAAAAAAAAAGTATTTAAAAAGAAACTCTATTAATTATTCTTAAAGAGTTAAAATCCAAACAACTTTTGCATTCAACCTAGCATGCAAAATGTTTGGTAACAGAAGTTGATATTTGTTTGTAACAGATAAAAACCAGTATTTAATTGCTAATAATAACTTTAGAAATAAACTACCTCGCAGCAGAGCTGACGAGGTATTAAAACAAAGACAGTTGCTGACTGTGTATCTTTATATATTCTTTTTCTCGACCTTGACCCTTTACATACGCTTGTATTGTAGATTCATCTCC
>Ga0307375_10000481_pt1 | contig 49974 bp, 46 predicted proteins | sample TR1MG_FD_202531 | JGI IMG/M metagenome (GOLD analysis project Ga0307375, IMG submission 202531) | Soil microbial communities from Risofladan, Vaasa, Finland - TR-1 | ecosystem: Environmental > Terrestrial > Soil > Coastal area > Acid sulfate soil | place: Finland: Risofladan, Vaasa | collected...
TGCGGCTGATCTGCAGACGTTGCGCGATCTCGTGATTACCGACTCCCTCGGCCGCCAACAGAACGATGCGCGCGCGTCGCACCGCCCGCGCATCCATCGTCTGGGACCGCGCGCGGCGCTGCAGTTCGGTGCGCTGCTCATCCGTCAGCGTGATCGCTGTGGCGTGATTCATCATTCGCTCCCGTCATGAGGCTATCGTTAGGACTGAAGTGAACGCAAATAGTTCGATTATTTCGAAAGCACTACACTAGCCGAGCTGGTGGCCTGCTTCGCGGCGTGCCTGCAAGGGGAAAACGCGCAAGTCATCGAGAGAGCTGCTGCGAAACTCGACTGGCTTGAGATCGGTCACACGTAAATATATAAAATATTGTATTTTTTTGGCAAGCAAGCTGGTGGCGTGCGCGGATACGGCCAAATTCGGGCCATAGCTCCTGCAGGGCACGCTTCGACGCGATGCAAAGATCAATGGCGTTCGAGATGTCACGAACGATCGGCTCGAAAATCGAGCGCCTCCACGAACTGTCGGACTCGCCGGCAGGCGCCGCAAGATCGGCCTCTACCAGGAGGCCATTACGCCGTGGAACGAGAAAAATGCGACCACGTTCGCCGGCCGTTTCATGGAAGATGCCGATCACCGCACCGCCGTCAGGCGCGCGGACGATGCGCCCGATAACGGCGCTCGGCATCGGTATCTGTGCGAAACCAAGATCGAGCTTGTTCATGGGTGACTGTTCCTGAGTTGCGTTGTGCGCCAGCTACCGCTTAGCGCTGCGCATGGGTGCGTTGAGCATGCCGCCGGCAGATGCGCGCAAACCTTCAGGGCAACGCCGTCGCCGTAGCTGGCGCACGCATCCGTACGTCCTGCGCCACGGTGGCAGGTGCCTGGGGCTTGGGGAAGAATTTGTCCAGCTTGCCACTCATGCGCAACTGGTCGACGCTGGCCATGGCCAGGTCCAGCCGCTGCTGATCACTGCTTTCCGTGGGCGGGGGCGCGCCAGGAGCTTCGGTCAGTGTCGCCAATGGCTGCCCCACCAGCTCGGTCAGCGCGTAGTAGGGATCGTTATGGATGCCTGCCCGCGCCAGCAATTTTCCTGGCAGCAGCCACGCTGCCGTGTCCAGGTGAACCGGTTTGCCCAAGTGCTGTGGGTCGACCAGCAGCCAGATACCAGCCTGACTCAGCATGTCGCCGCCGTCGACGAAACCGGTGGTGTGGTAGGTGCTGCTGAGCGCAGGCAGGTGGTCGCCATAAAACAGCACCAGGCTGGGGCGCTTGCGCTGGCCAAGCCACTCAACCAGGCGACCGAGCTCGGCGTCGGCGTGACCGATGTGATAGAGGTAGTTCTGCAGTTCCAGCTTGTCCGGGCCGGTCACGCCAGCGGGCACGGCGATGGCGTCGCGTTCGGCGATCTGGCTCGGCTCCACGTCATAGGGGCCGTGGGCCTCGATGCTGATGGCGAAGATGAATTGTGGCGGGCCGCTGTCCTTCAGCTGGGTCATGATCTCGTCGGTCATGGCGCTGTCGGCCATGTACTTGCCGTCCATCGCGGCGTTTGCCGGGAACGATGACTGCGACACGAAGTGGTCAAAACCCAGTGACTTGAACGCGGTGGTGCGGTTCCAGAAGGAAGGGTCGTTCCCGTGCAGGGCGGTGGTTGCATAACCGTGTGCGCCCAGTGTGCGCACCAGGCTGGGCAGGGCGTGGTGGTTCATTTGCAGATACGGAAACTGCAGGTTGTCGAAGTAGCGCAGCGACAGCCCGGTCAGCACCTCGAATTCGGTGCGGATGGTGCCGCCACCAAACGTGGGTACGTGCAGTTGGCCGCTGATGCCATGCGCCGCCAACCGGTTCAGGTTGGGGGTGAAGTTGCTGTGCTCCAGGCCGCGCATGATGCGCGGATCAAAGAGCGACTCGCTCTGCACCACCACGATGTCGGGCAGCTCTCCGCTGGCGGCTGGACCCTGCATCGATTGCAACAACGCCGGCGTGGTCTGCTCGATCAGCTTCGCCGCCACGGTGTGATCGGGCTTGTGCTGCTTGCCGCCGTACTGCAGGTGAAACAGCATCAGCGAGCTGATCAGACCGGAGCGGTTGGAGGTGATCACGGCCGACCAGGGCTCCAGCCACAGCACCCGTGCGCTATAGACCTTTCCCCATGCAGACAGGCCGGTCAGCATGCTGACCAGCGCTGCGGCCATCACGGCGCCGGCGAGCAGGCGTTTGCCACCGGTGCGGCGCGCGAACAACGCGGGCTCCAGTCGCCAAGTGGCGACCACCAACCCCAGCGCCATGAGCAGGCCCAGGTAAGGCCAGGGACTGTGCGGCAGGTAGCCGGCGAGCACGTGCATGCCGCCCTTGCGCAACTGGCCGAGCATGCGAAAATCGCCGGGCATCAGCGGCGTGCCCAGGTTAGCCACCTTCAGCAGGTTGACGCCGTAGATCAGCCCCTGCGCCAGAAACGCCAGCGCGAACGACAGCAGTGCACGGCGGCTCAACATCAACAGCACGCCAGCCAGCAGCAGGCCAGGCAGCGCATTGGCCAGCGGAAACCGCACCTGGTCGAACAATCGGGGCGGGGCCACCCCGATACCGCCGTCCAGCACGCCGGTCAACAGCACAAAGGCCAGCGCCAGCGACAGCAGCAGGGCGAGACGCAGAGCTGAGTTTCGCCAAGGCGGATGCGAGTTGAAAAAATTCATGGGCAGGCCAGTCCTGCGGTAGCTGTCATGGTGTGGGCGAACTGTAATCAGGCCTGGATGAATGGCAACAACGGTGCCGGAGGGTCAGTCTCAGGCTTGTGCTGAGCTTAAGCAACGCGCGCGAAAGGGAATGGTGTACGGAGCGTTCAGCCCCGCAGGGTCGGCAGTCGACAGCCACTGCGGCACAATGGCCGCATGGCCTGCAATGAATCCCCCGCGCTGCGCGCGCTGATCGATGATCGTTATGGCGAGCTGGTGGCTCGTTGCCGCGTGGCAGGCGTGCCGCTGCATGACGACGCGGGGGTCGCTGAGCGGATTCGACGCACCCTGCTGGCCAGCGATTTTGCGTTTGACGTGTGGTGCCGTCAGCCGCAATTGCTGGCACCGGAAGGGCTGCAGCGGCTGCGTTCCGGCAGTGACGCCAGCGCCCGGGTCGAGACGTTGAAGCTGTCCGACGACGAAGCCGAATGCATGGCGCAGTTGCGCCGCTTTCGTCATGCCGAAGCGCTGCGACTGGTGTTCCGGGACGTCAACGGGCTGGACGAACTACCCGAGACTCTCTCCGCCACCAGCGTGCTGTATGAGTCCTTGCTGGCCGTGGCGCTGGCCTGGTCTGAGCGCGCTCTGGCCAGCCGCTATGGTCGCAGCCGCACGGAAGAGGGCGAGCTGCAGCGTTTGCTGGTGATCGGCTTTGGCAAACTCGGTGGCAGCGAGTTGAATTTTTCCTCGGATATCGACCTGGTGTTTGCCTATCCGCAAGGTGGCCACACCGATGGCGCTCGCTCGCTGGACAATAGTGAGTACTTCGTGAGGCTCGGGCGAGAGCTGGTGCGCCTGTTGCACGAAACCACCATGGACGGCATCTGCGCCCGCGTCGACATGCGGCTGCGCCCGTTTGGCAACGCCGGGCGGCTGGCGCTCTCGTTTGCCGCGATGGAGCAGTACTACCAGAGCGAGGGTCGTGACTGGGAACGCTACGCCTGGATCAAGGCGCGCCCGGTCGCCGGCGATCAGGCTGCCAGCAAACAGCTGCAGGAACTGCTGCGGCCCTTCGTCTACCGCAAATACCTCGATTACACGGCGTTCGCCGGGCTGCGCGAGATGAAGGCGCTGATCGACGCCGAAGTGGCGCGCAAGGACCTGGCCGACAACCTCAAGCTTGGTCCGGGCGGTATACGCGAAATCGAGTTCGTGGTGCAACTGGTGCAGTTGATCCGCGGCGGACGGGAACCGAGCCTGCGCGTGCGTGGCCTGTTGCCGGCGCTGACGGCGTGTGAGACGCGTGGTCACATTCCTGCCACCCGGGCGCGGATGTTGCGTGAGGCCTATGTGCTGCTGCGCCGGGTCGAGAACCGCGTGCAGATGTTGCGCGATGCGCAGACCCACGACATCCCGGCCGATGCGCTGAGTCGCGAGCGCCTCGCGCTCAGTCTGGACTATCCCGATTGGGATGCCTTGAACCGTGCCCTGGCCGCACATCGCGCGATCGTCAGCGAAGAATTCGCGGCGGTGCTGATGCCGCAAGGCGGCCAGGCGGCCAGCGTGCCCGCAGCCGACGTGCAACTGTGGCAGCTGGCCTGTGACGAAACGCTTGACGCGGGCACCTTGGAAGCCTCCGGTTTCGTGCCGGGCGGTGAACTGGCCGATGCGCTGTTGAAGTTGCCGCAGGCCTCGCAGGTGCGGGCCATGTCTGCTCGCTCACGCGAACGGCTGGACCGCCTGCTACCGCAGCTGTTCAGTGCGGCCCGTGCCACTCCAGCGCCGGTAGCAAGCCTGTTGCGCTTGTGCCGATTGATGCAGGCGGTGGCGCGACGCTCGTCCTATCTGGCCTTGCTGGAGGAGCAGCCACCGGCGTGCCGGCGGCTGGTGAGGCTGTTCAGCGACAGCGCGTTCCTGGCAGAACGCGTGATTGCGCAGCCCTTGTTGCTGGACGACGTGCTCGACCCGCGCATCGACCAACTACCCTTCCGGCGTGCCGACATTGCCGCCGAGATTGCGCGGGTGCTCAGTACGCTGGAAGAGCGCGAGGCGGAGGCGGAGCTGGAACGGATCAACGAGTTCAGATCGTCCACGGCGTTCCGGCTTGGCCTGGCGTTCAACGATGCCCGCGTCGATGCGGTGACGACGGCCCGTCGATTGGGCGCCCTGGCCGAATCGGTGGTGGGCGCCGTGCTGGCGTTGGCCGAGCGTGAACTGGTGGCGCAGCATGGTCGCCTGCCCGGCGAGGGTTCGGGGTTTGCAGTACTTGGCTACGGCAGCCTGGGTGGCGAGGAGCTGGGCTTTGCCTCCGATCTGGATCTGGTGTTTGTCTACGATGGGCGTCGCGCCCAGGCCATGAGTGATGGCAAGCGGCCGCTTGAAGGCGCGCGCTGGTATCAGCGGCTGGCCCAGCGGGTGATGAACTGGTTGACCGTACTGACGCGTGCCGGTCGCATGTACGAGGTGGACACGCGCTTGCGTCCGGATGGCTCCAAGGGCTTGCTGGTCAGCAGCCTCGATGCCTTCATTGCTTATCAGCAAAGCCGTGCCTGGACCTGGGAACATCAGGCGCTGCTGCGCGCCCGCCCGGTGGCCGGTGATGCCGCGCTGAGCCGGGATCTGGCCGACGTACGGCGCAGCATCCTTGTGGCGCCACGTGAGCCGGCCACGGTACTGGCCGAGGTCAGCAGCATGCGTCGGCGCTGGCGTGCGGAACGCGACCGCTCCGACGAGCGCCAACTCGATCTCAAGCAAGGTCACGGTGGCCTGCTGGATATCGAATTCGCGTTGCAAGGCCTGGTGCTGGCGCATGCGGCGAAGCAGCCTGGCCTGCTTGGCGTTACCGCCAACGCTGGCCTGATCGAGGTATGTCGCGGCGGGGGGCTGCTGGATATCGAGCAGGCGGCGACTCTGACCAACGCGCACGCCAATTTGCTGCAGCGGGCGCTGGCCTGCACGCTGGATCTGCGTTCTCGCATCGCGCCGCGTGAGCCGGCGCTGGAGCAAGTGTGCGCTGACGTGCGCCGTGTCACCGATGCGTTGGGCTTTCACTTCGACACGATTGCGGAGCAGGGCTGAGTTTGGGCTGGGCCGGGCGAGCCGGGCAAGGGCCTTGCTCGCGGTCGCAGGCTCGATCGCCCCGTCCCGTGTCGAGAGAGCCTCGGTCAAGGAATGTCGATGCCGGGCCGAAAAGGCTGTGTGTCGGGCGCCCCGACTTGTGGTCTGGCACGACACATGGGCAAGATCGCGGAACCTGGCTGGGCTAGCGGGCTGACATGTCTCCAGCTCCCGGCGGGGAACACTATTATGGTGCCAAGGTTTTACGGAATTCTGTTTGCTCTGGTCGTCTGCATGCTTGCCATGCGGCCGGCTTCGGCATTGGATCCGAAAACGCCCTTTCATGAGTTCGTGCTCGATCACTGGAGTGTCGAGCAGGGCTTGCCGCAGATTACCGTGCTGAGCATGGCCGAGGACAAGGCTGGCTTTCTCTGGGTCGACACGCAGATCGCGGTGACACGCTTTGATGGCGAGCGGTTCGTCACCTTTGATCGACGCAATGTCGGCGTCGATACCAGCATGTTGACCTCGGCGTGGGCTGACCCACGGGGGCAGGTATGGTTCGGCGGAGCGCATGGGCTGCTGCGCGAGCGCGAGAGTCAGTTCACGATGTTGGGTGGCCCCGCCATCAACGCCATCGCCGACGCGGGGGACGGCACGCCATTGCTGGCAACGTCACAGGGGCTGGCTCGTGTCGAGAGCGGCAAGGTGGTGCCTCTGGCTGGCGACAGCGGGCCGGCGTACAGCCTGCTGCGCGTCGGTAATACCCTGTGGATCGGTGGGCTCGGTCGGGTCTGCCACCGGAGCGTGGATCGCGACTCCGCGGTGATCGCTTGCGTGAAAGAGGACGTGCCTGACCAGCAGCGAAAGCCAATCACCCATCTGGCCATGGCAGGCGGCATCCTGTGGTTGGGCACCCATGCGGGACTGCTGCGACTGGACGGCGAGCACATCGTTGACTCGGGCCTCAGCGCTGAGCTGGATACCAGCTCGATCGAGAGCCTGCTTACGGACCGCCGCGGCAGTCTTTGGATCGGTACCGTGCAGGCACTGTACCGACGTACCCTACAGGCAGGTCTTCAACGCATTGGCGACGACGACCTCTCCCATCACCCGTGGGTTCAGGCACTGTTTGAGGATGGCGCCGGCAGCCTGTGGCTGGGTACGCATATCGGTGGCCTTTACCGGGTCTGGAATGGCTGGACACGGAGCATATCCAAGCCCGAAGGGCTGACCGATGCGCTGGTGTGGAGCGTGGTGCGTGCACCCACCGGGCAGATCGTGATCGGTACCAACTCGGACGTGGAGATGCTCGATGGCAAAAGTGCGCACGTGGTGATTCCGGGGCACAACTTGCCCAACCCCTCGGCGTACGAGCTGTATTACGACCATCGAGGGCAGCTGTGGGTCGGTACGCGAGCGGGCGTCGCCGTGTACGAGGGCGATCGGAATGTCACGCCCGACCAGCTGTCGGTGCTGGCGCGCTGGCAGATCAACGTCATTCGCGAGGTGGCCGATGACGATGTATGGATCGGCACCACGGGTGGTCTCTACCGCTGGCATCAGGGCCGGCTGTCCCGGATTGACCAGGGCGCCCCAGCGGCAGCGTCGATCATCCGCGCGATTCTTCCACTGACGCCGGATCACGTGTATCTGGGTACGGAAGACGGTGTCCGCGAATGGCGCGATGGCAAGCTGACCCAGCCCGCATGGGCCAAGCCGTTGGCCGGACACTTTGTTTCCCGCCTGATCATGCTGCAGCCGGAGGTGCTGGCCCTCGCCACCACGGATGCCGGCATCGGCCTCGTGCGCGATGGCCGTTTGCGCATGACTGGTCAGGCCGATGGCCTGCCTGGTGACAATGCATGGACGCTTGATGTGCTCGGCAGTGATCTCTACGTCGGCTCGATCGCCGGGGTATGGCGACTGCCATTGGCGAAGTTGCCGCTGCCCGGCGATCCCGCGCGGCGGGTGAGCCCCCAGCTGCTGGCCGGGGAAGAACGCGACACCAGCCTGCGCGCCTCGAAATGTTGCAATGGTGGCGGCGGCGCACGCAGCCTGGTCGATGGCAAGGTCATCTGGTACGCCACCACCGATGGTGCGCTCGGCGTCGACACCCGCGCACTCGGTGCAGAACCCGATTCGCCGCCGGCGATGATCGAGTCTGTCGCGCACGATGGTCAGCAGATTCCGCAGCAGACCTTCGTGCTGGCCCCGGGCAAGCGGGATCTGGCGATCAACTACACGGCACCTTACCTGGGCATCGGGGAGCTGGCGTTCCATTACCAGCTCGTGGGCTATGACAAGGGCTGGCAGGATGCCGGTACGCGGCGTACCGCTTTCTATACGCATCTGCCGCCCGGGGACTATCGCTTTCGCGTTGCCGCAACACTTGCCGGGGCGCCGGGCTTTGGCCCGGAAGATGATCTGGCCATTCGTGTCGAGCCCTTATGGTACGAGCGGGAGTTGGTGCAAACACTCGCCGTCATGCTTCTGAGCGTCGTTGTCATCTTGCTGGTCGGCTGGACCCTGCGCCGTCAGCGCCGACGTCACGCATGGCTTGAAGAACAGGTTGATCAGCGCACCGAGCAGTTGGCGCGTGCACTGGAGCGGCTGCGCGTGAGCAATCTGGCGCTGGCCGAGGAAAGCCAGACCGACACGCTGACCGCCTTGCACAATCGCCGCTATCTACTGTCGCGTTTGCCTGCCGTGCTGTCCGCTGAAGAGCGCATCGGCGTGCTGCAGGTTGATATCGATCATTTCAAGCGCATCAACGATCGCTACGGCCACGCAGTGGGTGACGCGGTACTGCGTGAGCTTGGGAGTCTGCTTTCTGAGGCACGACGCGACAGCGATATCACCGTGCGCTGGGGCGGTGAGGAGTTCTTGCTGCTCCTGCGGAATGTTGACGAAGCGGGTGTGCAACGGATTGCCGAGCGCCTGCGGCGCGATGTTTCTGCCCGGCATTTCGGGGATAGCCGCGGCGGCAGCATCCCGCTGACTTGCTCCATCGGGTTCAGCATGCATCCGTTGGCTGCGCATGCTGACAAGGCCACCTTTGACGCAGCAGTAGAGCTGGCTGACCTGGCCTTGTACCGAGCCAAGCAGGATGGCCGCGACGCCTGCGTCGGTCTGCTGGTCAATCAGCCGCTTACCGGCGAAATCCTGGGTTCGCCGTTGGCGCCTCAATTGAATGACTTGCTGGCTTCGGGACGACTGCGCTGGTCAAGGCAGGGCCCCTGACGTTTGTTTGCTGCGGATCCGCTCGCGAATGATGGCTGCCAGCGCAGCGGTTTCGCGCAAAGCAGGTCCACGCCAGACAACCGACGGAGATCCCGTTTGCCCCAGCAGGCCGGCGCCGCGCAATGATTGGTGGAATCGCTCGATCCTTGCCGGCAACGGCGCGGTGATGAAGGTCTGCACCGGGCAACCGACGGCGCAGGCTTCGCTGAGCATGTTGACCGAGTCGGGAGTGACCACCAGCCGGTCGGCCCAGCCAAGCACGCCGGGATAGGGGTTGTTGCCGTCGTTGCGACCCGCCCAGACCAGGCCGGGCAAGGTGCGCATGGCCTGGCGAAATATCTCGATCATCGCTGGCGGCGTCCGCTGTGAGGCGACGATGAGCAGGCTGCCGCCGCCTTCGTTTTGCCGGTGCGCGATCAACACCGTGGCCAGCTGGTGGGCGTAGTCGGCATCCAGCACGATGCCCTTGCGCGGACCGCCGAGCAGCACGCCGACCCTGGGTTGCGGCAGCTCCGCGAATTGCGGGCACGAGCTCCGGCCATCGGCCAGCCACCGATCGTCGATCGGGTTCAGTGACCCCAGAGGCTGCAGCACATTGGTGCCCGCGACACCGTCGTGGCGAGGCGCAACCACGCAATCCCAGTGGCCGGGGTTGATGCGCGGATCGAGAATCTGCACGGTGTAGCAGTGACCCGTGGACAGTTCGCGCAGCATTCTGGTGAATAACGCCGCAGACCGGCCACAGCCGATGGCGACAGCGGGCCAGGGTGGCGCGAACCACGCGCGTTGCGGGGCCGGCAGCGCCAGCCGGCCACCCAGCGTGAGCCGGGGCGCGAGCCACGACCACGGTGCCCGTGGCTCAAGTACCAGGTGGCGCGTTGGTCGCTGCAGGTGTTCGGCCAGGGCCAGCGCCTGGCGCTGGTTGCCGGCGGCCGCATCGGTGATGACCCAGCATTCGTCCTGCCGCTTCAGCATGGGTCGGGGCGCCGCTTGATTGTTTCGTTATTGAACACAGTACGTTCCCGCAACCGAGGCCTGTTCGCGCGCACCGGCCTATACACTGGCACATCATGGCGCCGGCATCGGCGCGTCATTCAGCAGAGGATACCCATGACTGAGTTGCTTTCCGAGGCCGCCCTCGACCAGCTGTTCCGCAGTGCCCGTACCTTCAATGCCTGGCTGCCCAAGGAGGTGAGTGATGAGCAGCTGCGCCAGCTCTATGAGTTGGCCAAGTTCGGGCCGACCAGCGCCAATGCCTCACCGATGCGGGTGGTATTCGTGAAGTCGGCGCAGGCCAAGGCGAAGCTGGAGCCGTTGTTGTCCGACGGCAACCGGGCCAAGACGATGGAGGCGCCGGTGGTAGCCATCATCGCCACCGATCACGAGTTTTACGAGCGCCTGCCTGAGCTGTTTCCGCATGCCGATGCGCGTAGCTGGTTTGTCGGCAATCAACCGTTGATCGACGCCACGGCATTCCGCAATTCCACCCTTCAGGGCGCCTATGTGCTGTTGGCAGCGCGGGCGATCGGACTGGATTGCGGGCCGATGTCGGGTTTCGACCAGGCTGGCGTGGATCAGGCTTTTTTTGCCGGCACTTCGATCAAGTCCAATTTCCTGATCAGCATCGGCTACGGCGACGCCAGCCGCAACCTGTTCCCGCGCAGCCCCCGTCTGGCGTTTGACGACGCCTGCACGATTGCCTGAATCCGTATCATCACGTCTCGTCCAAGGAGCCACTCCCATGCGTGCACTGAAGTGTCTAGTTCTTGCCAGCCTGCTCGGTACCGCCGTGGCGGTCCAGGCTGCTCCGGTGACCTACAAGCTCGACCCCGCCCATACGATGGTGCTGTTCAGCTGGAACCACTTCGGCTTTTCCAACCCGACCGCCGACCTTGGCCTGGGCGAGGGCAGCGTGGTGTTTGACCAGCAGCATCCAGCCAGGTCCAGCGTGGAAGTTACCCTGCCGCTGGCCAATCTTGATACCCACGTGCCGGCACTGGACGAGCACCTGAAGAAGCCGGATTTTTTCGATGCCGCCAAGTACCCGACCGTGACCTTCAAGAGCACTCGGGTGCAGGCAATGGGTGGCAATCATTTCAAGGTGACCGGTAACCTCACCGTGCATGGCGTGACCAGGCCGGTGGTGCTGAATGCGATTCTGAACAAGCTGGGCGAGCATCCGATGACCAAGGCGCAGTCGATCGGCTTCGATGCCACGGCGACGCTGAATCGCTCGGATTTTGGTGTGGGCGCCTATGTGCCCAACGTCAGCGACAAGGTCACCATCCGCATCACCACCGAGGGCTCGGTGCCCAAGGCTGAGCAGGCAAAGTAGTCCTGGCGCGTCACGAAAAAGCCGCGCCGGAGACGGCGCGGCTTGCTTGTTTCTGGATTGAGGGTCAGTTGGATTTCACGCCGACGTCCTTCATCGACTGCAGCTTGCCCAGGTCGATGCTGACCACGGCCTGCTTCAGTTGTTCAATACTGTCCACGTTGCCGCTGGCCTTGACCGTGAAGCGCTTGCCAACGACGACGCTGTACTCGCCCGATTTGGACTGGCTGTTCCATTCCTCGTGCACCATGTTGCCGTCGGCGGAATAGGTCTTCTCATAGCCGTGGTCGGTTTCCTTCTCCTCCTCGGGTGCCATCGCCGCCGCCAATGCGATAAAGCCCTTGGCGCCGCCCGTATCGGTGATCTCAAGTGTGATGTGCTGGTCATGTTCACCGGCATATTCGGCTTGCGCCTCGGAAATCTGCATGCCCATCGCGCTGTTGCGCTGGGCCGAGGTGCTGGTGCGATTGAGGCTGCCCAGGCTATTGGGCAGGAACGTCTTGATCTGGTCGGGCGCCAGCGCCTCCACCGCGCCGTTGCTGCCCGATACCGCGCCCATCATCTTGCCCATCGCCGCCGATTGCGCGGTGCTGTCGCCCGATTTCTGCGCGGCTTCGAGTTCCTTGCCGGCCTGTTCGGCGCGCTGGCCCATGGCGGCGAGCTTGCCCAGTGCGCTGTTGCCATCGACGGTCACGTTTTCGCCGTTGCTGCCGGTGATGTGCATGCCTCCCATTGCCGCTCCGGTCATCGCGGCGGTGCCGATCACGCCGCCGACGATGATGGCCACGATCCAGCTCAGCACGATCGCGATGATGATGCTCACGGCGGTGTAGCCGCCCGCCTTCTCCGGCGGACATTTCATCGTGTGTGGCAGGCCGAGGAACAGCAGATAGATCCCGTAGACCGCACCGGCGATCGCGATCAGCCAGCCCAGCCACGGCACGATCACCGCGATGCCGGCGATCCAGCTGGCGGTCCATGCATAGGCGACGGTCTTGAGCGCCTGCACCATGTCCTTCTGGCCGCCGAAAGTGGGTGCCAGCGCATTGATGATCAGCGCCATCACATAGGCCAGCGCAAGCGTCAGCGCGTAGTGCAGCACCATGCCGACGACGCCCATGCCGATCGGCGCGCGCACCGTGATGCCAAACATGCTGGTGCCGATCAGGCTGCCCTTGACGAAGCTGGCGATGATCGGCAGCGCGGCGATGATTGCGATGTATCCCGCATACAGGCTGCCGACCGTAGCCGGCTCGATGGCGACTACGGGCCATTCGGTCTTGGGTGTCGTGAGGATGCGCTTGATGCGTTCGATGATTTTCCCGGAATCCATGGTCTGCTCCCGAAGATGCTGCAGTTGGCCTCGATACGAAGCGCCGACGATGAAGGTGTGCCCACTTTGTGACAAAACCTGCGGCAGCCGGTCAGCTGAACGCTGCGGCTGGTTCGCCCCGCTTCCCCGCTTCTGCCCCTGACAGATGGCTGCAGCCTGCTACCATTTGCAGCCTGATGTCCAGTCCGGAGTTTGCTGATGTCGTCCCCCGTTTCCGCGACGGTACCGCTGGTGCCGGCTAATGCCGAAAATCGTTATGAAGTGACGCGTAGCGACCTACCTCTGTCCTGCCCCATGCCCGGCATGGTGCTCTGGAATTCGCACCCCAAGGTGTATCTGCCGATCGTGGACGACGGTGGAGAGTCAACCTGCGCCTACTGTGGCGCGCACTACATCTTGCGGGACTGACCGGCAGGCTGTCTCCATCTGTTGGCGGCATTGTTTTTGCTTGCCTTGATGGAATGAAAGCCGCCAGTCCCGAGCTCATGTCCAGCATTGCCGTGCCTGTCAAGCCGATGACTGTGGTGCAGCTCATTCCCGCGCTGAATTCTGGCGGTGCCGAACGCTCGGCGCTGGAGATTGGTCGTGCGCTGGTGCAGGCGGGTCATCGCTCGGTGGTCATTTCCGCCGGTGGCCGCATGGTCGAGCAGTTGCAGGGTGACGGCAGTGAGCACGTGACGCTGGAACTTGGTCGCAAATCGCTAAGCACTCTGGCCCGGCTCGGGGCGCTGCGGCGGGTGCTGCGCGAGATCAGGCCGGACATCGTGCACGCTCGTTCGCGCCTGCCGGCCTGGCTGGGCTGGTGGGCAATCAAGGGCATGCGCCCAAGGCCTCACTTTGTCACCACCGTGCACGGGCTCAATTCGCCTGGTCGCTACAGCGGCATCCTGCTGCGCGGCGAGCGCGTGGTGGCGGTTTCGCAGACCCTGCGCGACTACGTGCTCAGTCATTATCGGTGGCTTGAGCCTTCCAGGGTGCGGGTGATCCCGCGTGGTATCGACCCGGAGGCATTCCCTTACGGGCATCGTCCCGACGATGCGTGGCAGAAGGCCTTTTTTGCCCAGTTTCCGGCGTTGTCCGGCGCGCCCCTGCTGACCTTGCCCGGGCGCGGTACGCGCCTGAAGGGGCATCACGATGCGATCGAGCTGCTGGCTGACCTGAAGCGTCGCGGGATAGAGGCGCGACTGTTGCTGCTGGGCGTGATCGAGCCCGGTCGCGAGGCCTATGTGGCCGAGCTCAACGAGCTGATTCGCCTGCGCGGGGTGACGTCGGAAGTGGTGCTGTCGCCGCCGCGAGATGATGTGCGCGACGTCTATGCGGTCTCTTCACTGGTGTTGCAGCTGTCAAACAAACCTGAATCATTCGGGCGCACGGTGATCGAGGCCCTGTCGCTGTGCCGTCCCGTGCTGGGTTACGCACACGGCGGCGTCGGCGAGTTGCTGGCCGAGTTGTATCCGGCCGGCCGGGTGCCCCCAGGCGATCGCCAGCGGCTGGTCGAGCGTGCCGCGGAGTTGCTGCGGGTCGCGCCCTCGATCTCCCCGCTGCAGAGTTACCGGCTGGTCGACATGCAGCAGGCAACCCTGGCGATGTACGACGAAATCACTCGTCGCTGAGCAGCGGATCCGCAAAACGGAACTCGCCGCTCGCCTACAATGCGGGATCGCCTCACCCACGGTCCATGATGAAATTCCCAGCTGACTCGATCAAGGCGGCGCTTCGCTCGCCCCTGCTGCCCTACTGGCTGGTGGTCGCCTTGCTACCTTTTGGTCGCAGCGCCGAGCTGGGAACCTTGCTGTGCCTGCTTGGCGTCATCATGCTGTTTGCGCGTAACCCGCATGCGTTAACTGAGCATCCCGGTGCGCGCCTGCTGTTGTGGCTGCTGGGCGCCTATGTCGCGGCGGCGTTCTTTTCCGCCTTCGATGCCATCCGGCCCGGCAAGAGCTGGAGCACGGTGGCCGCCTTGCTTCGGTATGCGCCGCTTGGCTTGTACGCCTGCTTTGCGATTCGTCGCGAGAAGAAGCTCGATGCACTGTATGCAGCGGTCGCCGCCGTGCTGGCCTTGTGGTGTGCCGATGCGTGGTTGCAGGCATTTACCGGCTGGAGCCTGGGTGGTCACGCCGAGGCCGAGCGTATCTCCGGCATTTTCGGTGCGCACGATCTCAAGCTGGGTCCTACCCTGGCGGTGCTGTCGCCGTTCGCCTTGTGGGCGGCGCGACGACGCTGGGGCTTGCCGGGGCTGCTGCTGGCCACGGTACTGGTGTTGGGGCCGGTGCTGCTGGCTGGGTCGCGCGCCGCATGGATTTGCTACGCACTGGTCATGCTGGGTTTTGCATGGCGTGAAGCCCGTTCGCCGCTGCGCTTCGTCGGGCTTTGCGCGGCTTGTGCGGTGCTGCTGGCGGTGGCTGGTGGCCTCGCATGGCAGACCTCGCCCCGGTTCCAGGATCGGATGCAGCGTACCCTGCTGGCCTTGCGTGGTACCGACCAATCAATCGATACCGCGCTCAGCGGACGTCTCGACATCTGGCATACCAGCATCGAGATAATCAAGGCCCATCCGTTCAACGGTGTTGGCGTGCGCGATTTCCGTTACGCCTACCCGCATTACGCCGCGGCGAATGATCATTTTGTGGTTTCAGCCGAAGCCTGTGGCGTGGGTGAGGGTGCCTGCCATGCGCATCAGCTGGTGCTTGAGATACTCACTGAAACCGGCACGCTGGGCCTGCTGCTCTGGCTTGCTGCAGTGGGGTTGGCGTGGCGCGCCTGGCGACGGGTGGGGGCCGCCGCCCGTTCACGTGCGTTTCCGGCCAGCCTGGCGCTGGCGGTGATGCTGTTTCCGCTGAATACGCATCTGGCCTTCTATTCGGCGTGGTGGGGACTGCTGTTCGCCTGGTTGCTGGGGTTATGGTGTGCCGCACTTTACGTCGAGGGTGAGCATGACCCCGCGTGAAGCGCTGTCGGTAGTGGTGACCACGCTGAACAACGCCGACACGCTCGATGCCTGTTTGCGCTCGGTCGCCTGGGCTGATGACATCGTGGTGCTGGACTCGGGTTCCAGCGATGCCACCCTGGCCATCGCGGCGCACTACGGCGCGCGCATCCATGCGCAGCCGTTCGCCGGCTACAGCGCGCAGAAACAGGCGGCGATCGACCTGGCGCGCCATCGCTGGGTGTTGTTGCTCGACTCGGACGAGTCGCTGCCCGCGACCAGCGCTGCCGTGCTGCGGCAGGTGCTGCAGGCACCGAGGCATGCGGGCTATCAGTTGTGGCGACGCGAGTGGCAGTTCTGGCGCTGGCAATCCCCGCGCACCCGGCTCAACCACTACGTGCGACTGTTCAACCGAGAGCGGGCGAGGATGAGCGGCTACGAGGTGCATGAGTCGGTGCTGGTGGATGGCTCGATCGGCGTGCTCGACCTGATCATCGATCACTACGGCGAACCGGATATTGCTGGACGCACCCACAAGGCCAACCGATATTCCAGCATGCAGGTATCGGATCCGGCCGAGCGGAAGGTGAGCTGGCTGCGCTTGCGCATGGTGGCCTACCCCGCCGCGGCTTTTCTGCGCTACTACCTGCTGCGTGGCCACTACCGGTCGGGCTGGGCCGGCTTCATCGCGGCGCGGATCCATGCCTTCTACGCGTTCCTCAAGTACGCCAAGCTCTACGAACGACGCCAGCGCGAACGGCCGCGACCCGCGCGGATCGACCACGACCGTCGGTGAACGTGGTGGACCGAGAGTTGTGGTCGCGCAGGATGACTCAGTAGATCGTCGGCTCGCCCGGCGGCCGGGTCTTGAACCGCTTGTGCACCCACAGGTACTGCTCGGGGGCTTCACGCACCATCTGTTCGATGCAGGTGTTGACCCGTGCGGTGTCGGCGAGGGCGTCGGTGCCGGGGAAGCCCTCCAGCGGCGTCCCCAGTCGCAGTGCATATCCCTGTCGACCCGGCATCCGGCGATGGAAGAACGGGATCACGACGGCGCCGGACATCCGTGCCAGATGATGGGTGGCGGTGATGGTTGCCGCGCTCACGCCAAAGAACGGTACGAACACCGTGTCCTTGCTGCGCATGTCCTGGTCCGGTGCGTACCAGAGTGTGCCGCCGCCGCGCAGGTATTTCACGGTGCCGCGGAGGTCGTCCTTGTCGAACATCGCGGCGGCGTAGCGCAGCCGTGCGCGCAGCACCACCCACTCGAACACGCTTGAATCCATCCGCCGGTACATGCCGGCGATACGGATGCGTTGCGAAACCAGCCGCGCGCAAAGCTCCAGATGCGAAAAATGGCCGCCAACCAGAAGCACGCCCTTGCCCTGCGCACGGGCAGCCTCAAGGTGCTCGATGCCTTCGATCCGAGTCGGAATAGAAGCCATGCGCCGGTCGCTGCCCATCCAGCCCAAGGCAAATTCCACCAGCATCAGGCCGATGTCGCGCAGGTTGACATTCACCAGTGCGGTCCGCTCCGCGGCGCTGAGCTCGGGGAAGCACAGGGCGATATTGCTTTGCGCGATATGCCTGCGCGCCGAGGGAACCCGCAGCACCAGCCCGCCCAGCCGACGGCCGAGCCACAGCAACGCGCCCTGCGGCAAGCGGGCGATCAGCCAGATCACCGCTACACCCAGCCACGCCGGCCAATGGCGTGGGGAGAGCAGCGAGCGGTTGAAAGGGGGGCGGGGTGTACCGGGCATCGTCACTATTGTAACGGGCTAACCCCGATCCGGCTTGCGCCGAGGGCTTCGCTATACTCGCGCGTTCTCTGCAGGGATCGACTGTTGCGCTATCTGTATACCCTTGCGATGTATCTGGTGACGCCGTTGCTGGTGCTGCGGCTGCTTGTGCGCAGCGTGCGCTCGGATACCTATCGTCGGCGTTGGCCGGAGCGTTTCGGCTTCTTCGAGGCGCCCGGTTTCATGGGCAGCCTGTGGGTGCATGCGGTGTCGGTGGGCGAAGTGAATGCGGCTGAGCCACTGATCAAGGCACTGCGCCGGGACTATCCTGATGCGCCGCTGGTGGTCACTACGGTCACGCCGACCGGCAAGGCACGCGTGCAGCAACTGTTTGGCGAAAGCGTGTTCCACGTCTACCTGCCCTATGACCTGCCGTTTTCAGTCAGTCGATTCCTGAAGAAAATCCGGCCGCGACTGGCGCTTATCGTGGAAACCGAGATCTGGCCAAACCTCTATTTCGCCTGCCGTCGGCGCGGCATTCCGCTGATGATCGTCAACGCGAGGCTGTCCGAGCGTTCGATGCGTGGTTACAAGCCGATGCGTGGATTGTTGCGTCCCGCTTTGCGCTGCGTTGACCTGATTGCGGCGCAATCGCGAGCCGACGCGGCGCGTTATCGCCTGCTCGGTGCCGATCCGCAGAAGATCGCGGTCGCCGGCAACATGAAGTTCGACATGCCGATACCCAGGGATGCGGTTGCTGACGGTGCGGCGATGCGTACGCAATGGGGGCCGCGGCGGCCGGTGTGGATGGCTGCCAGTACCCATGAGGGAGAGGAGCTTGCCGTGCTGAAGGCGCACCTCACGGTGCTCAACCGGCTTCCCGATGCCTTGCTGCTGATTGCGCCGCGTCATCCAGAGCGCTTTCGTCTGGTCGAGAACGCCGGGGGTAGTCTGGGGTTCAGTGTGGCCACGCGCAGTGCTGAGGGTGTGCCTTCGGCCTCGCACCAGGTGTTCGTGATTGATGCGATGGGTCAGATGATGCCGTTCTTTGCGGCAGCCGATGTGGCCTTTGTCGGCGGCAGTCTGGTACCCATCGGTGGTCACAATGTGCTGGAGCCAGCGGCGTTGTCGGTGCCGGTGCTGGTGGGGCCGAACACGTTCAATTTCGAGGAAATCACTCGCAGCCTGATTGATCAAGGGGGCGCCGAACGTGTTACTGGCGTCGATCAGTTGGGAAAGGATGTGCTGCGGCTGCTACTCGACACGCCCAGGCGCGAGCAAATGGGACTTGCGGCCCAGCAGGTCTTCGACCGCGAGCGAGGCGCCGTGCAACGGATCATGCAACTGATCGACGCACTGTTGCAGGAATAGACCGCCGCACTACCGGAGTACCGCAGAACCGTGGGCCCTCGACCGAGACGCAGGCCGGACGAGGGCGCGGTGGCGCGCAGGAGGTTACTGCAACAGCGCGTTGATATCCTGGATGTCCTTGAAGTTGGCCGCACCTGCCGCTTGCTGCAGCAGCAATTTGTTCAGAATGAACTGATGGCGTGCCTGTGAGTAGGTACTTTCCGACTGGGTCAGCGTCTGGATCGCGAGCAGCACGTCAGTGAAGGTCTGGGTGCCGACCTCGAAACCGGCACGGGTGGCCTCCAGCGCTTTCTGGCCCGAATCCACCGAGGCCTTGCCCGATTCAACCTGCGAAATGCCAGCGATCACCGAGCGATAGTAGTTGAGGGTTTCCTGGACCACCTGGCGGCGCTGCAACTCCATGGCGTCAGTGGCAGCATCGCGCTGGTAGATCGACTGACGTACACGTGACTGGGTGGCGCCGCCAGAGAATATCGGCACGCTCAGGGTCAGACCAATCGTGGTGGATGGGCGGCCGCTCGTGCTGAGGCTGCCGTTCTGGTACCAGCTGGCATTCTTGCCATAGCTGACACTGGCCGAGATCGTAGGCAGGTGGCCGGAGCGAGCCGCCGTGATGTTGTGCTCGGCGGTCTCCACGTTGTCCTTCTGTGCCAGCAGGTTCGGGTTGTTTTGCACCGCCTGCTTGACCCATGCCTCCGGGTCGGCTGGTGTCGGCGGATCCATCGGCAGATCGTTGCGAAGTTTTTTCAAATCACCGATCGGCTTGCCGGTAATCACGCGCAAGGCTTCCTTGTCATTGTCCAGCGTGTTCTGCGCGGCAATGGACTGGGTCTTCGCGTTTTCGTAATAGGCCTTGGCCTGGTATACGTTGGTAATCGCGGAAAGACCTACCTTGTATTGCTGGTCCGCCTGATCGTATTGGCGCTTGTAGGCATCCTCGTTGGCCTTGGCAAAAGTCAGCTGATCCTCATCGTTCAAAACGGTGAAGTAAGCTGCAGTTACCCGCACAAAAAGATTCTGCATTGCTGCTTCGTAGATGGCATCCTGGGCTCTTGCCGCCGAATGTGCCGCCTTGAGGTTGGCGTATTTGCTGAAATCGAAAATCGTCTGACTCAACGTGCCGTCGATGCTGCGCGTGCGGGTGTGCCCGAACTGACTGGTGCTGATGAACCGGCCCGGGTTGTTCGGATCCTGAATCGTTCCACTATTGCCGCCACTGCTCTGACTCAACGTCAAGCCAGCTGATACCTGCGGCAGCAGCAAGGCGCGCGCCTGCGGCACGCCTTCGCCGGTAGCCAGGCGCGTGGCGTCTGCCTGTGAGAGCACCGGGTCGTTGGCCCGTGCATCACGGTAGGCATCGAGCAGGTCCTCGCCGTGGCTTGGCAGCGAAAGGGCGGCCAGGGCCAGTGCAAGAGTAAGCAGCTTCAAACGCATGAGTTGCCTCGTGGAAATCGGTCGGGATCGGAATTAAAAGACGAATCGCTTCGGCGGCTCAGCGTGCGTCAGGTAGGGCAGGTCGGTTTCGAACAGGATCTCTTCGCGATAGCGGCCCGCGGCCACGTGCGTGAGCAGGGTCGCGTGCTGTGCCGGCGACTGGCCGTGGACGATCAGCGCACGGCCGCCGGGCTTGAGCCAGTTCAGCCACCGCGACGGGATCTCGGCGACGGCACCGGTGACCACCAGGGCACCGAACAAGCCCTCCGGCTGCCACTGGTTGACGGCTTCAGCGGTGATCAGGCGGGTGTTGGCGATGCCGGCGGACTGCAAGCGACGTTCGGCTGCCGCCGTGAAGTCGGCGTGGATATCGACGCTGGTGACCTGCGCCGACAACGTGGCCAGGCACGCGGTGAGAAAACCGGAACCGGTGCCGATTTCAAGCACGTGATCGGTTTTAAGCAATTCCAGCGCCTGCAGCACACGGCCTTCCACCACCGGCTTCATCATCACTTCGCCATGGCCAAGGGGCAGGCACAGGTCGGCGAACGCCAGTTGGCGATGCTCCTGCGCAACAAAATCCTCGCGGTGCACGCGGGCAATGACGTCCAGCACGCGTCCGTCCAACACTTCCCACGGGCGCACCTGGTTTTCGACCATGTTCAGTCGCGCCTGTTCGATATTCATTGTCATCTGCTCGTGTCCCGTGCGGATCAAAAAGATCAAAAAGGATAAGTGCTTGAGCGCCTTCCTACAATGAAACGTTCCGGCAGCAACTAGCCTGCCGGTTGCAGGGCGGCCCACGAAGTGCCGGAAGTCACCGCAAGCGCCTGACGGGAGTCACCCCGTCAGGGCTGGATTTTGCTGAACCGTTATTCGCCGGGGCTTGGCGGCCGCCTTGGAATATAATTGTACCGGTGCGTATAATAAAGTTCAGAATTTCCGTTTGCGAAGGTGGAGGCATGACTACCAGCGCGCCAAGCAGAGCCCAGGGACCCGGTCGCCCGAAGGACATGGAAAAGCGGTCTGCCATTCTGGCGGCGGCCAAGGCGTTGTTTATCCGCAATGCGTTTGCAGGCACCAGCATGGACGCGATTGCCGCCGATGCGGGGGTCTCCAAGCTCACCGTTTACAGTCATTTTGGCGACAAGGATAATCTTTTTCGCGAAGTGATTCGCTCGCGAATCCAGGACTTGCTGCCCGAGGAGACCTACTTCTTTGACCCGCGAGCGTCCATCAGCGAGACCCTGCTGCGGGTGGCGCTGACCCACGCCCACCTCGATTGCAATGCGGAAACCGTAGGCACGTTTCGCGCCATTCTCAGCGACTGTCGCCAGGGTAATCCCCGTTACGGCAAGCTTATCTGGGAAGAAGGCGCGACGCGCACGCATGGCCTGATGGAGCGTTTGCTGAAGCAGGCGGTGGATGCCGGCCAGCTGGATATTGACGACGTGCCGCGCGCCAGCGTGCAGTTCCTCACTCTGATCAAGGGCAATCTGATGATGCGCCAGATGTTCGGTTGCACCGACTGCCCGGTCAGCTACGCCCAGGAAATCGAGACCACCGCGCGGGCCGGCGTGGCGATGTTCCTGCGCGCCTATTTGCCGCGCTGATCGCATCGGCAACTCTGGCGTCGCCTTTACTGGTCAAGGCAAGCGGACGGTTGGACGCCTTGTGGGACTCGTGACGTACCATATCGGTCTGGCGGAAGGTCCGCCGTGTTTCGAGCCGCTGGCAAGTGCCCCACCGAAGCCGATACAGGTGTTCCAATGAAGTTGCAGGTTCCGTTTGTCCAGCTCCCGCTGCAATTCGACGCCGAGACGCTGGCTGGTGAAATCGCTGCTTTGGGTGACGGTTTCTGGCGCGAGCATCCGCAAAAATTGCCCGGCAACTATGCATTGCCCCTGATTTCTGTCGACGGCAATCCTGACGATGACGCCGTAGACGGCGTGATGCGGCCAACCCCATATTTGGAAAAATGCCCGTACCTGATGCAGGTACTGGGGCGGATCGGAGGTGTGTGGGGGCGCACGCGGCTTATGAAGCTCATCGGCCAGGCTGAAGTCACGCCGCATGCCGACATCAACTATTACTGGCGCGAGCGGATGCGAGTGCATGTGCCGATCGTTACCCGTCCCACGGTGCGATTCCTGTGCGGCGAGGCCGAGGTCAATATGGCGCCCGGCGAATGTTGGATTTTCGATACATGGCGCATCCATCATGTGATCAATGCGGCAGACGATGAACGTATTCATCTGGTGGCTGACACGGTTGGCAGCGACCCCGTTGCCAACCTGGTCAGGCACGGACGTGCACCCGGTCACGGCATGTTCGCCGACTGGCAAGCGGAGCGTGTGGGGCCAGTGGCCGGGGTTGTTCCGAAGCTGCGCTACGAAGCGGTCAACGTGCCCGATGTGATGACGCCATGGGAGCTCCGCGAACACGTTGGCTTCCTGCTGAGCGAGGTGCGTCCGCACCCGCAACTGGCTGCGGCTCAGCAGGCTGCTGGTCGATTTTTGAACATCTGGCATGCATTGTGGGCACAATTTGGCGCTGATCGCGTCGGCTGGTCTGCCTATCGCGAAGCGTTGGACACCTTTGAAGACCACATGGAACGGTCCGCGGTTTCCTTGCAGCTGGTCAATGGCACGATGTTCATGAACACCCTGCGTGGAATGATCTTGCGACCCGCTCTGGCGGACCGGAAGCTGGCCGCCAGTACCCCGCCAGTACGATCGACATCGCGGGCCACGCGCACCGTGATCCCGGCGCGCGCCGCGCAAGCGCGCGATCCGTTGTTCGAACGTCCGATCTTTGTGATCTCGCCGCCTCGTGCCGGTTCAACCCTGTTGTTCGAGACTCTGGCTCAAGCACCCGGTCTGTTCACTATTGGCCACGAGAGCCATGCGCTGATAGAGGGGCTGCGTGAGCTGCACCCCGCGCACGCCAATTTTGACTCCAACCGGCTGGATGCCGCTGCGGCGACGCCATTATTGGTGGAGGAATTGCGTCAGCGATTTCACGCCGAGTTGCGCGATCGTCACGGTCAGCCGCCAGTTATGGCATGCGTTCGCCTGCTCGAAAAAACCCCCAAGAACGCGCTTCGTGTACCGTTTTTGGCCAAGGTTTTCCCTGAGGCGCGCTTCGTTTATTTGCATCGCGATCCTCGGCAAACACTCGCCAGCATGCTTGAGGCCTGGCAGTCTGGGCGTTTTCGCACTTACCCCCAATTGCCCGGTTGGAGCGGTCCGCCGTGGTCACTGCTGCTGACCCCCGGCTGGCGCGAACTGATCGGTCGGCCGCTGCATGAAATCGTCGGTGCGCAGTGGGAGGCCACCACCCGCACGCTGCTGCACGATCTTGAAGCCCTGCCGGCAAATCGTTGCCATGTCGCCGGCTACACCGATTTTCTCACCCATCCTGCGGCGGAGATATCGCGTCTGAGCGATGCGTTCGATTTTGAGTGGGATCGCCCGTTCGATGGCGAACTTCCGCTTTCGCGATTTACCGTCTCGGCCCCCGCTGCCGACAAGTGGCGCAGGCATGCGGCGTTGATCGAGCCGCTGCTACCGTCGCTGCAGGCGACGATCGATCGTGCGGAGCGATTCGCCTCCCGCTGAATGGCTTGGATGCGAGTTCGGTGCGCCGCCCAAGGGGGTGGCGTACCGTTCGCTGCTCAGGCTCAGGCCTTGCTGGCTTGGTAACGGGTGATGCCGTTGGTGATCTCGGCCTTCGCCTCGACGGCGCCGACCCAGCCCTCCAGCTTCACCCACTTGCCCTTCTCCAGATCCTTGTAGTGCTCGAAGAAGTGGCCGATGCGTTCCAGCCAGTGCGGCGAGACGCCCTGCAGGTCAGTGATGTGGGCGTAGCCTGGGAAAATCTTCGGTGCGGGAACCACCAGCAGCTTCTCGTCACTGCCAGCCTCGTCGGACATCTTCAGCATGCCAACCGGGACACAGCGGATCACCGATCCAGGAATCAGCGACAACGGCAGGATCACCAGGGCGTCCAATGGATCACCGTCGCCACCCAGCGTACCTGGCACATAGCCGTAGTTGCACGGGTAACGCATCGGGGTGGACAGGATGCGGTCGACGAAGATGGCGCCGCTTTCCTTCTCCACCTCGTACTTGACCGGTTCGGCATCCTTGGGGATTTCGATGACGACGTTGATTTCGTTCGGCACATCGCGGCCGGCGGAAACAAGATTCAAACCCATGGGATGTCCTTGCTGCGGATAGGAAAGGGGGCCGCCTAGGATACGCCAAACGCTGTTGCACCGCAGCAGGCAGGTGCCCGGCGGTGATGCGCGTTGGGGGCACTATCAGCTTGATCAGGGTCTGCGATACGGCTTCTCGCGCAGCCACTTCGTGGCGATCCACTTTTCACCGCGCTGCACGGGCAGGCCGGCGTGCAACGAACTCAGGTCGCCGCTTTCGTAGGCAAAGTACACGGCCGAGCCGAGCCGAGCCGTGACACTCAGGCCAATCTCCGGAAAGGCAGTGCCGCCACCGAGTTCCGGCGTGTTGAGGTACATCACCACGCTGGCGATACGCTGTCCACCGATCATGGTGATCGCGCCGAAGCCGGGGTGCTCGGGGTCGAACCAGTCAAAGTGCGGCTCGTACTCCTGCCCCGGCAGGTAGTGCAGGATCTGCAGCCCTTCACCGTGAGTGGCTGGCACGCCAAGCAAGCGCTCAAGCCGCTTTTCGACCCGCCCGACCAGCGGTGTTTCGTTGGGCGTGAAAAACATGCCTTCACTGGTCCGCCGCCGATCCACCTGCTGCTTGCCATCAGCGTCGACGGTGAGCGCGCGCTGCAGTCGTGGGCGCGCCAGTGCGATCAGATCGTCGCATTCGGATTCGCTCAACAGCCCATCCAGTACGCGCACGACCGGCGCCTGTACGCTGACCGAGACCCGCACAATATGGCCATCGACGTTGACTTCAGGTGGCTCGGGATGGGTGCTGCGCTGACCTTGCGCAGCGACCTTGCTGGTGCTTGCATTGAGCGCGGCCAGCGACAGTTTCAGTACCTCGGCGACGATACTTCGGCTTTGCCGCGGGTCATAACCGTTGTCCTTCATCAACTGGAGTACGTCGGGTACGCCATGACCTGCGCGGGTGGTGGCAAGGATCCATTCGCGAAGTTCGGGGCTGATCGTTGTGCGTGGGGTCATGGTGCTGTGGTGTGGATTACCGGGCGGGAAAGCTTACTTCAAGGTGTGGCAAGTTTGCGGTTCGCCGCACCGGCCGACATCCAGCCGTCCGCTGTGGTGGGGCGGGCAGTTACTTCAATTGCTCCCACAGAAAGTCATAGGCCATGGCATGCATGTGCGCGGACTGCTCGTTGTCAGCGCCAGCGCCGTGACCACCTTCCAGGTTCTCGTAGAACCAAACATCCGGATGGCCTTGCGCCTGCATCTTGGCCGCCATCTTGCGTGCCTGCACCGGGCCGACCCGGTCATCACTGGTGGCGGTGTAGAACAGCACGGATGGGTAGCGGGCGTCCTTCTTCACGTTTTGATAGGGCGAGAAGGTCTTGATGAAGTTCCAGTCGGACGTGTCCGGGTTGCCGTATTCGGCCATCCATGAAGCGCCGGCGGACAGGTGGGTGTAGCGTTTCATGTCCAGTAGGGGTACTTCGCACGCGATGGCGCGGAAAAGCTGCGGATACATGGTGAGCATGTTGCCAACAAGCAGGCCCCCATTGCTGCCACCCTCGGCACCCAGATGCCTGGACGAGGTGATGCGGCGCTTGATCAGATCTTCGGCGACGGCGGCAAAATCTTCGTAGGCACGCGGGCGATTGGCCTTTGATGCCGCCTGGTGCCACGGTGGGCCGTACTCGCCACCGCCACGGATGTTGGCGATCACATAGACGCCGCCGCGGGCAAGCCAGGCACGACCGATGCTGCCGCTGTAGTAGGGCTGCAACGACACCTCGAAGCCGCCGTAGCCGTAAAGCAGGGTGCGGTTGGCTCCATCCGGCTTGAGGTTCGTTGGGGCGATCTCGAAGTAGGGCACGCGGGTGCCGTCCCTGGAGTGCACAAAGTGCTGGCTGACCGTGAACTTCGAAGCGTCGAAGAAAGCCGGCGCCTGCTTGATCGTCACGGCGGGCTCGCTGCCCAGCACGCCGCGTTCGAGCGAGGACGGCGTGAGAAAGCCAGTGACGTCGAGCCAATACTCGTCGCTGTGGTCGGGATCGGTATCCACCACCTGGATCGTGCTCATCGCGGGTGGGTTCGGCATGGCCAGTTGTATCCAGGCGCCGTCGGCGGCACCCATCGGCGGCGGTGTCAGCACATCCAGTCGGCTCTTCACGTCATCCATCAGGTTGAGGATCAGATGGTGGCGGGTCCATGCATACGACTCGAGCGAGGTGTGTGCATCGGGCTGAAAGAGCACAGCAAAGTGGTGTTTGCCGGCCATGAAATCGTCGAAGTGGATAGCCAGCAGCGCGCCCGAGGGATAGGTCGTGCCTGCTACTGTCCAGGGGGAGCGCGTATGCACCAGCAACCATTCGCGCTGCGTGTCCGCACTGGCGTCGGTGGGAACCTCGACGCGCACGAGCTTGTCGCCCACGCGCTGGTACAACTCGCTATGGAAAAAGTCCTTCGCTACCGAGACGAAATCACGTTCGAAACCGGGCGTGGGGTCATGCGATGCGCTGACCGCGAGATCCGAAGGCTTGCCCTCGTACACCGTCTTTGCCGCACTCAGCGGGGTGCCACGTTTCCATTCCTTGACGATGCGCGGATAGCTGGATTCAGTCATCGAGCCGGGGCCGAAATCGGTACCCACGTAGAGGGTGTTCTCATCGATCCAGTCGACCTGGCTCTTCGCTACCGGCAGCGCGAAGCCGTCCTTCACGAAAGCCTTGTGGGCGATGCTGAACTCCCTCACCGCCACCGCATCGCCACCATCCGGTGAAAGTGAGATCAGGCAGCGCTCGTAGGCGGGCTTCAGGCATTGCACGCCCTTGAACACCCAGCGCTTGTTTTCGGCCTTGTTGAGTGCCTCGATGTCCAGCAACAGCTCCCACTTCGGCTCGGCCTTGCGGTACTCGGCCAGCGTGGTGCGCCGCCAGATGCCGCGAGGATGCGCCTTGTCGCGCCAGAAGTTGTAGAGTTCGTCGCCCATGCGGTTGACGTAGGGAATACGGGCCTCGGAATCGAGCACTTGCAGGATGCCGTCGCGGGTCTTGGCGAACTGGGGATCGTCCACGAACCGCTGCGTCGTGCGCGCGTTCTCCGTTTTCACCCACTCCATCGAGCGGGCGCCGTGGATGTCCTCCAGCCACAGAAACGGGTCGCCGCCGGGACGTGTGGCAGACGTGGTGGCGGCAACGTTGGCATGGGCATCATTCATGCCAGTCAGTGTGACGCCGAGAGCCAGGATCAGCCAAGCCGATTTCATCGTGGGAACCCTTGCGACGGGTGGATGGAACAATTGAGCTGGGCTGACGGGCCAGCGTGGCCAGCGCGGCGCGTACCCGCCTGAGCTGAAGTCTGGCCGCGCCACAGCGAAAAAAAGAGTCCCGCCGAAGCGGGACTCCCGGTGGCCAATGACCGTCGATCTAGAGCAGCGGAATCAGCAGCAAGGCCACGATGTTGATGATCTTGATCAGCGGATTCACGGCCGGGCCGGCGGTGTCCTTGTACGGGTCGCCCACGGTGTCGCCGGTGACCGCGGCCTTGTGTGCCTCCGAACCCTTGCCGCCGTGGTGGCCGTCCTCGATGTATTTTTTCGCGTTGTCCCATGCACCACCACCGGTGGTCATCGAGATCGCCACGAACAGGCCGGTGACAATGGTGCCGATCAACAAGCCGCCCAAGGCCTTGGGCCCCAGCACCAGGCCAACCACGATCGGTACGGCGACCGGCAGCAGGGACGGTAGGATCATCTCGCGGATCGCCGACTTGGTCAGCATGTCGACGGCGCGCGAATACTCCGGTTTGGCGGTGCCCAGCATGATGCCGGGTATCTCGCGAAACTGGCGACGCACTTCCACCACCACGGCACCAGCCGCGCGACCGACCGCTTCCATCGCCATGGCGCCGAACAGGTAGGGAATCAGGCCGCCAATCAGCAGCCCGATGATCACCATGTGATCGGAGAGGTCGAAGGTCATCGGCTGATAGGCGACATGAGCAGCGAGGGCCTTGGCCTTCGCCATCACGTCAAGGTTGTGCGTGTAGTCGGCGAACAGCACCAGGGCAGCCAGCGCCGCCGATCCGATGGCATATCCCTTGGTCACCGCCTTGGTGGTGTTGCCGACCGCGTCGAGCGGGTCGGTGACACCACGCACTTCCGGCGGCAGGTCGGCCATTTCTGCGATACCGCCGGCGTTGTCGGTGATCGGACCGTAGGCATCCAGCGCCACGATCATGCCGGCCATCGACAGCATCGCGGTCGCCGCGATCGCGATGCCGTACAGGCCACCCAGGGCATACGCGCTCCAGATCGCCGCACACACCGCAATGACTGGCCAGGCGGTGGACTTCATCGACACGCCAAGGCCAGCGATGATGTTGGTGCCATGACCGGTGGTGGATGCTGCTGCAATATGCTGCACCGGCTTGAACTGGGTGCCGGTGTAGTACTCGGTGATCCACACGATCGCGCCGGTCAGCGCCAGCCCAATCAGGGTGCAGCCCCACAAATTCACAGCGCCATGGCCGAAGTCAGGCATCAGGGCGAGGGTGATCGGGTAGAACGCGGCAGCAGCCAGAACCGCCGAAACGATCACGCCCTTGTACAGCGCGCCCATGATCGAGCCGCCTTCCTTCACCTTGACGAACAAGGTGCCAATGATCGAGGCAATGATCGACACCGCGCCCAGCAGCAGCGGGTAAAGCACGGCGTTGGGGCCGACCTCGCTGGCCATCAGGCTGCCCAGCAGCATGGTGGCGATCACGGTGACGGCATAGGTCTCGAAAAGATCGGCAGCCATGCCGGCGCAGTCGCCGACGTTGTCGCCGACGTTGTCGGCGATCACCGCCGGGTTGCGCGGGTCATCCTCGGGAATGCCTGCCTCGACCTTGCCCACCAGATCAGCGCCGACATCGGCGCCCTTGGTGAAGATGCCGCCACCCAGGCGGGCGAAGATCGAAATCAGCGAACTGCCAAAGGCGAATCCGACCAGCGCATGCAGAGCCGGTTCGCCGGTAATGCCCATGAGGCCCAACACCTTGTAGTAACCGGCTACACCGAGCAAGGCCAGGCCAACCACCAGCATGCCGGTGATCGCGCCGCCGCGGAACGCCACATCCATCGCCGGGCTGAGCCCGCGGCGTGCCGCTTCGGCGGTGCGCACATTGGCTCGCACCGACACGTTCATGCCGATGTAACCGGCCCCTCCGGACAGAATGGCGCCCAATAAAAAGCCCACTGCAGTGGGCCAATTGAGGAAGAATCCGATCAGGAGAAGCAATACCACGCCGACCATGCTGATGGTGGTGTACTGCCGGTTGAGGTAGGCCCGGGCACCCTCCTGGATGGCCGCCGCTATCTCCTGCATCCGCTCATTGCCTGGCGACTGCGCCAAGATCCAGCGCGAGGAAATCGCGCCATATAAAACCGCCACGACGGCACACGCCAGAACGATCCACCAGCCATACTGCTGCAGCATCGGAGCCTCCCCATGGGTTGTATGTGACCGTCCGGTTGGACGGTCAGGCTGAGTATAGGCAGAGGTTGTTGCACAGGTTGTTGTGCGCCGCAACGCATATCGAGCCTGGTGCAGCTGACATAAAAAGGGCCATGCACGGATGCACGGCCCAGGTCGATTTTCACTTTCGCCTTGTCAGCGCAGCACGAGGTCAAGAATGACACCAGTGGCGATGGCTACCAGCAGGTAATCATTATTGGCGCGAACCCAGTGATAACCGCGCGGCGGCGAGCGCAGCTGGTAGTGACGATAATCACGGATCACATAGTTGGGCCCGTCGTAGCGATGCTCTCGCTCCCAGCGCGCGTGGCGATAGGCCGGCCTGGCGCGGCTGTAGCGATCACGGCCATTGTCATGACGGCGATCGTCGTGGTGGCGACGGTTGTCATGATGGCCGCCATGGCGATAGTCCCGATCGGCGTGGCCCTTGGTCGGCGCATGCCAGGCTGGTCGTGCCCAGCAGCGCCAATGCGATGAGTAGTCGGCGGATCAGCTTCATCAGATATCTACCTCGGTGGGCCCCACCGCCGCGACAGCGCAGCGATGGCTTGTTGCAGCCAAATCGCAAGATGCTGCGGCTTAACGTAACTCCGTGCAGCGCACTCCGGTTTCAGCTCATGCTCAGCAAGGGGCTCGTCGATCAACGCCCGTCTCAGCGCGAAAAGGCCGAGAGCTTTTTCTTCACGGGAGTGTTTTTCAGCTGCACATAGCGTGGGAGCCCATCCGTGCCATAGGGGAGAGGCGCTTCGCCGCGGATCAGTGGCGCCAGGTAGCGCCGCGCCGCCGCCGTGATGCCGAAGCCGTCGCGACTGATGAAATGCCGGGGCATCTTCTTCTCGCGATTGGCGATTTTCGACAGGCTGGCCGGCTCGATTTTCCAGCGATACGGCTTGTCGCTGCCGCGTACGATCACCGGCATGACCGCGTTCATGCCTGCCAGCGCGTACGCTACAGCGGCGTTGCCCACGGCAAAGGCCTGCTCGGCATCGACCTTCGATGCGGCATGACGTGCTGAGCGCTGCAGGTAGTCGGGCAGGGCCCAGTGAAACTTGTAACCGAGTTTTTCCTTCACCAGCGCCGCCAGCACTGGCGCCACGCCACCGAGTTGGGCGTGGCCAAACGCGTCGCGCGTGCCCGCCTCGGCCAGGAACTGCCCGGCCGCGTTGCGCACGCCTTCGGAGGCCACCACCGTGCACCAGCCGACGCGCTCGACCGTGGCCTTGACCTTGGCCAGGAAGGCCGCTTCGTCAAACGGGTTCTCCGGAAACAGGATGATGTGCGGAGGCGCGTCTGCACCCTCTCCAGCCAGTCCGGCGGCAGCGGCAATCCAGCCGGCATGGCGCCCCATCACCTCTAGAATGAAAACCTTGGTCGAGGTTTCGGCCATCGAGGCGACGTCGAGGCTGGCTTCCAGGGTGGAGATGGCCGTGTACTTGGCGACTGAGCCGAAGCCGGGGCAGCAGTCGGTGACCGCCAGGTCGTTGTCGACCGTCTTGGGCACGCCGATGCAGCGAATGTCGTAGTTCATGGCCTTGCCGAGCTGGGAAATCTTCAACGCTGTATCAGCGGAGTCATTGCCGCCGTTGTAGAGGAACCAGCGGATGTCATGCGCGCGGAACACGTCGATCAGCCGCTCGTATTCGGCCCGGTTGTCCTCCAGCGACTTGAGTTTGTAGCGGCATGAGCCGAACGCTCCGCCGGGGGTATGGCGCAAGGCGGTGATCGCCGAAGCGGACTCTTTCGAGGTGTCGATAAGGTCCTCGCGAAGGGCGCCAAGAATGCCGTTGCGAGCCGCGTATACCTTCACGCCCCTGGCGCGGGCGGCTTCGATCACGCCGGCGGCGGTCGCGTTGATGACGGCGGTGACGCCGCCGGACTGGGCGTAAAGCAGGTTGCCGGCAAGCGGGGCGGAACGGCGGCTGGAGCTCATGGCGATCCTCGATCAGGCAGGTTCTGGGCAGGGTTGTTGGCGGGTAAACCCGTGGAATCACAAACACTTGTCGCGCACATGCCGCAGTGACTGTTTGACGGCACCGGGCGCAGACGCTAATTTGACGTTCAATTCTGAGAATCGAGCGGGTCGCGGCAGTGTGCGGCAGCCCACCGAACTTGTGGAGCATTATGCGACTCGTCCTACTTGGTGCGCCCGGCTCGGGCAAAGGCACGCAGGCCGCCCGGTTGAAGACCGAGCTTGGTGTGCCGCACATCTCCACTGGCGACATGTTGCGCGCGGCCGTGGCTGCGGGCACTCCGATGGGGCTCAAGGCCAAGGCAGTCATGGATGCCGGTCAGCTGGTTTCGGACGACATCCTGCTGGGTATGCTGGGGGACCGCCTGACCCAGGAAGACGCCAAAGTCGGATTCATTCTTGACGGCTACCCGCGCAACCTGGCCCAGGCCGACGCGCTTGATCAGCTGCTGGCGAAGATCGACCAGCCGCTCGATGCCGTAGTGAAACTGAAGGTGCCCAGTGAGGTGATTATTGGTCGCTGCGAAATTCGCTTCAAAGCCGAGGCGCGTGCAGACGACAACCCGGACACCGTACGCAAGCGGCTCGGGATTTACGCCGAGCAGACCGCGCCGGTTGCTGATTTCTATGCCCGTCGCGGCAAGCTGCAGGTGGTCGATGGGGTCGGCGAGTTGAACGACGTTACCGCCCGGGTCAAGCAGGCATTGCACTGCGAATCGGTGGCAACGAACGGCTGAGGTCGCTCGGTTTCCGTTGTCGCCGGCTTCCAGGAGCACGTTACCCATGCGTCTGCATATTCTTGGCATTTGCGGCACCTTCATGGGCGGTGTCGCCGCGCTGGCGCGTGAATTGGGCCACCAGGTCGAGGGCTCCGACGCCAACGTCTATCCGCCCATGAGCACGCAGTTGGAGGCACTTGGCATTGGCCTGATGAGCGGCTATGCGGCCGAACACCTGCAGCCGGCGCCCGACCTCGTGGTGGTCGGCAACGCGATGACGCGTGGCAACCCCGCGGTCGAATACATGCTCGATCACCGCCTGCGCTATGTCTCCGGGCCGCAGTGGCTGGGCGAGACCGTGCTGGCTGATCGGGACGTGCTGGCGGTGGCTGGTACCCACGGCAAGACCACCACCACCAGCCTGCTGGCGCATCTGCTGGAAAGCGTGGGCCTCGCGCCCGGTTTTCTGGTGGGTGGCGTGCCGGGCAATTTCGGCGTCTCGGCGCGGCGGGGTGAGGGGCGGCCGTTTGTGATCGAGGCGGACGAATACGATACCGCGTTTTTCGACAAGCGCTCCAAGTTCGTGCACTACCGCCCGCGCATCGCCATTCTCAACAACCTCGAGTACGACCATGCGGACATCTTTCCGGACGTGGCCGCGATCCAGCGCCAGTTCCACCATCTGGTGCGCATCGTGCCGGCAAATGGCCGGTTGATCGTCAACGCGATGGACGCGCGTTTGGCCGAGGTGCTGGCCATGGGCAGCTGGACGCCGGTGGAAACCTTCGGCATCGGCTGCGGTGACTGGCAGGCCGACTTGTTGCAGCCAGATGGCTCGGCATTCACCGTGCACCATCATGGCCAGCTGATCGGCGAGGTGCGCTGGTCACTGTTGGGCAACCATAGTGTGATGAACGCGCTGGCCGCGCTCGCGGCTGCCCATGCGGCTGGAGCCAACCCGCAGGATCTGCTGCCGGCTTTTGCCACGTTCGAGAGCGTCAAGCGGCGGATGGAGCTGGTCGGCGAGGTGCGCGGAGTGCGGGTCTATGACGACTTCGCGCATCACCCCACGGCGATTGCCACGACCCTGGCTGGCTTGCGGGCGAAGGTGGGCGATGGCCGCATCCTGGTGGCGCTGGAACCGCGTTCCAACTCGATGCGCCGGGGCGCGCACGCCGATGCCCTGGCGCCCTCGCTGGCCGATGCTGATCTGGTGGTGTTCCTGCACCGTGCCGAATTGCCGTGGGACGCCACCCACGTCACGGCGGCGTTGGGCGGGCGTGGCCATACGGCGGCCACAGTCGATGAATTGATCGCTGCATTGCGTGCGCAGGTGCAGCCGGGAGATCAGGTGATCTTCATGTCCAACGGCGGCTTCGAAGCGGCGCCACGCCGTTTTGTCCAGAGTCTGGCGGGCGGCTGATCCGCCTGCTCCACAGCTGCCGCCCTGTGCAGCAATGGTTACACTCGATACATGATCGTCAAGAAGCCACGGCTCGACATACCGCTTTTTCCGCTCGCCTCGGTGTTGTTTCCCGGCGGCCGGCTGGCCTTGCGGATCTTCGAGCCGCGCTACCTCGACCTCGTACGCGAATGCACGCGCTTCGGCGCCGGATTCGGTGTCTGCCTGATCCTGCAGGGGCATGAAGCGGGCGATCCAGCAGTGCCGGCGGCGATCGGCACGATGGCGCGCATCACGGATTTCCACATCGACGATGATGGCTTGCTTGGCATCGTCGCCGAGGGAGGTCAGCGCTTTCGCGTGGCGCGCAGTCGGGTACTTACCGACGGCCTGCTGCGCGGTGATGTCGAGGTCTGGCCCGTCGAACCGGAGATCGAGGTTCCGGTCGAATTTGCCCTGCTGCAGAGCATCCTTGGACGCCTGATAGAAACGATGGCCCCACACTGGCGGCTGGCACCTCGCAGCGCCTACGACGATGCCAGTTGGCTAGGCTTTCGGCTGGCCGAACTGTTGCCTCTGGACAGCGGAGAGCAGCAGTGCATGCTGGAATTGAACGATCCGCTGCAGCGGCTCGCCGAATTGCGCGATATCCTTCCGCGCTTCCAGAAGGCGTGATTTGTCACGCCACACACCCACGTTTCCAGACGGACGAACACTCATGGGCAATCTCGCCGGCAAGACCTTGTTCATCACCGGTGCCTCGCGCGGTATTGGCTTGGCGATCGCTCTGCGCGCCGCCCGTGACGGCGCCAACATCGTGATCGCTGCGAAGAGTGGCGTACCCAATCCCAAGCTGCCCGGCACCATCCATACGGCGGCCGCTGCCGTCGAGGCGGCCGGGGGCAAGGCGCTTGCCTTGCAAGTGGACATCCGCGAGGAGGTTCAGGTACGTGAGGCGGCGGCGCAGGCCGCCGAGTACTTCGGCGGCATCGATATCGTGGTGAACAACGCCAGTGCGATCTGGCTCGCGGGGGTGATGGAGACACCCATGAAGCGCTATGACCTGATGCACCAGGTCAATACCCGTGGAACCTTTCTGGTCACCCAGAGTTGCCTGCCGTACCTGAAGCGGGCGAGCAATCCTCACGTGCTGATGCTCTCGCCACCAGTGAATCTCGACCCGAAATGGTTTGCACCGCACACCGCCTACACCATCGCCAAATACGGCATGAGTCTTTGCGTACTTGGCATGAGTGCCGAATTCGCGCCGCTGGGCATCGCGGTGAACGCCTTGTGGCCAGGCACCGTGATCGCTACCGCGGCGATCGGGATGATCGAGGGCGTATCGCCCGAGCATTGCCGCAAGCCGGATATCGTGGCCGACGCGGCGCACGTCATCCTGACTCGCCCTGCGGCAGGTTACAGCGGCCATTTCGCGATCGACGAAGACGTGCTGCGTGACGCCGGCGTGAATGATTTCGGTCCCTACGCCGTCAATGCCGGCATGCCGCTGTTGCCGGATCTGTTTCTCGGCTGAGGAGAAGCACGGCGTTTGGTCATCGGTCCCTGCGCGTGGCCGCTTTGGGGGGATCCATGGGCCGTGCGAGTGCGGCAAATCGTAGATGTCCTTTTAACGCAATATTTTGCGATTTAGTCTAGGATCGAAGACAAGCCAAGCGGCGTGCGTCAAAGTAGTTGCCGCGTCGTCTGTTATGCCATCTTCTTCAGAGGTGGGCGTTCCGGGTTGAGATAGACGTCGTTGGCGAGGGTCCAGTCGCGCGTTTGCCGCGACCAGCGCGCAGGGTGTCGTTGGCGCGCTGTCGCGTAGAGCGCAGCACGCGCGGCGAGTAAGTGGTTGGCGACGATCAAGGCGATGAGTGTTCGCTGCTGGCTCATGACGACCCTCAATGCCCGCCGGGTGTGGGTGTCATGCCAGGGAGCTGTGACAGTGCGCCCTGAATCTGATTGTCGATGCCGCCGGTGGTGCGACCGATGGCGCCGGTTGGACCGCCAATCAGGCTGCTGAAGCCACTGCCGGCAACGGGCCCGTGGAGCCGCGCGGCCCAAGAATCGTGTGGCTGACGATCCGCTCGACCGTCGTCGTGTTGCGGTACCCGGGGCCCGGGGCGGCTGCATCAAGACCGACGTAGTCGGCGTCTGACAACTCCCCCGAATTGGTGGTGCCCAGTGACCGCGAGACCTCATTTTTGCAGCGAGGGATCCATGATCAATGCCATGCCCGGCCGGTGCCGGCCGGATTGCAGGGCGCGCGGACACGTTGCGCAACAGCACGATCTGGCCCGGTTGGGCTTGAACGGCCTTCTTGACCTCGCCCGCAGTGGCGGTGACGGGAATCAGCGCGGAGGCGGCGTGCACGCGGCGGCGATGAAGAAGGTGCCTCGTGGCGTGGGGGTGGGGCAAAATATTGCGACACCACCATATTCTCCTTCCTTCAAGGTAGGAACGCAGTACAGGCAACGCCCGTACCATGCTCACAAACACCAGCTAGCGCAAGTAATTGCGATTTTGCGTTCACGCCGGTTCCGCAGTATGATTTTGCGATTGTTACAGGCGATGACGAATGATCCCGCTCCCAAACCGGCCATTTTTGGCCAGAGGCGTCATGCGATAAGGGTTTTAGGGGTGTAACGACTTTGTTTCACGCTGGCGGTGACGGCGGAAAATGGGCTGGTCGCATGCGGTGCCGCAGTGTCAGCCATAGCTGCGATAAGCACCTGCCCAAGGCGCTGCTAGCGAGCGATGTCTTCCAGGAGTCTGATCAGGTGTGACACATTGGAATGCTCAAGTGGTTCACATGAAATATCTTGCAATTGAGTATATTGTGTGAACCAGATCACTGATCACGCTTTTGTAGCAATCAGATCGTAGGATTCGAACGCAAGAACCCGGAACAGCCCACCTGCCCAGGTGCTCTGTTCCGAGCGGGTCGACGACGTAGGTCGGGCAGGGGAAACAGTGCTATGTCTAGCGAACAGTCATCCAGACGGTGCGTTGTATGGTTTGGTCAGCCTACTGGCGAGGAGTGTGATCGTTTGGCGCAAGCGGGTTGGCGCCTGCGAGTCGGCGACGTCGATCTGCACAATGCCGTTGGCGTGCGCCACAACGACACCGTCGTGGCGGTGGCGGACATGCGAAAAAGCAGTGGGGACCAAATCCAGGCCATGGGCCGTTTGATGGACGCGCATCCCTGGTTGCCGTGGCTTGCTCTGGTTCTGAAGGGCGCGTCGGCTGACACACCCGAAGTAGAGCGCATCCTGCGCACGAGCGCCCACTATTTCACCGCGCCGCTCGACATGAAGCGTTTCTTCGAAACCTTGACGCGGATGGGGGCACTTTGCTCCCCTGCTGCTGACAAGGCCGCGGTATCCGGGATCGTTGGAGCGTCCAGTCCCGTGATGCGCGACATCATGGCCAGTCTGCGCAAGTTCGCACCGGTGGAGTTACCGGTGTTGATCACCGGCGAGACAGGTAGCGGCAAGGAGATTGCTGCGCGTGCGCTGCATGGCTTGTCGGCGCGCCGGGAGCATCCCTTTGTGGCCATCAATTGCGGTGCGCTGCCCACAAATCTTGTGCAGTCTGAGTTGTTTGGACACGAGCGTGGCGCATTTACCGGCGCGAATACACGGCACGTCGGGCATTTTGAGGTCGCTGCGGGCGGTACCGTATTCCTTGATGAGATTGGCGATTTGCCGCTCGAGGCCCAGACCAGCCTGCTGCGTTTGCTGCAGGAGGAAACGCTGGTACGCGTTGGTTCCACCCGGACGATCAAGCTGGATGTGCGCATTCTGGCCGCCACGAACGTGGATCTGGAAATGGCAGTGGAGGACGGCCGATTTCGTCAGGACCTCTACTATCGTCTCAACGTCCTGCGTTTGCACATGCCCGCCCTGCGTGAGCGCGAGGACGATGTCGAGGTGCTCGCCCAGCACTTTCTCGACGCATTCTGTTTGAGACACTCTTGCAGCGCCCGGGCCTTCAGCAGCAGCGCGCGTCGAGCGCTTCGCGAATTTGAGTGGCCCGGAAATGTGCGTGAATTACTCAATCGTGTGCAGCGTGCAGCGGTGGTGGCGGAGGGCACACTGATCAGCGCGGCTGATCTGGGTCTGCAGCTTGCCACGCCAAGCTCTGCCGCGCGCTTCAGCCTCGATGTTACGCGCGAGTCAGCGGAGCACGAAGCGGTGCTGAATTGTCTGCACGTAAGCAACTTCAATATCAGCGAATGCGCACGGCGACTAAACGTGTCCCGCGTGACCATGTACCGACTGTGCAAGAAGCACCACGTCGTATTGGGAGATCTGCGTCAAAAAGCGCAACGGAGCGGTGGACATCAGACGGTTCGTACGCCTGACGGGGACGTGCGTCCCACTCAGAACATGTAGGGAACCTTGAATGTGAGGCTGAAGTCCGGCGCATCCGGAGTCAAGCCAATACCAAGGAGCGAGACCAGGGTGGTGTGGCCGTCCAGTGCGTAGGTCACGCCCATGTTGAAAGTGGCGGCATTTGCATTGCTGCCGATGACTTTGGCCCAGGGTGCGCCCTTCTGTCGTAGTGAAGCGGCAGCGCTGAGTTTGTCGCTGAAGGAAAGACTCAGACTGGTGCGTTCGTTGAAGGCGAACGCGACACCGGCGCCAAAATAATAGGCGTTACCAAGCTTTACCTCGCCGGGAGTGCGCGTTTGTGGATCGGTATCAATATCACCGAAACTGCGGGGGAACGAGTGGATGTAGCCGATGTTGCCGAACAGGATGGCTGGATCCAGCGTTTTGACAGCGGATGTTCCGATGCTGGCCTGCCACAGGCCGTTGCCGGTCGGTTGCCTGCTCGGCACGGCGAATTGCAGGTTCTTGTCGCCGTTGGGGTGGAGCACATTCCAGTCGATGCCGTAGGGCGCCCGACCAGTCGGCGCGGTGACGCTCAAAGTAAGCACGGTATCCGGACGAGACGCCGTCTCCGAAAACAGCTTGTAGTTGGCGCTCAAGTTGATATCGCCAATCCCGTTGCCGTTGGTTTTTTCTGCGGCGATCGTAGCAGCGGAGCCGCCCGCGCCACCCTTCTGATAAGTTGTCTCGCGGCCGAGGTAGGGTATGTCCATGTTGAGTGTCAGTCGCGGACTTACTCCATAGCGTGCCGCCAGATCGTAGGTAAGCGAGTCGGACTCGACTTTTTCGATGGCGATGTTGCCAAGAAAGATCGCGTCCAACGCGAGAAAGCCATTGAGTGTGAGCTGCTTGCGGTCGTAGTGACTGTAGACGAGGCTGTTTTCCAGCGTCAGCTTCCGATCAAACAAGGCATGCTCCTGCAATAGAACGTCCTGCATGCTGCGCGCGCTTGATTGCTCTTGCGCCTTGCGCGCTTCGGCTGGCGTACCGGCCTGACTGGCTTCACTTTCTGCGGCGCTGCCGCTGCTTTGCGCGGTCGAGGTGGACGGCGCTGACGGCTGTGCCGGCAATGTACCGGCGGGCGCATTTCCATTGAGGCGTGCTTGAAGCGCCTGCACCTGCATGTCCAGCTCGCGCAGGCGGCGCACTTCCTGCGCGTAGCTGATCTTGAGCGCCTGCAGCTGCTCCATTACCGCCTTGACTTGTTCCTGATCCTGGGCCTTCGGAGCATCTTGCGCGTCGGCGTCGGATGCGCCAAGTAGAAGCGCGCAGGTTACTGCCGTGGCAAATAGCGTCTTGTGCATGTCCGTTTCCCCTGAGCCGTGGAAGGTGTGCCGGGCGGTGGCACTTTCTAATAGTAGAGTCCAACGCCGCGTGCCAGATTGATCGCCTGTGCCACGTTCTGTGCAAGTTGTGTGTTGGAGGAGATCGACTGCCGAATCAAATCGATTTCAATGCTGTTGCTGACCCATTGATTGTCTGCCGTCAGTTGAATGCTTTGGCCAAGGCTTCCATTGCGGATCCATTGCGTCACGGCACCCTGACCCACGATGGTCAGCAGCACATCTGCACTGTGCCCGTCGAAGCTGGCGGTCGCGCTTGCGCCCTGGCTGGAAGCCGTGAGCGTGTCATTCGACGTTCCGTTGTCGAGTGGGTTGCTTACAGAAGGCGGCGCGGTACTCCCATCGTGAATAGTCAGTCGCGTTATGTTGCTGGCCTGGTTTCCATCACCAGCGACCTGCACGCTTTGCACGACGCCGCCAACATTCGCCAGACCGGCTGCGTTGACGTTGCGTACAGGGTTGCCGGTGACGGGCAAGGGCAATGGTGCATCGGCGCGTGTGATGCTCACGGTCGGCTGAAAGGTGATCTTTGGCTGAGCGCCCTTCTGACTGAAGTCCATCGCCAAGGCAAGTGTGCCTTGCACCACTTGCCCTGTGCTGGATTGCCAGGTGGAGATCATCCGGACGCCGAACCAGGCAACGTTGTTGTCCCCAACGGTGTAGCGCCCGCGCATGGTGCCCAGTTCGGCATCCGAAACTTCTTGCATCCCGCTTGCGGCGGGGATCTCGCTTGCCATTGCTGCGGTGCCCCAATGGGAAAGGGCCAACGCCGTAACACCGAGTAGATAGATTTGGGAGTGTTTCATGGCCATACCTCAGAAGAGATCGGCGTGAGTGAAGCCGAAATCGAGCAGCTCGGCATCGGTGATCGGGCCCTGTCGCGCAAACAGGGCGCGCGCGCTGGGCCGTTCGATGGGCTGCAGGAGAACGGTGTTGCGGTCAAAGTCGTTGCCGATCACAACGAACACGACGTGCGATGGCCACGCCTTGATGAAGTCGCTCACGGCCATGCTGCGGTTGCCTAGCATCGGGTCGGCCAGTTCCACGGCGCCGTGCTGAACCTGCTTGAGCACCACGAAGTGGCGGAAGCCACGTACGTCCATCAGCGCCAGCGCAGGCACCCGCAGCGTGCGCAAGCGCGCTTCGCTCACGCGGTAGCCACGGCCGCGCATACCCAGCGACTGGACGTAGTGCTTGATATCCAGCAGCGAAAAGCCGCGTTCCCTGACCAGATCCGGGTTGGATACGCCCATCATGCCCTGGATCACCGTGGTCTCATCGACGTCCAGGTGATAGCCGTAACGAAGGATGGTTGCCAAGGCCGCGGCGCCGCAACTGTAGTCGGTGTGCTGGCGCACCATATTGCGATAGCGTGCTTCCTGCATACTCTCGATATGGCCTACGTACAACGCGCCGTTGGGCAGCACGCCCTCGACGCGCACATCGCCCGCCCGCGCGGACGCGACACAGGCGAGGCTGAGAAAAGAAAGTACGGTGGCAGTCAGCAGATGCCGCATGATCATCATCGTCCCGTGTCGAGGAAGACCCCCCCGGCCCGCAGGGGGCGGGTCGGGGGGGGTTCCACAGGTGCCCGGCCTTCAGGGGTGCCGGGTTACCGCCCTCAGTGACCACCAACCTGGTGGCCGTTGAGCCTGGTAGCGGGTGGAGAGATCAACCACCCGGCGTCGGCGCTGGCGTTGGGCTGGGCTGCGCTACGGCCAATGCGAGGCTGTTCGCCTGCAGGTTGCCCGTACCCGAAGCCACGTTCACGCCGATATTGCCGGAGGCGTTCTCAAACGCGTTGCCCGACAAGCTGGCCGTGTTGGTGGCATCCATCGGTACATACGTGACGGTGTTGACGTAACCAGACAGGTTAGCGGCGAGTGCGGGATCATTGACGGTGCCGTAGTCAATTTTTCCGTTGCTCGACGTTGGGCTCAGGTCGAATGCAAGACCACCAATGGCCTGACCAGTGGCCGGATCCGTCTGACCCGTGCGCATTGGATTGAGTGTGGCGCCTTGTGTCTGATTGTCAAAGTCGCTATGTCCCAGCTGCCTGCCCGTACCTGGATGAGTGGCCGACGGCCAGTTGTCCGGGTAGAAATTGGCCATCTGATAGGCAGCCCCTTGGCTGTTGGTCCCACTGTACGCGGCACTGCCTGAGATACCTCCGCTCATGCTCACACCAACACTGAATCCGACTGGATTCGAGTACCCGGCGTTGGATACGTAGTTGCTGTTGGAGATCTGGTTCGAGCTGACACTCGCCTGGGCGAACGCCGTAGTCGCCACCGAGGCCGCCAGCGCGTTCTTCTGCTCGTTGTTGTTGCCCGAGGTCACGTTGACACCGATATTGCCGGTTGCGTTCTGGAACGCATTGCCGCTGACGGAGGCAGTGTTGGTGACGCCCCAGTTGGACGTGTTGTTGTTGTTGCCGGCCTGGTTGACGAATACTTCGGCGTCAGCCGATCCAAAGGCGAACGAGGCATCGGTGGCGCTCAGCGCGGCAGCGTTGTCTTGTGCGTTGTTGTCGCCGGCCGCGACGTTCATGCCGATATTGCCACTGGCCTTGGCACCGACATTATCGCCGATCGAGCCGCTGTTCGTTAGCAGGTAGTTGCCGAAGCCGTAGCCGTAGCTACCACAGTCGTAACAGCTGCTGCCGGCCATGTTGTCCGACACCGATTGACGGTTGTCAATGATGGCGATGGCCGCCGAGTCGAGGTTGATATTGCCGGTGATCGTCGGGTTGCCCGAGAACGTCACGTCGGTGGTCAGGCCCAGATGTTTCCAGAAGGCGACATCGACGCTGTGGTTGTTGGTTTCCTTGTTCGTGTTTTCCTGGTCGCTGACGGTGATGTTGCTATTGGCGGTGTAGTTGTTATTGACCGTATTGTTGGTAGTCAGGCTGTTTGTCGTGTCATTGACGACGGTGTTGTCGTGAGTGCGCTGGTCATTGACGACGTGCTGGTGGTTGATATTCGCCGACTTGTCTTCGTTGTCCGCTGCGTACGCCATGGAGGTGCCGAACATCGTGGCTACCGCCAAGGCAAGCATCGTCCGTTTCATGTTTGCGTTCATTATGGTTTCCTCACTCGTTCCTGTTGCCTGGAAATCACCGCGGCGACGACGGAATGACGAGCAACAGTTGGTTGCTTGTCACGTTCGCCGAACCCGCGGCCTGATTGAGTTGCATCACCCCCTGGAAGCCCTGCATGGCCGACGACTCAACCGCGACGCTGCGGGTGCCGTTGCCGGATGCCGTGGTGCTGCCGGGGGGGTGCCCCCCTGCCGACGCAGAAACGGCGGCCGACAAGCTGCCGTCCGTCGTTTCGCGTATGCCTTGCGTGGCGAGCGCAGCTGCAAGGACGTTGAGTTGCGTGTTGCTGCTGCCACTCGCCTGATTGATGGATGCCACTCCGCGGCCATCCACGTAAGCCGACCCGCCAATGCGGGCGCTGGCGACGGTGGGGCTGTCGGCCAGGTTGTCCTGCTGCCACTGCTGACTTTGTACTGATACGGCGCCGCCGCCGGCGAATGCGCGCAGGTTGGCCTGTTGATTCAAGTCGCCGGCTGCCATGTTGACGGCGCTGGCGCCACTGGTGCCGCGCATGGCATTGCCGTCGATGCTGCTGCTGGCCAGGTAACCGAGCATCGTGGTGTAAACATTCTTGTTGGCAGCGCTGTCTCCGGCATGGACAGGCGCGCCCACCGCGGTGATGAGCAAGGCAGCAAGGAATGTGCGCAGCGTAGACATCGGCATCGTCCTCAATGCCCAGTGCTGGGTGTGGTGATCATGCCGGGCAGTTGCGATAGCGCACCTTGCACCTGGTCGCCGACCCCACGCGTGGTCGCGCCCACCATGCCCACCGGCCCGTTGATCACGTTGCTGATGCCGTTGCCGGCCACGCCGTTGGCATTGCCGCCTCCGCTACCGAAGCTGCCGCCCAAAGCACTGCCGATCACTCTTTCGACCGTGGTGCCGTGTGCCGCGCCGCCGCCCGGCGCGCTTGCGCTCATGCTGGCGTAGTCAGCATCCGATAGTTCGTTGGTGCCCAATGCGGCAGCCAACTCCCGACTCGGCGAGGGGTTGACCATCAGCGCCATGCCCGGTGGCGCCTGACGATCGGCTGGCCGCGTCGAGACGTTGCGCAGTAGCACCATGTCACCGGGCTTGGCCTGGACAGCCATATGCGCGTCGGCGGCCAGCGAAGCAGCCGAAAAAAGCAACATGACTGCTGCCACCAGCGAGCATCCTGCGAAGCGGTGACTGACGGCCAGACAGTGCGCGTTTTCCATGATCCCTTCCTCGATTTGGCGAAGGAAACTCAGCAAGCCGCGTGCCATGGCGGGCAAACCAAAGCGTGGCAAGGCTTGGCGGCCGATGGTGCGTGAGCCGACCAGACGCAATGTGTAACCAAGCGTTTACAGTGGATGGGCCACATATCCATCGCAGGCATCGCCAGCGCGCTGCCACCATGTGGTTCCGGGAGATGTAACATTCGCGATACACCGGCTGGCCGTTTTATATCAGCCCGATACAGATGCCTCTGTCATGCCACCGGGCATGGCTTACAATGCAGGCCACGCAGGGCCTAGGCCCGCCAATATCAGCCGGCTGCCCTATTGAGGGCAGCCCCACGGAATTCCCATGGAAGTGCGCGACGCCCCCCGTCTGATCGATCTTGGCAGGCGCTACTGGCTACCGGTGTACAAGCCACGAGATCTCATTCTCGATGAGGGCAGGGGCGCACGCGTATGGGATACGCAGGGGCGCGACTACGTGGATTTCGGCGCCGGCATCGCGGTGAATGCGCTGGGACACCAGGACCCGGACCTGCTGGAGGCGCTGACCACCCAGGCGCGCAAACTCTGGCACAGCAGCAACGTGTTCTATACCGAGCCACCGCTGCGATTGGCCGAAGAACTCGTGCTGGCATCGGGTTTTGCCGAGCGGGTCTTTCTGTGCAACTCCGGGGCCGAGGCGAACGAGGCGGCGATCAAGCTGGTGCGCAAGTGGGCAGCGAGCCAGGGTCGCCCACCGGAACAGCGCACCATCATCACCTTTACGGGCTCGTTCCACGGCCGCACGCTGGCCACGGTCACGGCAACCGCGCAACCGAAATATCAGGAAGGCTACGAACCGCTACCCGCTGGCTTCCGTTACCTGGAATTCAACGACGCCGATGCGTTGGAAAAGGCTTTCGCCGAGGGTGGCATTGCCGCAGTCATGCTCGAGCCGGTGCAGGGCGAGGGTGGTGTGCTTCCGGCCGCGCCGGGGTTTTTGCAGCGCGTGCGTCAATTGTGTGATGCACACGATGCGCTGTTGGTGCTGGACGAAATCCAGTGCGGCATGGGCCGCACCGGCAGCCTGTTTGCGCATACCCACGACGAGGTGAAGCCGGATATCGTGACCCTGGCCAAGGCGCTGGGTTGCGGTTTTCCGATCGGTGCGATGCTGGCCGGTCCAAAGGTGGCCAACGTGATGCAGTACGGCTCACACGGAACCACGTTTGGAGGCAACCCCATGGCGGCGGCCGTGGCTCGTGTCGCCCTGGCCAAGCTCGCCTCGCCTGCCGTGCAAGCCAACGTGGTGCGACAGGCCCAGGCATTGCGTGCTGGACTGGATCAGATCAACAAAGAGCTGAACCTGTTTGCAGAAGTGCGTGGGCGAGGGTTGATGATCGGTGCGGTGCTGGCCGATGCGCACAAGGGCCGTGCAGGTGCGATCCTCGATCATGCCGCTGCCCGTGGACTCCTCTTGTTGCAGGCTGGCCCCGATGTATTGCGCTTCGTGCCGCCGTTGACGATTACCGATGATGAGCTGGCCGCGGGCCTCGAGCGTCTGCACATGGCCTTGAGCGACTTTGTGGCAGTCTGACTCCGAATTGAGGCGCGCTAAAATTCAAGGAGTATTCTCATGAAGTATCTGCACAGCATGGTGCGCGTGCATGACCTCGACGCCTCGCTTCGCTTTTTCTGCGAAGGTCTTGGCTTGCGTGAAGTGCGCCGTACTGACGTGCCCGAGGGGAAGTTCACGCTGGTGTTCCTGTCGGCGCCGCAGAGCCCGGAGGCCGAGGTCGAGCTGACCTGGAACTGGGGCTCGCAGGAAGACTACGGTTCGGCCCGGAATTTTGGCCATCTTGCCTTTCGCGTCGACGACATCTACGCCACGTGCGAGCGGTTGCAGTCGATGGGCTACACCATCAATCGCCCTCCGCGCGACGGGTACATGGCCTTCGTGCGCTCGCCCGACCAGATTTCAGTCGAGCTGCTGCAGGATGGTCGCCTGCCGCCGCGCGAGCCGTGGGCGTCGATGCCCAATACAGGAGTGTGGTGATCCACGCTCCTCGTCTGGATTTGCTGAGTCAGCACGTTTTGTCAGGGTTGATGGCAGCACCCGACGTGCAGAGGGGGCACTCGGCAATTGGCAGGCGCTGTCCGCAGCGCCTGCAGTGCAGCGCATCAGGCTCGTGCTCGGGCAGGCCACACGGCGTGCACTGGATGGCGCTTCGTCTCGGGCGCAAGGTATTGGCCAGTTCAGCGGTATAGATGACGGTAGGCACGGCAATGATGCTGTAGCCGATCAGGATCAGGATCGAGGTGATCAGACGTCCCAAAGGGGTGATGGGCGCGATATCACAAAAGCCGACCGTGGCCATGGTCACCACCGCCAGTACATGCTGGTCGGGATGCTGGTGAAGCCATGCTCAGGGCCCTCGATCACATACATCAGCGAGCCGAAGAAGATCACGATGGTGGTCACCGCGCAGATGAAAACAAAGATTTTTCGACTGCTGCGCAGCAGCGATCCGATCAGCACGCCCGCCTCGCTGGAATATTCCACCAGCTTGAGCACCCGGAAAACGCGCAACAGGCGAAGCACCCGGATCACGATCAGGTAGTTGCTGCCGACCAGCAACAACGACAGATAAGTGGGCAGGATCGTCAGCAGGTCGATCACGCCGAAAAAGCTGGTGGCATACGCAAGGGCCGGCGCACGACCCATAGGCGCAGCAGGTATTCCACCGTGAACAGGATGGTGAATACCCATTCGGCCACGAACAGCACGTCATGCCAGCGCAGCTTGATGGCACTCACGCTGTCGACCATCACCACGACGACACTCGCCAGGATGGTCAGGATCAGCAGCCGGTCGAAGTTTCGCTCGGCCAGGCCTCGTGATGAAAAATCAGCCGATACCAGTGGTTGCGCCAGGCGTGCTCGCGCGCCGGCTGGGACTCCCGCTCAAACATGCTGGTTGCCGGTCGATCGAGTGGCTTGACCTGTTGCGGTTCGCTCATGTGGCCAATATGCCGAATGACTCGCGCGCCGCACCGATGGTCTCGGCAATCACTGCATCGTCATGCGCGCTGGACATGAAGCCGGCCTCGAAGGCCGACGGCGCCAGATACACGCCGCGTTCCAGCATGGCGTGGAAGAAGCGGTTGAATGCTCCGCTGTCACAAGCAACGGCCTTGGCATAGGTATCTACCTTGTCAGCCCCGAAAAACAGGCCGAACATGCCGCCGACCCGGTTGGTGCTGAAGGCGATGCCAGCGCCATCGGCGGCTGACTGCAGCCCATCGGTCAACAGACGCGTGCGCGCGGCGAGCTGTTCATGGAAGCCGGGAGCCTGGATCAAGTCCAGCATGGCCAAGCCTGCGGCCATGGCAACCGGGTTACCACTCAAGGTGCCGGCCTGGTAAATCGGGCCGGCCGGTGCGATCTGCTCCATCAGATCTCGCCGGCCACCGTAGGCGCCGACGGGCATGCCGCCACCAATGATCTTGCCGAAGGTGGTCAGGTCGGGCGTGACCTCGTAATGCGCCTGCGCGCCGCCCAATGCCACCCGGAAGCCGGTCATCACTTCATCGAAAACGAGCAGGGCGCCGGACTGCGTGCACAATTCCCGCAGCCCCTGCAGGTAGCCGTCATTCGGCAGGATGCAATTCATGTTGCCGGCGACGGGCTCGATGATCAGGCAGGCCATTTCATGGCCATGCTCGGCGAACAACGCCTTCGCCGCATCGATATCGTTGTACGGCAGGGTAAGCGTGAGGTCGGCATTCGCCTTCGGTACGCCCGGCGAGGTGGGTACGCCGAAGGTGAGTGCGCCCGAGCCGGCCTTGACCAGGAAGCTGTCGCCATGGCCGTGATAGCAGCCTTCGAACTTCACGATCTTGCTGCGGCTCGTGGCACCGCGGGCAAGACGGATGGCGGACATGGTCGCCTCGGTGCCGGAGTTGACCATGCGCACCATCTCCATCGAGGGAACCAGGCGGCTGATGGTCTCGGCCATGGTGATCTCGGCCGGGCAGGGCGTGCCGAACGACAGGCCGTTCTGCGCTGCACGTACAACTGCCTCGCGCACGGCGGGGTGGTTGTGCCCCACGATCATCGGTCCCCACGAGCCAACGTAGTCGATGTAGCGCGTGCCCTCCACGTCCCAGAGGTAGGCGCCGTCCGCGCGCGCCGTGAAAAATGGCTCGCCGCCAACGGATTTGAATGCACGTACCGGAGAGTTCACGCCGCCTGGCATCAGGTGTCGGGCGCGCTGGAACAGTTCGTGGTTGCTGGTCATCGTTGTCTCGAAAGGCTTAAGGAATTCGGGTGGTCTGTGCAAAAAAGCTCGCTCAGGCGCTGTGTGGCGCGGCGCACATCCTTGCTGCCAAACACCGAAGAGATTGCGGCAAGGTAATCCGCGCCAGCGGCAAGGAGCACGCCGGCATTGTCCGGTGTGATGCCCCCAATCGCCACCCGCGGCACCCCGAGGTCTGCGCTTCGCTTCAGCAATTCAAGCGAGGCGCGCGGTGCCATCGGCTTGGTGGGCGATGGAAAGAACGCACCAAAGGAGATGTAACTGGCGCCTGCGAGTACCGCGATGCGGGCGCTATCGATTGAGTCGCGGCACGCCACGCCCATGATCGCTGCTGGCCCGAGCGCGGCGCGAGCACGCTCCAGGTCCGCACCAGCGCTTCCCAGGTGCACGCCACTGGCGCCAACGACCTGCGCGAGCGCAACATCTTCGTGAATGATAAAAGGCACATCGTGCGCTTGGCAAAGTTGCCTGATCGCCGAAGCTTCCGCGACACGCCGTTCGTCGTCGGTCGTTTCGTCGAGGTACTGCAATGCCCGCGCGCCACCTTCCAGCGCCTCGGACACGACCGCCAGAAGATCGGCGCGCGGCCCGTCAGTGATCGCGTATACGCCACCACGTGCGAGTGATTCATGGATTTTCAACGGCTGCGCTCCCGGAATGTGGTTGGAACATCATTATGCGGTCGGGCTGCTTTCGCATTCGCAGGCGACTTGCGAGAATGCCGGATTCCCCTGTGATCCGAAGAAGCCCGACCATGAGCCTGAGTTCCATCGAAACCACCGCTTTGCGCAAATGGATGTGCGTCGTCTGCGGCTATATCTATGATGAAGCCGTTGGCGTGCCAGATGAAGGCATTGCGCCAGGCACTCGTTGGGAAGATGTGCCCGAAACCTGGACGTGCCCGGATTGCGGCACCACCAAGGACGACTTCGAGATGATCGAGATCGACTGAGCGCCGAATCCCGCCTGCAAACGGCCCGATCTTGCCAGTGTATTGGCCGGGCCGTCTGCTCTGATGCTCCTGCGCACGAAATTGTGGCGCGTCATAGAAGGAGCATTCCATGCAGCAGTTCATACCCTTTGAAGACGATTGGGACGCATTGCAAAATCTGCGCCCGGAAGATCTCATCCCCTATCGCATCGAGTTGCTGCCGCAGCCGGCCAGTACGCCAGGCACGAGCGCTCCGACAGGGTTTCCAGGCACCTGCGGCCATCCAGCGAGCGTGCCGTCCAACAGCCCCAGGTTGCCACACAGGCCGCTAGAGCTTCTGGCCAGCCGCCCTGTCTGATGGTTAGCTCGTCCATGCCGTCGCGTCGATGGTCAATAACGTGTGCGGGTGCCACCATCATGAGCCTCATATGAGGCGCATGACAATCACTCACACTTGGCCAATCGTGGCGCGCGGCTCCTGCCCGGACTTCACCCTGGCCGGTCTTACTGATTGACTCCTGCCTCGTGTATGGAGGAGTTCGACGCAGGTCTTTCTGACGCTTGAGGGACGGTCTGCAGAAACTGCGTCGCAAAGAAAATTCAGGAAAGGCCTTCACATGGACGCGACGGGGCGCTATGATTCTCGCCCCTTCGACGAGACGCCCTTCGACGAAGGTTTCGGCAACAAGCTTCGAAGAAAAAAAGTTTCAACGAAGGTGTTGACGGTCGCAAAAAGAGTTGTAGAATGGGCGGCTCACCTAGGACGAAACGTCTTAAGGTGCAATCAAGAAATTGGTTGCAAGTGATTGATCTTTGACAGTGTGC